>Ga0265319_1000091_pt1 | contig 70394 bp, 72 predicted proteins | sample 4824metaG_FD_192443 | JGI IMG/M metagenome (GOLD analysis project Ga0265319, IMG submission 192443) | Rhizosphere microbial communities from Carex aquatilis grown in University of Washington, Seatle, WA, United States - 4-8-24 metaG | ecosystem: Host-associated > Plants > Roots > Rhizosphere >... | reverse complement strand
AGGCGGGCCCTGCCCGACCCCTCCCCCGCTTGGCCTCTTACGCGCTGACGCCGGCGACCTGGAAGCGGCTGGCCTCGCCGACATCGGTGGGGCTGGCGGTGCCGGCGATCCGCGCTTCCAGCGAGAGCTCCTTCTCGAAGTCGGTCGCGTCGCTGTGCTGGAAGGAGACGTCCTGGCCCTCGAGCAGCTCGATGAAGACCTCGACGAAGCGGGCGTCGAGCTGTTTGCCGGCGACCCGGCGCAGCTCGACGATCGCGTCGTAGCTCGACATCGGCGTGCGGTAGGAGTCGCGCGCCGTCATCACGTCGTAGGTGTCGGCGACGGAGATGATCCGCGACAGTTCCGGGATCTTGTCGCCTTCGAGACCGCGCGGGTAGCCCTTGCCGTCGATCCGCTCGTGGTGGGCGAGGATGATCTCGGCGACCGGGCCGTAGCCGTCCAGCGAGGAGACGATGCGGGCGCCCTGCTGCGGGTGGCGCTTGATCAGCATCCAGTCCTCGTCGGTGAGCGGCACGTTGGCCTTGAGGATGCGGTCAGGGAGGATGAACTTGCCGATGTCGTGCAGCAGCGCCGAGATGTGAACCAGCTCCTCCTCGCGGCGGGAGAAGCCGGCGCGCTGGGCGATCGCCCGCGAGTAGCGCGCCACCGCGGCGCTGTGGCGGGCGGTCATCTGGTCCCGCAGGTCGAGCGTGCGCAGCATCGCGCTCAACATCCCGACCTGGAAGCTGGCGAGCTGGTTGCTGCGCTGCTCCAGTTCGAGCGCCCGCTGCTGGGAGAGCAGCAGCTGCCCGAGCAGGTACTGGAAGGTAACGAGGACGACGCCGAAGAGGGCGATCGCGGAGATCCCGATCACGTGGTAGATGAAGGCGACGGCGACGGCGAGCATCGCGCTGGCGAACTCGGAGGGGAGCACCGGCGGCAGCACCCGCAGCTGGCTGACGAAGGTGACGCGCTCGACGTAGGCGCGGTAGCCGGCGGTGAGCACGAAGTTGAGCGCCAGCGAGACCTGGAAGAGGGCGAAGACGAGCAGGTAGAAGATCGAGTCGTCCTGGGTGAGGCCGCTGCCTTCGATGACGAGGCGGAAGAGGACGCCGCCGACCAGGGGGAAGAGCGCGTAGGTGAGGACGTTGTTGAGCAGGTAGTGCGGCTCGTCGTGCCAGCGCAGCCAGCCGACCATGATCGTCACCGCCCCGATCAGCGCCGCCGGGGTGCCGCCGAGGAAGACCATCGCCACGACCAGCGCCAGGAAGCTGCCGGAGACCTTGACCTTGGACTCGGTCGAGACCGCGGTCAGGTCGCTGAAGACCGAGAAGGCGAGCAGGACGCCGAAGAGGCCGAGGTTCCAGTTGCAGCTGGGAGCCTCGAGCACGCAGGCGGCGAGCGTCAGCAGCAGGCCGGCGCCCATGCTGGCGATCGCGATGCGGGTTGGTCGGGTCTCGGCCATTGGCTCTGTATCGACTGGAGGGCGCGGGTCCTGCGGCTCTGGGTAGATTCATGGACGCCTGGCCATTCCCTGCGCCTGACAACGCCCAGCCGCGAAACTGGTCAGCCCGTCCTTTTCTACGGTAGTAGCGAAGTTTGGCACTGGCAAGCGCAAATGGCCAGATGACCAATTTCGCCCAACTGGCCAATTCAGCTTGTTTGGTGCGGCGCGCAGGTTTGAGCGCCCCCCAGCCCGAATACACGAAGGGCGCCCCGCTGGGGCGCCCTTCGTCAAGACTTATGCGGCACCCGGTCAAAGCTCGGAGCCGCTTGTGAGGAATCTAGTTGCGGAAGCCCATTTGTGTTCCCCTTCCTTTGTGGTTGAAGCCCAGGTTGTTGTGCACTTCTTGCAAGAACTTCTCAATCGCTGGCACGTTTGTAGCACAGGTTGGCCGAAACTTGTGCATCTGCAGGAAAACTTGTGCAGAAATGCAGTAGTACGCATGGCTAGCAATGCGTAAACGGGGCTTGATAGAGCCGCTTCGGCGGGCGCTGTTCCGCCGGCTCGCGACGACCTACGCGGTCAACGAGATCGGCGACTGGATGGGGATCATCGCCCTCTCGGTGCTGGTCTTCGACCGCACGAACAGCGCCCTGGCGACCGCGGGCCTGTTCCTCGGGACCCGCTTCCTGCCGGCGCTGCTGGCGCCGCTGCTGGTCACCCGGGCGGAGCGGCCGCGGCCGCGCTTCGTGCTGCCGGCGCTCTACTGCGGCGAGGCGGCGGCCTTCGGCGCCCTCGCCTTCTTCGCCAGCCACCACTTCTCGCTTGCCGCCGTGATCGTGCTGGCGACGATCGACGGGGCGCTGGCGCTGACCGGCCGCGCCCTGACCCGGGCGGTCGTCGCGGCCCTGCTGGAGCCAACCGGCGAGCTGCGCGCCGGCAACGCCCTGCTCAACATCGCCTTCACCGGCGGCGCCGCGGTCGGGCCGGCGCTGGCCGGCCTCGTCGTCGCCGGCTTCGGCGTGCAGACGGCGCTGCTGGCGGACGCGGCCTCCTTCTACATCATCGCCTGGATCATCTTCACCGCCGGCACCCTGCCCCGGGCCGAGCCCGAACCGGGGCGGATGCGGGAACGCGTCCGCGCCGGCGTCGCCTACATCCGCGAGAAGACGACATTGCGGCGACTGCTGATCGCCCAGGGCGCCGCCTTCGTCTTCTTCGCCGCGGTGATCCCGATCGAGGTGATCTACGCCAAGCAGACGCTAGGGGTCGGCGACACCGGCTACGGGATCATGCTCGCCAGCTGGGGCGTCGGCATGGTTCTCGGCAGCCTCGTCTTCGCCGGGGTGCAGAAGGCGCCGCTGCCGATCCTGCTGTTCTTCAGCACGATCGCCGTCGGCGCCGGCTACCTGGGGCTGGCCGCGGCGCCGACGCTGGCCGTCGCCTGCGGTGCCTCGGTCGTCGGCGGCGGCGGCAACGGCGTCCAGTGGGTCTCGGCGATCAGCGCCGTCCAGGAGCTGACCGTGCAGGGCATGCAGGCGCGGGTAATGAGCGTGCTGGAGTCGATCGGCGCGGCGATGCCGGGGCTCGGCTACGCGCTCGGCGCGGTGATCGCGGTCGGCTTCGACCCGCGTGCGACCTTCCTCGTCGCCGGCCTCGGGGTGCTGGCGATCGCCCTGCTCTCGGCGGCCGCGCTTGGGCGGAATTGGCCTGAGCATGCGGAACGCTCGGAATCAAGGAACCTTGACGGGGGTAACGAAATTGTGCTGGAGTTGATCCCAGGCATGCGGCCTATTCAGTCCGACCCGGAGGTTTCCCCTTGAAGAAGCTTGGCGTAGTCATCGTGGCGATCGTCTCGATCGCGGCGGCGCTGGCCCTCAGCGCCTGTGGCAGCAGCAGCTCGGGCGGCGGTGGCAAAGAAGGCGGAACCCTGGAAGGCGCATACACCTCCTATCCGGACTACCTGGATCCCCAGCTCTCCTATACCGCCGAGGGTTGGACGGCGATGTACAACGTCTACACGCCGCTGCTCACCTACAAGCACGCCGACGGCGCCGAAGGCAGCGAAGTCATCCCGGGCCTCGCGAAGGCGCTGCCGAAGGTCACCAACGGCGGCAAGACCTACACGCTGGAACTGCGCAAGGGCCTCAAATACGCCAACGGCGAACCGGTCAAAGCCTCCGACTTCAAAAACGCGGTCGAACGGATGTTCAAGCTCGACTCCGGCGGCTCCAGCTTCTACACCGACATCGTCGGCGCCGAAAAGTTCTTCGAAACCAAACAGGGCGAAATCTCCGGGATCGAAACCAACGACTCGACCGGCAAGATCGTGATCAACCTGGTCAAACCGCGCGGGACCTTCAACAACGAGCTGGCGCTGATGTTCGTCGCGCCGGTGCCGGCGAACACGCCCGACAAGGACCAGACCGCCAGCCCGCCCCCGGGCGTCGGTCCCTACACGATCTCCAAGTCCGAACCGGGCACCGGCTGGGACTACGTGCGCAACCCGCAGTGGGCGAAGACCGACAGCAAGCTGCTGCCGGAAATCCCCAGCGGCCACCTCGACAAGATCAACATCCACCTGATCCGCAACCAGTCGACCCAGGTCAACGAGATCGAGCAGGGCAAGCTCAACTGGATCTTCGACCCGCCGCCGGCCGACCGCTACCAGGAAGTCAAGGAAAAATACGAAGGCACCCAGTTCAAGACGGAGCCGACGATCAGCACCTACTACTTCTGGATGAACACGGCCCAGCCGCCGTTCAACGACCTCAAGGTGCGCCAGGCGATCAACTACGCGGTCGATCCCGCGGCGCTGGAACGGATCTACAGCGGCCAGATCGCCGGCACCCAGCAGATCCTGCCGCCGGGGATGCCGGGCTATAAGAAATTCGAGCTCTACCCGCACAGCATGGCCAAGGCGGAAGAACTGCTGAAGGAAGCCAACCCGTCGGACAAGGACATCACCGTCTGGACCGACAGCGAGAGCCCGAACAACGAAGCCGGCGCCTACTACCAGGACCTGCTGAAGAAGCTCGGCTTCAACGCCGAACTGAAAATCGTCAACCCCGACAACTACTTCACGATCATCGGCAACACCTCGACGCCCAACCTGGACACCGGTTGGGCTGACTGGTTCGAGGACTACCCGCACCCGAACGACTTCTTCGACCCGCTGTTCAACGGCGAAGCGATCCAGCCCACCAACAACGAGAACTTCCCGCAGATCGACGAAAAGCCGCTCAACGCGAAGATCGACAAGCTGGCCGAAGAGCAGCTCGGCCCACAGCAGGAAGACGAATACGCGGAACTGGACAAGGAATACATGGAACAGGCGCCCTGGGCCCCGTACGGGACGAGGACGCTGTCCAACTTCGTCTCCAGCAACATCGACCTCGAAGGGATCATCTGGAACCCGACCTTCGAGACCGACTTCTCCAGCATCTCGTTCAAGTAGGACAAGGGCGAAAGCGGCACAGGCGCGTGGCCTTCGAGCCCCCCGCCGCCGGCCTCCCGGGACCGGGACCCGATGAAGGGTTCCCGCCCGCGGAGGCCGGCGCGCCGGCTGGCGAGAGCCCCTGGCGAATCGCCTATCGGCGCCTGCTCCGCAACCGCATCGCACTCGCCTTTCTCGGCCTCTTCTTCCTGATCGTCGTCTTCGTCCTGGCGGCGCCGATCTGGGCGACCCACGTCGCTCACACCGGCCCGAACACCACCCACACGCTGGAGAAGATCAGCGTCAACGGCGAAACGAAGGAAGTCGTCGAACCCAGCGGCCGCCCGATCGGCCCGGTCTGGCTCGGCGCCGGCGGCAAGTTCTTCTTCGGCGCCGACGGACGGCTCGGCCGCGACGAGATGGTGCGGTTGATGTACGGCGGCCGCACCTCGTTGCTGATCGGCTTCAGCTCGGCGCTGATCACCATCGTCTTCGCGATCGTCCTCGGTCTGCTCGCCGGCTACTACAAGGGGGCGACCGACTCGGTCATCGCCCGAGCGATGGACGTGCTCTGGGCGATTCCGGTGCTGCTGCTGGCGATCGCCCTGGGCACGGCACTGGCGGTCGGCGGCCTGAGGATCGGCCCCATCCATGTCGCCGGCAACTCGCTGCTGATCCCGATCCTGATCATCGGCTTCGTCTCGATCCCCTACATTGCCCGGCCGATCCGCGGCGAGGTCCTGTCGCTGCGCGAGAAAGAGTTCGTCGAGGCGGCGGTGGCGCAGGGCGCCAGCGCCCGGCGGATCATGTTCGTCGAGCTGCTGCCCAACCTCTGGTCGACGATCATCGTCTTCTTCACGATCACGATCGCCAACAACATGCTGATCGAGTCGGCGCTCTCCTTCCTCGGCGCCGGGGTGCGGCCGCCCAACTCCTCCTGGGGCTCGATGATCTCCGAAGGCTCGGACCTGATCTACAGCGCCCCGCTGCTCTCGATCCTGCCCGGGGCGATGGTGCTGCTGACGGTGCTCTCGCTCAACGTCTTCGGCGACGGCCTGCGCGACGCGCTCGACCCGCGGGCGAAAGTGCGGCTCGAGGTGACGGCCGCCCAGGCCGGGCCCGAGGGAGCGGCGATCTGATGGCCCGCTTCATCGCCCGGCGGCTGATCGGGATGGTCTTCGTCCTCTTCGCCGTCTCGGTGATCGTCTTCTTCATCTTCAACGTGATCCCGACCGACCCGGCGCAGCGCATCGCCGGCAAGAACGCGACGCCGCAGCTGGTCGAGAACGTGACCAAGGAACTCGGCTTGGACAAGCCGCTACCGGTCCAGTACGCGACGATGATGAAGAAGATCTTCAGTGGCGAACTGATCTCCTACAGCAGCCGCCTCAACGTCGACGAACAGATCAAGCAGCGGGTTCCGGCGACGCTCGCGCTCAGCATCGGCGCCGCGATCCTCTGGATGTTCTTCGGCATCCTCTTCGGCTACGTCTCGGCAACCAGGGCCAACACTCTCACCGACCGGCTGCTGACCATCTTTGCCATCGGCGGGATCTCGATGCCGGTCTTCCTGCTCGCCGACATCTTCCTCTACTTCCTCTGCCACAAGCTCGAGCTCTTCCCCGAAGGCGGCTACGCGACCCTGTCCGAAGGCCCCTACGAATGGCTCTCGCACCTGATCCTGCCCTGGATCACCCTGGCGATCCTCTACGCGGGCTTCTACAGCCGCGTCCTGCGCTCGAGCATGCTCGACGTGATGGGGGAGGACTACGTGCGGACGGCCCGGGCCAAGGGGTTGAGCCTGCGCCGGGTGCGGCTGCGACACATCCTGCGCAACTCGCTGATCCCGGTGATCACCCTGTTCGGGCTCGACTTCGGGGCGGTCATCGGCGGCGCCGCGATCCTGGTCGAAAACATCTTCAGCATCAACGGCGTCGGCTTCTACGCGGTCGAAGAAGGAATCGCCAAGGAAGACTTCCCGGTGATCATGGCGGTCACCATCCTCGGCGCCTTCTTCGTCGTCCTCTTCAACGCGGTCGTCGACATTGCCTACGCCTACCTCGACCCGCGCATCCGCCTGGGGAGCTCGGCGCAGTGAGCGACAAGCTGCTGTCGGTCAGCGACCTCAGGGTCAGCTTCGCGACCGAAGCGGGCCTGCTGCATGCTGTCGACGGCGTCTCCTTCGACCTCGAGGCGGGCGAGGTGCTGGCGATCGTCGGCGAGTCGGGCTCGGGCAAGAGCGTCACCGCGCAGACGCTGATCGGCCTCACCCGCTCCCACAACGCCCGGATCGAGGGAACGGTGAAGCTGGGCGGTCGCGACCTCACCGCGGCCAGCGAAAAGGAGCTGCAGAAGGTCCGGGGGGCCGAGATCGCGATGGTCTTCCAGGACCCGATGACCTCCTTCAACCCAGTCTACAGGATCGGTGCCCAGATCGTCGAGGCGGTCCGCGCCCACCGCTCGGAGATGAGCAGGGCGGCGGCGCGCGAACTGGCGGTGGAGATGCTCGACTCGGTCGGCATCCCCGACGCCGAGCGGCGGGTCGACGACTACCCGCACGAGTTCTCCGGCGGCATGCGGCAGCGGGCGATGATCGCGATGGCGCTGGCCCTGGAGCCGGCGGTGCTGATCGCCGACGAGCCGACCACGGCGCTCGACGTCACGATCCAGGCCCAGATCCTGGCGCTGCTGCAGCGCCTCAACCGCGAGCGCCAGCTGGCGACGATCCTGATCACCCACGATCTGGGAGTCGTGGCCGAAGTCGCCGACCGGGTGCTGGTGATGTACGCCGGCAAGGTGGTCGAGCAGGGCACCCTCGACGAGATCTTCTACGACCCCCAGCACCCCTACACCTGGGGCCTGCTCGGCTCGCTGACCAGGCTCGACCGGCCGCGGCCCAAGCGGCTGCCGCAGATCAGCGGCGCCCCGCCCTCGCTGCTGGACCTCCCTCCCGGCTGCGCCTTCCGGCCCCGCTGCCCGCACGAGTTCGATCGCTGCACGCAAATGCCGGCGCTGGAGGCGCGGGTGGCCGAGGCGCCGGGGCACTGCGACCGCTGCTGGCTCGGCGTCGAGGCGAAGCGCCAGAAGCGCCAGGTCAAAGGGCAGATCGGGCTGGAGGCGCCGGCCCGATGAGCGCCGGCGAGCCGCTGCTCGAGGTCACCGACCTCGTCAAGCACTTCCCGATCAAGTCGGGGCTGGTGATCGACCGCGAGGTCGACCGGGTCCGCGCCGTCGACGGCGTCAGCTTCAGCGTCGAGCGCGGCAGCACCCTCGGCCTGGTCGGCGAGTCCGGCAGCGGCAAGTCGACGGCCTGCCGGGTGGCGCTGCAGCTGCTGGCGCCGACCTCGGGGTCGGTCCGCTTCGAGGGGCGCGAGATCGCCGGCCTCTCGCGCCGCCAGATGCGGCCGCTACGGCGCGAGATGCAGATGATCTTCCAGGATCCCTATGCCTCGCTCAACCCGCGCAAGCGGGTCGGCCAGATCGTCGGCGACCCGCTGAAGCTGCTCGGCGGCACCTCCGGCGGCGAGCTGCGCCAGCAGGTGCAGGAGCTGCTGGAGCTGGTCGGCCTCTCGCCCGAGCACTACAACCGCTACCCGCACGAGTTCTCCGGCGGCCAGCGGCAGCGGATCGGGATCGCCCGGGCGATCGCCCTGAAGCCGAAGCTGATCTTCGCCGACGAGCCGGTCTCGGCCCTCGACGTCTCGATCCAGGCGCAGATCGTCAACCTGCTCAACGACCTCCAGGACGAGCTCGGCCTCACCTACGTCTTCGTCGCCCACGACATCGGCGTCGTCCGCCACATCTCCGACCGGATCGCGGTCATGCACGACGGCAAGATCGTCGAGCAGGGCAGCGCCGACCAGGTCTGCGAGCGGCCCAGCGACGACTACACGAAGAAACTGCTGGCGGCGGTGCCGATCCCGGACCCGCGCGAGAGCCGCGCCCGGCGGGCTAGTCTCGGCTCGGCGTGAGCCTCCCCCTCTCCCCGCCGATCAAGCCGCAGCTGGCGCTGACCCGCAAAGCCCTGCCGCTGGGCGAGGAGTGGGCCTACGAGCCCAAGCTCGACGGCTTCCGGGCGATCGTCTTCGTCGACGGCGAGGACTTCTACATCCAGTCGCGGGGCGGCAAAGAGCTCGCCCGCTATTTCCCCGAGCTCGGCTTCGCCCGGGGTCGCTGGGTGCTCGACGGCGAGCTGGTGATCCGCGACGCCGACGGCAAGCTCGAATTCGACGCCCTGCAGGAACGGATCCACCCAGCCCAGTCGCGGATCGAGCTGCTCTCGCGGGAGATCCCGGCCGACTACGTCGTCTTCGACCTGCTGGCCGAGGGCGACGAGTCGCTGCTGGCGGCGCCGCTGGCGCAGCGGCGGGCGCGGCTGGAGGCGATCGCCACCGGCGCCGGCCTGGAGCTGACGCCGCTGACCCCGGACGCCGCGCAGGCGGAGCGCTGGCTGGACAGCATCGAGGGGGTGATGGCGAAGCAGCTCGACGCCCCCTATGTCCCCGGCAAGCGGCGGGGGATGGCGAAGGTGAAGCGCGAGCGGACGATCGACTGCGTGGTGATGGGCTGGCGGCCGGGCAAGGAGGAGGGCACCGTCGGCTCGCTGATCCTCGGCCTCTACGACGGCGAGGAGCTGCGCTCGGTCGGCCACATCTCCGGCTTCAGCGCCGCCGCGAAACGGGCGATGCCGGCCATGTTGGGCCCGCTGGAGACGGGCGAGAGCGGCAGCGCCGAGCCCAGCCGCTGGACCGGCGGCCGCGAGCTCGAGTGGGTGGCGCTGCGGCCGCAGCTGGTGATCGAGGTGGGGTACGACCATGCGGCGGCAGGGCGGATCAGGCACGGGGCGCGGTTTCATCGGTTCAGGGACGACAAAGCGCCGGAGGAGTGCAGGTTCGGGCAGTTGGACGAGGGGGGCTAGAAGAGAGAGCTCTGGTCCGGCGGGGCCTGGCCCGGGGGGAGGCGCCTGCGGGCGAGTTTTACGTTCTCGGCACCTCCCCCCGGGCCACCCACCGGAAGAGCGTTCTCTCCAGACGCCTTGGATCGACGGTTGGCTCCCCAGCCACGCAAGGCACGGGTGGTCTGTTTGCGTTGCTCGGGGCGCATGTAGGCGCGGTCTTTGTAGAGCTGTTCGTAGCGGGGGAGGAGGTCGGGGCGTTTTTCCTCGAGCCAGGCGAAGAAGACGTCCTTGACCTCGGCGCGGAGGTGGAGGGCGACGCCGCCGAGGAAGGTCGCGCCGGCCCTTTTGGCTCGCTCGACGATCGGGCGGACCTGGTCGGGGCTGTCGTTGATGCCGGGCATCAGGGGGGCGATCAGGACGCCGGAGTCGATGCCGCGGCGGCGCAGCTCGGCGACCGCGTCGAGGCGGGCCGCGGGGCTCGGCGTGTGCGGCTCGGTCGCCCGCCAGGCGTCCTCGTCGAGGGTCGGCACCGAGAAGTTGACCGAGACCGGCAGCGCCTTCGCCATTCGCTCGTAGATCTCGACGTCGCGCATCGCCAGGGGCGACTTGGTCAGGACCGAGACCGGCGTCCGCGCCCGCTCCAGCGCCGCCAGGATCTCCGGCATCAGCCGGTAGCGGCTCTCGACCCACTGGTAGGGGTCGGTGTTCGTCCCCAGCGCCACCAGCTCCCGCTTCCATCCCGGCCGCGCCAGCTCCGCCCGCAGCAGCTCCGGCACATTGACCTTGACCACGATCTCGCGCTCGAAGTCGCGACCGGCATTGAAGTCGAGATAGGTGTGGGTGGGACGGGCGAAGCAGTTGTGGCTGACAACGCCATCGGCGATGAAGTCACCGGTGCCCGTGGTGATGTCGAACATCCTGATGCGCCGACCCAGCGGCTCGATCGCTACAACCCCCAACTCTGCCTGTGACTTGATCGCGATTCCGTCTATCGAGCGCTTGCGGCTGATGGACGGATCGATGTGTTGGAAAAGTCGCAGCTGCTGTCGAAGGCCTCCGAGCAGCCGCACGTTGCGGGCCCCAACCGCGTTCGGCTTCTCGATCGTGACCATGAAGCCGAACCGACGCAGGCCATTCGCCGTTCGGTCGATGATCTCGGCGTCTTTGTTGCAGATCCGCAAGGCGCCGCTGCGGCTTCCCTCAGCGTCGAAGATGCCGGCGAGAAAGCCCCGCGTCCATTCGTCGCTGGGCGACGTCGGCCACTGGATCAGCTCGCGCACCCTGTCAACCCCTTCCCTGGAAGAGGTGCGAATCGCGCGCATCGGGCGATGGCGATCGTTGCCTTTCAGGAACTCGAACTCGCTCGTGCGCACGCCGGCGGTCGCGAGGTAGCCGCGCGTTCGCTGCACGGCCTCGGCATCGGTCAGCGCCAGCCGAAAACGGTGGACGTCGAATTTGGTTCTCCCAGGCCGTGGGTAGGAATAGGACCCGACATGGCCGTCGCCACGGATCATCCCGCAGAGGTAGCCGCGCCGATATTCGTCCGATGTCTCCATCGCCGGTCCGAGCGAGCCGAAGCCCATCAACTTGCTGTTCAGAGTCAGGTGGGGACGCTGACGCGGGCCCTGCTCTGCGCCGAGCACGTACTTCCAGCCCCTTCTCGTCAAGAAGCGGTGATCGCCGCTGGCGATCAGCTCGGTGCCGTCCTCCAGCAAGACTCGGTACGCGGCCTTCCGCGTCGTCCAGTGTGCGCGGACCCGGGTGATCTCATAGCGGCGATAGGCACCGCGGCGAACGGTGCCATAGATCGCATCGCCGACCCGAACGTCGTGCAACGGTCGCGTGGTCCCATCGGCCATCAAGATCGGCGTCTCGCCAACGAGGCAATAGGCACAGGCATGAGCGCATCCTCGATATGGATTGATCGTCCAGTCGAAACCGAAGCGGCCGCCGGCGACATGGTTGAGGGCGGAGCGGGCGCGGACCTCGTGGAAGTTGATCCCCATCGCCTCGGGGGCGTCGAAGCTGCGGACGACGGCGCCGTCGCCGACGCCCGGCAGCCGCAGATCGTTCTCGACTCGCTGCTCGTCCCACCGCATACGAACATACGTTCGCATAGCGTTCGGACGGGCGGCTAAAGGCTGGAGCCGGTCTCGTCGCGGCGGAAGGCCGCTAGCTGGTCGAGCGCTTTGGCGCGGGCTTTGGCGCGCAGGGGCGGCAGCAGGGCGACCAGGTGGCCGCTGGGGCCGAGGGCCTGCTTGGCCCAGCGGCGGAAGTCGAAGTCGTCGACGTGATCGGCGATCAGGCCGCCGTCGGCGAAGCGGAACTTGGCCTGGATGTCGTTGACGACGGCGCGGCCGGTGGAGAAGGTGTAGCGGGCGATCCAGTGGGCCGAGCCGGTGGTCTCGTCGGCTTCGTGCTCGTGCAGCTCGATCTTCAGGTCGGTGGCGCGGCCGGTCAGCATCCGCCACATGGCGCCGATCTCCTCACCCTCGAGGTCACCGAAGGCGGGGTCGCGGAAGTGCGCCCCGGGCGCGTAGCAGGCGGTCATCGCGGCGCCGTTGCACTCCCCGAACGCTTTGTAGAAGCGCGCGATCGTGGCGCGGTTGGCATCGGCGGCGCTGCTCACCCGCCCACCATATGCGCTCAGCGCCGGGGCAGCTCGCCGGCGACGACGTAGCGGAGCACGTCGACCACCTGCTCGGCCTCGCGCGCGGTCGCCTGCGCCGCCCGGTCGACCTCCTTCAGCGCGTGGTCGAGCTCGGGGTCGTGCAGGGTGACGATCGGCTTGCCGAGGGCGGCGGCGAAGCCGGCGTCGAAGGCCGCGTTCCACTGCCGGTACTTGTCGCCGAAGCGGACGACGACGAGGTCGGCGGCGCGGATCAGCGTCTGGGTGCGGATCGCGTTGACGCCGGCGCCCTTGTGGTCGCGCCAGAACGCCTCGCTCTCCTCCCCCAGGGTGCCGCTGCCGGCGTCGTCGGAGGCGGCGTGGTCGGTGACCGGGGCCGAGAAGACGACCGGCAGCCCGGCCTCGTGGGCGCCGCTCTCGATCCGCGCCCGCCAGTCCGAGTGGATCTCGCCAGAGAGGTAGACGTTCCAGGTCCGCTCCACACCCGGATCCTAGCCACGCGTCTGCTCCCGCACATCCATAGGACGGGTAAATGCAGACGCGTGGCCTTTGCTAAGGTATTTGACGTGAACGTAAGAAAGAGATTTGCCGGCGGCGCGGGGGTGGCCGCCGACCACGAGCACTACAAGTGGTGGGCGCTCTCCTGCACCAGCCTCGGGATGCTGCTGGTGGCGACCAACTCGGGGACGCTGATCATCGCCCTGCCGGACCTCGAGCGGGCGCTCGGGACCAGCCTGCTGGAACTGGTCTGGGTGATCCTCGCCTACATGATCTCCTCGACCGTGCTGGTCCTCACCGCCGGCCGCCTCTCCGACCTCTTCGGCCGCAAGACCGCCTTCGTCGGCGCCTTCATCATCTTCGCCGCCGCCTCGCTCGGCGCCGGCTTCGCCGCCGACGGCACCCAGCTGATCCTCTGGCGGATCGTGCAGGGGATCGGCGGCGCCTTCATCTTCGCCAACGGGCCCGCCCTGGTCACCGACGCCTTCCCGCGCGAGCAGCTCGGGCTGGCGATGGGGACGAACACGATGGTCGCGGCGATCGGCCTCGTCCTGGGGCCGGTGCTCGGTGGCGCCCTGGTCGCGATCTCCTGGCACTGGGTCTTCTGGTTCAACGTGCCGCTGGCGCTGGCCGGCGCCGCCTGGGCAGCGCTGGTCCTGCGCGAGCTCTCCGACCGCGATCCCGTCCGTGGCCTCGACCTCGCCGGCACCCTCACCTTCGTCGTTGGCCTGACCGGGCTCGTCTACGGGATCTCGCGCGGCGGCATCTCCGGCTGGGACGACGGTCTCGTCATCGCCGGCCTGCTCGTCGGCGTGGTCCTGCTGCCGATCTTCGTCCTGATCGAGCACCGCGGCAAGGCGCCGATGCTCGACCTCGACATCTTCAAGAACCGCCTCTTCGCCGCCGCCGCCACCGCCGCCTTCATCAACGGCCTCTCGCGCTTCGCGCTGATGTTCATCTTCGTCTTCTACTACCAGGGGGCGCAGGGGGACGACCCGATCACGGCCGGGATCAAGCTGGCGCCGATGGCGCTGGGGATGCTGGTCGCCTCGCCGATCGCCGGAATCTACGCCGACCGCCACGGCTCGAAGACGCTGGCGGCGCTGGGGATGCTGGTCACCGCCGCCGGGCTGGCGCTGATGACGACGCTGCAGGCCGGCTCCGCCTACTGGCAGGGCGGCCTCTGGCTGGGCCTGGTCGGGATCGGCTCGGGGATGTTCAACTCGCCCAACACGGCGGCGATGATGGGCACGGTGCCGACCGAGCGCCGCGGGATCGCCGCCGGCGCGCGGACGATGCTGCAGAACACCGGCGCCGTGATCTCGATCGCCTTCGTGCTGGCGATCGTCACCGCCGCGGTGCCGCAGCCGGTCCTCTTCAAGATCTTCTCCGGGCTCGCCTCCGGCCTCACCAGCGCCCAGCTCGACCCCTTCATCCAGAACATGCACACGGCGCTGTGGGTGCTGGCGGCGACCTCGGTCCTCGGCGCCGGCGTCTCGCTGCTGCGCCCGCGCGAGGAGGGCACAGCGACGAAGCGGCGCGGCGGCACCGCCCCGGCGCTGGCGATCGAGGAGGCGATCGCCGAGGAGATCGAGGCGACGCCATGAGCGCCGAGAGGCCAGGCGCCGCGGGGCGGGAGCGCGAACGCGAGCTGCGGATCGGCGACGTCGCCAAGCTCGCCGGGACGACGCCGCGGACGATCCGCTACTACGAGGAGATCGGGCTGCTGCCGGCGACCAGCGGCCGCGAGCCCGGCGCCCACCGCAGCTACGCCGAGTCCGACGTCGAACGGCTGACCGAGCTGCTGCGGCTGAAGGACCTGCTCGGCGTCTCGCTGGAGGAGCTGAAGCAGCTGATCGAGGCCGAGGACGCGCGCGGCGAGCTGCGGCGCGAGTGGCACGGCGGCGTCGAGGACCCGGTCCGCCGCCGCCAGATCCTCGAGGAATCCCTGACCTACATCGCCCGCCAGCTGGAGCTGGTGCGGCGGCGGCGCGAGGAGATCGCCAAGCTCGAGAGCGAGCTGCTGGCGCGGCGCCGGCGCGTGCGCGGGCTGCTGCGCGAGCTAACCGCCGCCTGAGGCCGTGCCCGCGGTCTGCTCCTGGAAGTGCTTGCTCAGCATCGTCACCTGGCCCTGGTAGTTGGACCCGAGGCTGGCGCCGTAGAGCCGCTCGGCCGGCGCCTGCATCCACTCCATCCCCAACTTGCAGACCGGCTGGCGGTGTTCGACCATGAAGGAGACGTCGCGGGCGCGGACCTCGAGCGCGGCGCGGCTGCCGGGGCGCTCGCCCTGGGGGTCGTAGCCAAAGCCGGGGTCGAAGAAGCCGGCGTAGTGGGTGCGCAGCTCGCCCGCGGTCGGGTCGTAGGCCATCATCTCGGCGGCGATGTCGGGAGGGATGCAGACGCCCTCGGCCGAGAGCAGCAGGTAGAAGATCTCCGGCTCGAGCACGACGCGGCCGCCGGGCTCGGGGAAGACCGGGTCCCAGTAGTCGCTCCAGCGATAGGCGCGCACCCGCGCGAGATCGACCGGCAGGCTGTTCTTCTTCGCCCGGTAGCCGACGGTGCGATCGGCGGGGCCGGAGAGGTCGAGGCTGAGGAAGAGGCCGTCGGCGACCGACAGCTCGGACTCCGCGAGGGGCTGGGAGTCGAGGTAGAGCAGCGGCCGCGAGCGCTGCAGCTCGCGGATCTCCTCGTCGCCGACGCGGACGTCGCCGCGGGCCAGCCGCAACTGGTTCAGCGAGAGCCCGGTCCTGACCTGGATCGCGAAGGAGCGCGGAACGACCTCCAGATAGAGCCTGCCGCGGTAGCCGGGGCGGATCTCGTCGAAGCGGTGGTGGCGGTCGGTGATCACCCGGGTGAAGACGTCGAGGCGGCCGGTCGAGCTCTTCGGGTTGGCCTTCGCCCGCACGTCCGTGGGCAGCGCCAGCTCCTCGATCAGCGGCACCAGGTAGGGGCGGTCGCGCTCGAGCACGGCGCCGTCGCGGAGGTCGATCCGCTGGAAGGCGAGTCCCTCGATCTTCTCCTCGACGGTCGAGTCGACGTCGGGCAGGAAGGAGCAGCGCAGGGCCCAGGCGAAGTCGCCGAGCCGCAGGTCGATGCTGGCCGGCTGGATCGCCTCGGGGCGGATCCGGTAGTCGCCGGAGCTGACCCACTCGCGCTCGATCGCCTCACCCAGGGCCTGGGAGGGGAAGACGCCGGGGTCGCTCATCCAGCAGAGATTATTCGCCGCGCCTCGGTGACGCCGAGGTAGGGCGTCAGCGCAAACTCGAGCACGTCCGGCAGCAGCCGGTCGAGCTTCTCGCCGTCGCCGGCGAAGATGCGGCGGCCGAGCAGCGAGGCGACGCCACCGATCACCGCCTCGCCGGTGCTGGCGGGGATGGCGACACCGTCGGGGGCGCTGGGAGCGCCCTCGCAGAGGTAGGGCACGAAGCTCTCGACCGCGGCCTGGTAGCGGTCGTAGACACCGGGACCGACCCGCAATCCCTCGACCAGGGTGAGGCTGGCCAGCGCTGGCTCCTCGGTGAGCAGAGTCAGCAGCGACGCGAAGGAGTCGTGCACCCGCCCCGACCACTGTCCCTTCTCCTGCCTCGCGCAGACCCCGAGGACACGCTCCCGAACCTGCTCCACACCGGCTTCGTAGGCGGCGAAGAAACAGTCATCCTTACTCTCGAAGTGCTTGTAGAAGTCACTCTTGGAGACCGACGCTCGCTGGCCAATCAGTGACACAGTGGTTTTTTGATAACCAACCTCGTAGAGAACTTCAGTCAGCGCCGTAATCAGTCTTCCGCGCTGATTTTTGGCGACATACTCAGGGGAAAGGCCGTGGCGTCCGCGGGGCAATCGCTCCATTCGAGCCTGGAGTCTGGCACCGTACTGTCACGTACGCCTTCTGCCCCTAGAATTTTTTTATCTACACGTTGGTACGCCTAATCGGCATGGGCCCGCCAAAGCCCGCGTCGTTGCCGATGGTCTGGTACCTTGAGAATACTTCCGTCGTCTTTTATGAAAACGTGCGGGTTTCTCTGTGCCATTCGACAGGATCCAGCTCAAACAGGAGGCGCTCGTCGCAGCGATCGGAGATGGCTGGCCGCCGGCTCAGGTGACGGCCGCGGTGGAGCTGTTGAACAACAGCGAAGGCAAGTTCCCCTCCGGGATGCGGAAACTCCCCGCCGACCTGGTCAGCGCGGTCCAGCGGGAGCGGCTGATCGCGGCGATGCTGAAAGCGGCATCTGAACTTGGCTACCGCGACACCAACGTGCAGAACGTGATCGACCGCGCCGGAGTCTCGCGACCCACCTTCTACGAGCACTTCGCCAACAAGGAAGACTGCTTCCTCGCCGCCTTCGACACAACCGCGGCGCGGCTGCGCGAGAAAGTCGAGGCGGCGGCCGCGGAGGGCGGCGACAACTGGCGCCAGCGACTGCGCTTCACCCTCGAGGCGCTGCTGCAGTTCGCCGCCAGCGAACCCGAGGCGGCGCGGACGCTGATCGTCGAGGCCCGCGCCGGCAGCGCCGACGCGGTCCAGCGCCGCGACGAACTGCTCGACTACTTCGCCGACAGCATCGACGAGAAGGTGCGCGAGCTGGTGCCCGGCGCCCCCTCCCACTCGGCGGTCACCGCCGCCGGCATCGTCGGCGGCATCGAGGCGCTGCTCTACTCCCGGCTCAACAAGGGGGACGTCGACGACCTCGAGTCCCTGCTGCCGTCGTTGATGTACTTCGTCGTCCTCCCGTACGAGGGGCGCGAGGCCGCCGGCAGGGAGCTGGCGGCGACGCACTGAGGGCAGCTTATGCTGCCGGCATGCGCTCGCCAGCCACCGCCCGGGGCGCGCTGGGCTTCCTCCTCCTCGCCGCGCTGACGATCGGGCTGACCGCGGCGGTCCTGCCGCGGACCTTCTACGACGACTTCCCCTTCCTCGCCCACTGGGTCGAGCTGCTCCCCCCCTACAACGAGCACCTGGTCACCGACGTCGGCGGCCTCTACCTCGGCTTCGCCGTCCTCTTCGCCTGGGCGGCCTGGACCCTCGAGCGCACCCTGGTCCGCGCCGTCTGCGCCGCCTGGCTGCTGACCGCCACCATCCACCTGCTCTTCCACGCCACCCACCTCACCGGCTTCAGCCCCGCCAACGCAATCGCCGAGCTCTCCTCCCTGGCCCTGCTGATCGTTCCCGCCCCCCTCGCCGTCTGGGCCATCGGCCCGGCGGACGAGAAAGTAGAGCCGTAGAAACTCACCCGCCCTGCGGGTGTCAGGGCAAGCAGATCAAGGACGCAGTGAGCGAAGCGTGCTCTGCACGTGAGCGAGCGAGGACGCCGATATGCGCCGCCCTGGCGCCCGCAGCGGAGGGGGTGGGATTCGAACCCACGAGCGCCTTGCGACGCCAACAGTTTTCGAGACTGCCCCGTTCAACCACTCCGGCACCCCTCCGGGACTCAGTCAGCGCCTGATTCTAGGGATGGCTGGGCGGCTCCAGCTTTAAAGCCGGCCACCGTGGCGCCGATGGTGTGCCGTGAACAGCGGCGAGCAGACCCGAGCCGGGCGGTTCTTCGACCGCCACCCGCGGCTGCTGCGCGGGCTGGCGCTGGTGGCGTTGACCTGGGGGGTCGGCTACCTGATCTGGCGGATCGGCTGGAGCGGCCACGGTGCCAGCCCGCTGGCTTTCGCGATGCTGCTGGCGACCGAGGTCTACGGCCTCTGGGCGCTGGCGATGCTGGCCTGGTTCTCGTGGTCGCGCCCGGTGGCGGTGCGGCCGCCGGTCACCGCCGGGCGGGCGGTCGACGTCTACGTCTGCACCTACGACGAGCCGGCGGAGGTGGTGATGGCGACGCTGGCCGGCTGCCGCGCGCTCGGCTACCCGCACACGACCTGGCTGCTCGACGACGGCCGCCGCGAGGAGATGCGCGAGCTGGCGGCGATCGCCGGCGCCGGCTACCTGACCCGGCCCGACAACTCCCACGCCAAGGCCGGCAACATCAACGCGGCGCTGCCGCGCACCGGAGGCGAACTGGTGCTGGTCCTCGACGCCGACCACGTGCCGATGCCGGACGCGCTCGACGCCCTGGTCGGCTACTTCGACGACGAGCGGATGGCGGTGGTGCAGACCCCGCACGACTTCTTCAACCACGACTCGGTCCAGCACTACGTCGTCGGCCGCCACGAGCAGTCGCTCTTCTACCGCGTCGTCTGCCCCGGCAAGGACCGCCACGGCGCCGCCTACTGGTGCGGCTCGGCGGCGCTGATCGACCGCCGCGCCCTGCTGGCGATCGGCGGCGTCGCCACCGAGACGATCGCCGAGGACTTCCACACCACGATCCGGCTGCAGCGGGCCGGCTGGCGCAGCCGCTACCACGACGAGGTCCTGGTCCAGGGACTGGCCCCGCACGACCTCGACGGCTACCTGCTGCAGCGCGACCGCTGGGCGCGCGGCAACCTCGCCGTCCTCACCCTGCCCGAGTCCCCCCTGCGCGCCGGCGAGCTGGCGCCGCTGCAGCGGCTCTCCTACCTCGCCAGCCTGCTCGCCTACCTGGCGCCGCCGATGCGGCTGCTGCTGCTGGCGACCCTGGGCCTGGTGCTGTGGACCGGCGAGCTGCCGATGAAGGTCAGCGTCGTCGCCCTGGCGGCGCTCTGGCTGCCCTCGGTCCTGCTCAACCTCAGCGCCGGCTCGGCGCTGGCGCGCGGCTACATGCGGATCCCCGAGACCGCCCACTACGAGCTGCTGACGATGGAGATCTACACCCGCGCCCTGCGCTGCGCCGTGTGGCCGGGCCGCACCGCCTTCAAGGTGACGCCGAAGCAGGGCACCGGCGGCGGCGGCTGGGACACCGTGCGCAGGCTCCACCTGGTCCTCCTCTGCACCGTCCTGCTCGCCGGCGGCACGCTGCTGCGGCTGCTCGACCTGGCCGGCGCCGGGCCGCTGCCGGACCTGCCGGGGATCGCAGCGGTGCTGGTGCCGCTGCTGGGGCTGATCGAGCTGCGGCGGCTGCTGCGCACCCTCTGGGCGGTCGGGCGGCGCAAGCAGCGCCGGCTCGTCTACCGCTTCGAGGGCGACGCCCCCGCCCACTGCTTCCTGCCCGAGGGCCACATCCCGGCCCGCCTGGTCGACGCCAGCGCCGCCGGCGTCGGCCTCGTCGCCGAGGCGCCGCTGGCGGTCGGCGCCCGGCCGGCGGTCCTGCTCCAGCTCGACGACGCCGCCGGCGTCGCCCACGAAGTCGCCGCCCAGGTCGAGGTCCGCAGCTGCCGCGAGGTCGGGGGGCGCTTCCTGATCGGCGCCACGATCGCCGACATCGACCCCGACTCGCGGCTGCGGCTGATGGAGTGGTGCTACGTCGTCTGCAGCCACGAGCGCCTGCGCGGCAGCCGCCCGGTCGCGCTGCCGCTGCCGGAGTCGGAAGCGATCGTGGTCGAGCTCGACGCCTACCGCGAGCCGGCGCTGGCGGCCTGACCCAAGCGCTCTCCAGCTAGGCTTCGCGGGCACCCGGAGAGGTGTCCGAGTGGCTTAAGGAGCGCGACTGGAAATCGCGTGGGCGGGGTTAACCCGCCTCGTGGGTTCGAATCCCACCCTCTCCGTTCCGGCGGGCGGCGAAGAAGTCGCGCAGGAGGGCGGCGCACTCGTCCTCGCAGACGCCGGCGATGAGCTCCGGGCGGTGGTTGAGGGCGGGCTCGGCGAGGACGTCGAGGACGCTGCCGGCGGCGCCGGCCTTGGGGTCGGCGGCGCCGAAGACGACGGTGGGGATGCGGGCGAGGACGATCGCCCCGGCGCACATCGCGCAGGGCTCGAGGGTGACGTAGAGGGTCGTGCCCGGCAGGCGCCAGCCGCCGAGCGCGGCGGCGGCGGCGCGGATCGCCAGGATCTCGGCGTGGGCGGTGGGGTCGCGGCGCAGCTCGCGCTCGTTGCCGGCGGCGGCGAGCGGCTCGCCCTCGCGCAGGATCGCGGCGCCGATCGGGACGTCGCCGTGCCCCTCGGCCCGGCGCGCCTGCTCCAGGGCCAGGGCCATTCCGCGTTCATGGACTGCGATCTCGACGGCCTCGCTCATCGATCCGGGAGTATGTCTCCTACAACTTCCCCAGCCCGCCGGTGTTGGCTCTAGAGCCGGCTCGACCGCAGGGAACCCGGCCACCCAGATGATGAGAACAACGCTCCCGATCCTCGCTCTCACGATCCTGCTCGCGCTGCTCGGCCTGGGCGCGACGGCGGCGCAGGCGACGACGGGGCTCGCCCGGGCCCACGGCTTCGCGCCGCGCCGGGTCGTCGTCAAGTTCGCCGGCGAGGGTGGCGCCCGGGCGCTGCGGCTGCCCAGCGGCGCCAGCGTCGCCGGGTCGGCGACGGCGCTGCGCGGCAACCCCCGCGTCGACTACGCCGAGCCGGACTACCTGGCCACCGCCTCCGCGATCGGCGCCGAACCCGGCTTCGTGCTGCCCGACGACCCCGGCACCCTCGGCGGCGCCTCCGAAGCCGCCGCCAGCGCCGGCGACTGGGCCTACAAGCAGTGGGACTTCCTGCCCTTCGAAGGCGAACCGACGCCGCGCCTGCCGACCTCGCTCGGCGGCATCGACGCGGTCGGCGCCTGGCGCAACCTCGCCGCCGCCGGGCGCCCGGGCGCCGAAGGCGTCACCGTCGCCGTGCTCGACACCGGCATCGCCTACCGCGACAAGGGCGGCGCCTTCCTGCGCAGCCCCGACTTCGGCGCCAACGAGTTCGTCAAGGGCTACGACTTCGTCGAAAACGACCGGGTGCCGCTGGACGAAAACGGGCACGGCACCCACGTCGCCGGGACGATCGCCGAGAAGACCGACAACGCGATCGGCCTCACCGGGCTCGCCTACGGGGCGAAGCTGATGCCGGTGCGGGTACTCGACAAACACGGCCGCGGCGCCGCCAGCGACATCGCCAAGGGCATCCGCTTCGCCGTCGCCCACCACGCCCAGGTGATCAACATGAGCTTCAACTTCGGCTGCGGCAAGAAGGTGCCCGAGGTCGACGAAGCGCTGCGCGACGCCTACCAGCACGGCGTCGTCACCGTCGCCTCGGTCGGCAACCTCGGCTCCGAGACCTGCGTCGCCGAGCCGGCGACCGGGCCGCGGGTGATCGGCGTCGGCGGCACCACCGAGGGCGGCTGCCTCGGCAACTACTCGCTGGCCGGCCCCGGCGTCGACCTCGTCGCCCCCGGCGGCGGCGAACCGATCCCCGGCTGCGCCTCGGTCTCGGACCGGCCGATCTATCAGGTGACGCTGGACGGCGCCAGCACCAGGCTGTTCGCGATCCCCGGCAACTACGTCGGCACCTCGATGGCGGCCGCCCACGTCTCCGGCGTCGCCGCGATGGTCCTCGCCAGCGGCGTGCTCAGCAAGCGGCTGACGCCGCAGGCGCGCGTCGACGCGGTCGCGCGGCGGCTGCGGACGACCGCCCGCAGCATCGGCCTGCCGGCGGCCCAGCAGGGCGCGGGGCTGATCGACGCCGCAGCGGCCACCGCCCCCTGAGGTCAGGTGCCTCAGGTGGTCCTGACGATAATTACGCTGCAGGGTGCGTGGTGCGAGACGTTGTTGGGGACGCTGCCGAGCAGGTAGCGCCGCGCCCCGGTCATCCCCTTGTTGCCGACCACGATCAGGTCGGCACTGGTCTGTTCGGCGACGTTGAGGATCGCCTCGGCGGGATCGGCCTCGACCGGGTGGGTCTGGACCTCGATCCCCTCTTTGCGCGCTGCCGCGGCGGCGGCTTCGAGCACCAGGTTGACGTCCTCGCGCGGGCCGATCTCGTGCTGGACGTCGGCCGGGGCATCGCTCTGCTCGCCCTGCACGCGGCGGCTGGGGACCGGCGCGTAGGCGCTGACGATGCCGAGCTGGGCGCCGGAGAGCTTGGCCAGGTCGACCGCCTGCCGCACTGCCTCGCCGGCGCTCTCCGAGCCGTCGGTCCCAACCACGATGCGAGTGAACACGCCGCCTCCTCTGCTCGGTCGCTGAACCCGGCCGATACTAACGCGCGGTTCCTCGGGCACGCATTGCGCGGCTAGGGAACTGCGCGACGGTGGGGCGGGGGGAAATGGAGGCCGTGGAAGTGGGCGGGGCCGATCGCGGTCGGGGTCGAGACCAGGCGCACGATCGCGATCGCCATCGAGGCGACCAGGCAGACGACCAGCACCACCATCCCCACTTTCCAGATCCACGGCACGCGGCGAACCCTAGCCGCCGCTCGGCTCGGCTAGGCTGGCCGGCATGGGACTGGAGCGGGTGGCCGACGGGGTCTGGCTGCTGCGGGGCGACTTCCGCGGCGCGATGAACGTCTACTTCATCGAAGACGGCGACGGCGTCGTCCAGTTCGACGCCGGGACCAAGGGAATGCGCAGGAAGGCGAAGGCCGCGGGCGAGCAGCTCGGCGGCGTCAAACGCGTCGTCCTCGGCCACGCCCACGCCGACCATCGCGGCACCGCCCCCTACCTCGGGGCGCCGGTCCACTGCCACCCCGACGAAGTCGCCGACGCCGAGGGCGACGCCGCGATCGCCCCCTACATGGACCTCGCGCAGCTGCCGGTGGCCTGGGTGCGCCGGATCTACCCCTTCCTGCTGCGGCACTGGGACGGCGGCGCCGTGAAGATCGCCGGCACCGTCGCCGAGGGCGACGAGGTCGCCGGCTTCCGCGTCCTCCACTTCCCCGGCCACGCGCCGGGGCTGATCGGCCTCTGGCGCGAGAGCGACCGGGTGGCGCTGGTCAGCGACGTCGTCTACCTGGTCGACTCGGCGCGGCTGAAACCGCTGCCCGCGGGCGAGGCCAGCGTCCCCCACCCGGCCTGGGCCTGGGACCACCGGCAGGCGAAGGAATCGGTGCGCAAGCTGGCGGCGCTCGACCCGAAGGTGGTCGCCGCCGGGCACGAGCGGCCGCTGCGCGGCGAGAGCCTGCGGGCGACCCTGGAGCGGGCGGCCGAGAAGCACTGAGCCGGCGAGGGCGCCGTCGCGCCCGCCGCTGCCATAAGTTGCCTGCCTGATGATCGGGACCTACGCCTCGGTGGCGCTGATCTGCGCCGTCTCGATGCTCGCGGGCCGCGCCCTGCTCTCGCTTGCGGGGCGGCGGACGTGGTCGTGGCTGGAGCCGGCGGTCGGCTTCGGCGCGGTGCTGACCGTGACCGGGGTGCTGGCGCGGGCGCCGGGCCACGGGACCAGCGCCACGCTCGGCGTCGTCCTCCTCGTCCTCGTCGCCGCGGCGCTGGCCTGGCGCTTCGACTACGGCGCTCCGGGAGCGTTGCGGGCGGGGCTGCCGGTGGCGATCGTGGTGCTGCTGGCGCTGGCGATCCCGTTCGCGGTCAGCGGCCGCTGGGGCCTGCTCGGGGTCGGCTTCAACAACGACCTCGGCCTGCACCTGGCCTGGGCCGAGTGGCTGCGCAGCGGCTTCGGGCCGGCGCCGGACCCGGGCTACCCGCTGGGGCCGCACGGGCTCGCCGTCGCGATCGCCGCGGTGCCCGGCATCGGCCTCGGCCAGGCCTTCGTCGGCGAGATCGTCGCGATCGGCGTCCTCACCGGGCTGACCGCGCTCGCCGCCGTGCGCGAGCTGGCGCCGGGACGGCGCACGGTCGCCGCGGCGATGGTCGCCCTCCCCTACCTCGCCGCCTCCTACTTCGCCCAGGGTGCCTTCAAGGAGACCACCGAGGCGCTGCTGGCGCTCGCCTTCGCGATCTACCTGACGACCATCGACAGGGCGACCGGCGCCGCCCCCCTCGCCCTGGCCGGCGGCATCTTCTTCTCCTACAGCGCCGCCGGGCTCGCCTGGCCGCTGGCGATCGCCGCCCTCTGGAGCCTGACCCAGCCGGCGGTGCGGCGGGCACTGCGGCCGCGGGCGCTGCTGCGCTTCCTGCTGCGGCCGCTGACGCTGCTGGCGATCGTCGTCCTCGCCGGGCTGGCGCTGGCGGCGGCGGTCGGGCCCTTCGGCTTCATCCACGGCTTCAAGCAGGTCGCCGCCAGCAACACCTACGGCCCCGTCTCCCCGGTCGAGGCGCTGGGCGTCTGGCCGGCCTCCAACTACCGCCTCGAAGCGGCGATCGGCGGCGCCCACCTGACCGGGCTGGCGGGGGCGATCGCGGTGCTGGCGCTGCTCGCCGGCGTCGCCTGGTGGGTGTGGCGCGACGAGCTGACGATCCCGGTCGCGCTCGGCGCCGGCGGGCTCCTCTACCTCGTCTCGCTTCCCTCCAGCGGCGACTACTCCCAGGCCAAGGCCCTGATCATCGTCGCGCCGCTGGCGATGCTGGTCGCGATTAAGCCGCTGATGGCCGAGCTGCCGGGGCGGGGTCGCCGGCGCGATCGAGGTTTGTCCCGCTATCCGGGGCAAAGCTCAATCACGCCCGGAGACGAGGAGCCCCGGCGGCGGTTCGGGGCACTGGTGCGGGTTGGCTGGGCAGTGCTGGCGGTGGCGTTCGTCGGCGGCAGCGTCTACTCGAGCTTCCTGGCGCTGCGCGACGCCCCGGTCGGGCCGCCCGGGCACGGGGCCGAGCTGCAGGCCTTCCTGCCGATCGTCCACGGCAAGCCGGTGCTCTACGCCGGCCAGGATCGCTACGCCGCCTACGACCTGCTCGGCGCCGACACCCACGTGCCGCTGGTCGAGTTCCCCGACGTCGCCGTCTCGCCCAACCCGGAAAAGCCGTTCGACACCGGCGACGCCTACAGCCCGATCGACTTCGACTCCTTCTCGCGCGGGACCCTCGACCGCTTCCAGTACGTGATCACCGGCCGCGCCGCCTGGAACAGCCAGGCCCCGCCCAACTTCAAGCGGATCGCCGCCACCCCCTCCTTCGTGCTCTGGGAAAGGACCGGACCGACGCCGCCGAACCGCCACGTCCTGCTCGAGGGGACCGAGGCCGCCGCCAGGGCGGACTGCGCCGCGCCGGAGATCAGGATCCTGCTCGCCAACCGCGGCCGCGCCTCGCTCTTCCCCGACGCGGTGATCGGCGGCAAAGACGGCTGGGAAGACGGCAGCGTGCTCGGCACCGGCGCAGCGACGGCGCAGACGCTGGACCTGCCGGCGGGCAGCTGGGACCTCTCGCTGCAGTACTTCTCCCCCTTCGGCCTGACCCTCTCGGCGCCCGGCTTCGAAGCACCGCTGGTGGCGGCGCTCGACGGCCAGCGGCCGAACACGATCAGCCTCGGCAACAGCGGCCAGTTCTGGCCCGCCGGCCGCTTCCACAGCAGGGGCGGCAAGGTCGAATTCACGCTCGCGACGGCCGCCGCCAGCACCCTGCAGAGCCTGACCGGCTACGACGGCAAGGCCTACGTCGGCGAGCTGGTCGCGGTGCCGGCCAAGCCGCACCGGATCGTGCCGCTCTCTCAAGCCTGCGGCCACTGGATCGACTGGTACGAAGCGGGCGAAGCGCCCTGATCAGACGGCCTTGGCGGCCAAGCGCTCGGGCGAGACCCGGACGACGTCCCAGACCAGGTGCAGCTTCTCCAGGCCGTCGATGACGAGGGCGGAGATGTCGAGCTGGAAGCGGCCGAGGCCGTGGGTGGAGGAGGTCGGGAAGGCGTGGTGGTTGTTGTGCCAGGCCTCGCCGAAGGTCGGGATCGCGATCAGGGCCAGGTTGCGCGACTGGTCGCCGGTCTCGAAGTCGCGGCTGCCGAAGACGTGGCAGAGCGAGTTGATGCTGTAGGTGAAGTGGTGGAGGACGAAGACGCGGACCAGCCCGCCCCAGAGCAGTCCGGTGAGGGCGGCGAAGAGGGTGCCGCCGATCGCCCAGCCGAGCGCGAAGGGCAGGAGGAGGCCACCGATCGCCCAGTAGATGAAGGTGCGGTCAACCCAGCTGATCGTCGGGTCCTTGAGCAGGTCCGGCGCGTAGCGCTCCTTGTTGCCGCGCTGGGTGTGGATGAAGAGCCAGCCCATGTGAGCGTGGTAGAAGCCCTTCAGCGCCCCCGACCAGCCGTGGCCGTGGTCGACGTGGGGGCTGTGCGGATCCCCCAGTTCGTCGGAGAAGGCGTGGTGCTTGCGGTGGTCGGCGACCCAGGAGATCACCGGACCCTCGATCGCCGCCGAGCCGAGGATCGCCAGCAGCCCGTGCAGCCACGGCTTCGCCTTGAAGGCGCGGTGGGTGAGGTGGCGGTGGAAGCCGACCGTGATCCCGAGCCCGGTCAGCGTGTAGAGGACGACGAAGAGGAGGACGTCGCTCCAGTGCAGCGCCTTGCCCCAGACCTGCCAGGCGGCGAGGCCGATCGCGACGAAGGGGATCAGCGTCACCAGGCCGGTGATGATGCGGTCGCGGGTCTCGTTCGCGACGGGCTGGATGTCGGACGGGAGCGGGCCGGCGGCGGAGGACATTGCCGGCGATCATAGGGACCAAACCTGAACCATGGTGTGAACTTGTCATGAATCGGTGTCGCGTCGGGCCGGTTGTTAGGGTCAGGCGATGCCGTTCGCCACCACCGCGCCGCTGCGACGGGAGATCGAAGCGAGGCTGCCGGAGCGGCCGTTCACGGTCGAGTTCTGGGACGGCACCAGCCTGCCCTCGACCTCCGGCGACGGCCCCACCTTCAGCGTCCGCTCGCCCCGCGCTGCCGCCCACGCCCTGCGCGCCCCCGGCCAGCTCGGCCTCGGCCGCGCCTACGTCAGCGGCGAGCTCGAGGTCGACGACATCGACGCCGTGATCGCCCTGCTCGACGGCTGGCAGCCGCCGACCCTCGACGGCGCCGACAAGCGGGCGCTCCTGCTCGCCGCCGTCCGCGCCGCCGGCCTGACCCCGCCGCCGCCGCGCCCGCGGGCGGAGCTGCGCCCCAGCGGCCGCCGCCACAGCAAGGAGCGCGACGCCCGCGCCGTGCGCCACCACTACGACGTCTCGAACGAGTTCTTCGAGCTCTTCCTCGGCCCGACCATGGTCTACAGCTGCGCGATCTTCGCCCGCGGGGCGGAGACGCTGGAGCAGGCGCAGGAGGAGAAGCTGGAGACGGTTGCCCGCAAGCTGGAGCTGAAAGAGGGCGACCGGGTGCTCGACGTCGGCTGCGGCTGGGGCGGCTTCCCGCTCTGGGCGGCGACCAGGCACGGCGCCAGCGTCCTCGGCATCACCCTCTCGGCGCCGCAGGCGGAGCGGGCGCGGCAGCGGGCCGAGGAGGCCGGCGTCGCCGACCGGGTCGAGATCCGGGTGATGGACTACCGCGACCTCGCCGGCAGCGGCGAACGCTTCGACGCGATCGCCAGCATCGGCATGGTCGAGCACGTCGGCGCCTCCCAGATCGACGTCTATGCCCACACCCTGGCGGGGCTGCTGGAGCCAGGCGGGCGGCTGCTCAACCACGGCATCACTCGCCTGCGCCACAGCGACGCCGAGGCCGGTGCCTTCTCCGAGCGCTACGTCTTCCCCGATGCGGCGCCGCTGCACCTCTCGCGCAACCTGCTGGCGCTGGAACGGGCCGGCTTCGTCACCCACCACGTCGAGGACTTCGCGCCCGACTACGCCGAGACCCTGCGCCATTGGATCGAGCGCCTCGACGCGAACCTCGACGAGGCAATCCGCCTCGCCGGTCCCGAACGCGTCCGCGTCTGGCGCCTCTACCTGCGAGCCGCCCGCAACGGCTTCCTCAACGGCTTCACCTCGATTTACCAGGCGCGCTGCGAGCGGGCCTGAGGCGCCTCTCCCGGGGCTGTTAACCTTTGACACCCTATGCGGTGTCAAGGTGATCTATCGAGGCTGCTGGTGGCGACGCGCCGGCAACACGGCCTCAGTCAGCGCCGGCTGGCGCTGCGGGCGGGCACCAGCCAGGACGCGATCAGCAGGATCGAGCGCGGCGTCGAGGCGCCGACCCTGGAACGCTTCGAGCAGTTGATGCTGGCGATGGGGGAAGCCGTCACGGTCGGCGTCGAGGCGCTCGACGGGCGGGTCCCGGCCGACCAGCTGGCCGCAGCCGGGAGGATGACGGCGGCGGAGCGCTTTCGCGAGGCCGCCTCCTGGAACCTGCTGGCGTCGCAGCTGCAGGCGGCGGGGGACCGTGCTCGGCGGAGCTCCGCGCAGCGCGGGGACTCTCAGTGATCGACAGCACCGCGGGCAGCGGGCGCCCGCTCGACGTCCAACGCCTGATCGAGACGCTCGCCCGCCACCGGGTGGATTACGTCATCATCGGCGGTCTCGCGACCCAGGTCCATGGCCACCGCCGCACGACGATGGACCTCGACCTCACCCCGGCGCCCGACCCCGAGAACTTCCGGCGGCTCGCCGCGGCGCTGAGCGAGTTGGACGCGAAACCGGTCGACCCCAACCTCGCTCAGGGCGATATCCCGGCCACCGACCCGGAGCGTCTGGCGATCGCGGCGATCGTCCCGCCGCTGCAGACGCGCCACGGTCAGCTTCACGTCCTCAAGGAACCGAAGGGTGCACGGGAGTTCGCGCGCCTGAGGGAGGCGGCGCTAGTCATCGAGGTCGACGGCATCGAGATCGCGATCGCCTCCCTCGACGACCTGATCCGGATGAAGCGCGCCGCCGGCCGGCCGCAGGACCGCGACGACATCGCCGCCCTCACCGCTCTCGAGCGAGACGGCTGACGGCTCGTCAAAGCGGGAAGCCGCTGGTGACGTCGGCGATCGCCCAGTCGGCGCCGGCCTGGCGCTGCTGCTCGACCGTGTAGGCGCCGGTGGCGACGCCGACGACGCGGATGCCGGCGCCGTGGCCGGCAGCGACGTCGCGGGGGGTGTCGCCGACGGCGATCGTCGCCGCCGGGTCGAGCGGCGCGCCGGCGGCTTCGCCGCCGCGCTCGATCGCCCTCCTGGTCAGCTCGGTGCGGTCGCGCGAATCGGAGCCGTAGCCGCCGAAGGCGAAGAAGCGGTCGAGGTCGCCGCGGGCGAGCTTGATCCGGGCGGCCGGCTCGACGTTGCCGGTGACGATCCCGAGCAGGGCCCCGGCCGCGGCCAGCCGCGGCAGCAGCTGCTCGATCCCCGGCATCACCCGGTACCCCTGCGACTCTGCGACGGCGTCGGCGAGGTGGCTGAGGTAGCCGGCGATCGCCGCCGCCCGCTCGGCCTCGCTGGCGTCGCGGCCGATCACCTCGCGGAAGACGATCGCGGCGATTTCGGGGTCGGTCATCCCCGCCCTGGTGTGTTCCCCGATGTTGGCGTCGACCCCGTGCAGCTCGCGGAAGGTGCGCTGCCAGGCGACCGCGCCGGCGCCGCCGGTCACCAGCAGGGTCCCGTCGATGTCGAAGAGGACGGTGGAGATCAATGCTCGAGCAGGTCGCGCTGAGTGAGCGTGTAGAGCAGGCCGAGGGCGGGCAGGACGAGGACGGCGGCGATCGCGAAGACGACGAAGACGACGTCCAGGGTCGGGTCCGGGGCCGCCGCCTGGTCGATCCGCAGACTGGTCGGCAGCAGATAAGGGAACTGGGCGACGCCCCAGCCCCAGATCACGGCGACGACGGCGCCGGCGGCGAGCGGGCGCAGCGGGCGGCGGCCGCCGCGCAGCAGCACGATCAGCAGGCCGAGCCCGCAGAGGGCGGAGAGGATCACCAGCGGCAGCCCCTGGTCGACGAGGCGGTCGAAGATGTAGCGCGCTTCGGCGTGCAGCTCGACCAGGCCGAGGGCGGCGGCGACGCCGGCGACCAGCGCCGCCGCCAGCGCCCGGCGCACGAAATAGCGCTCGAGGCCGTCGTCGCCAGCGCGGCGGGAGTCGCCGACGAGGAAGACGGCGGAGAGGTAGGCGCCGGTGGCGACGAACATCGCCCCGCTCAGCAGCGGCAGCGGCGCCAGCCAGCTCGAGAAGGGGGCGCCGTCGCCGCCGGCGGGGACGTTGCAGGCGGCGATCGCGCCAGCCACGGTGCCCATGAAGAACGGGGTCAGGACCGAGGAGAGGGCGAAGGTCGCCCCCGCCGCGCGCCGGGCCGAGAGCCGCTCGATCGACTTGCGGAAGGCGAAGCCGGAGCCGCGCAGGACGATCCCGACCGCGGCCAGCGCCAGCGGCACGTAGAGCGTCGTCATCACGGCGCTGAAGGCGGGCGGGAAGGCGGTCCAGAGGACGACGAGGATGAAGATCAGCCAGACGTGGTTGGCCTCCCAGACCGGGGTCAGCGAGCGCTGGATCAGCGCCCGCGGCCGCTCGCCGCGAACGTCGCCGCCGGCGAGCAGGTCCCAGAGCCCGCCGCCGAAGTCGGCCCCCCCGAACAGCGCGTAGAACGTCGCCCCGACCCAGAGGATCGCCGCGGCGGCGTCGGCCCGGCTCACGCCGTCGCCTCCCCGGCGCCGGGCGGCGCGTAAGGCCCGCCTGCCTCCGGCTCCACCCCGCCCTCGCGCCAGCGGCGCGACATCGAGCGCAGGACCAGGATCGCGATCGTCCCGATCGTCGCGTAGAGCAGCAGGACCAGGCCGAAGCTGAACCAGAGCCCGTGCGCCGGCGTCACCGCTTCGGAGGTGCGCATGTAGCCCTGGACGATCCAGGGCTGGCGGCCGACCTCGGTGACGATCCAGCCGCACCAGAGCGAGAGGATCGCCGCCGCGCCGGAGATCGCCACCGCGCGCAGGAACCAGGGCGTCTTCGGGATGTCGCGCCGTTTCCACCAGACCCACAGCACCCAGATCCCGAGCAGGATCATCAGGCTGCAGATCCCGATCATCGTGTCGAAGGCGAGGTGCAGCAACGTGTTCGCCGGCGGCCGTTCGTCGGGGGGGATCGAGTTGAGGCCGGTCACCTTGGTGCTGGTGCTGAAGCCGACCAGGAAGGAGTCGAGCCCGGGGATCGGGATCGCCAGCTTGACCCCGTCGTGGGAGGTGCAGATCCCGCCCACGTACTCGGTCTCGTCCTCTCCCGTCTTCTGCACGCACTCCATGCCGGCGAACTTGGCCGGCTGGTTGTGGGCGACGGCACGGGCGGCGGTGTCGCCGACGAGGAACTGCAGCGGCGCCGCGATCAGGCCGATCGTCAGCGGGATCAGCAGCCCCAGCCGGTGCAGGCGGTCGCGGCGGCCTTTCAGCATCCCGGTGGCGTAGATCGAGGCGACGAGGAAGCCGACGACGATGTAGGCGGCGAGGATCATGTGCGGCACCTCGTAGCCGGTCGCCGGGTTGAACAGGACCTTGACCGGATCGGTGTCGACGACCTTGCCCGCCGCGTTCAGCGTGAACCCCTGCGGCTGGTTCATCCAGGAGTTGGCGGCGACGACGGCGAAGGCGCCGCCGATCCCGGTGACGAACATCGGCACCCCGGACCAGAAGTGGGCCCAGCCGGAGAGCCGCTTCCAGCCGTAGATGTAGATCGCCAGGAAGATCGCCTCGAGGAAGAAGAAGATGCCCTCGATCGCGAAGGCGACGCCGAAGGCGGCCCCGAAGCGGTCCATGAAGCGCGGCCAGAGCAGGCCGAACTCGAAGGTGAGGACGGTGCCGGTGACGGCGCCGACGGCGAAGGTCACCGCCATCGCCTTCGACCAGCGTTTGGCCAGCTCCATCGCCGCCTCGTCGCCGCGTTTGAGGCCGATGTAGTTGGCGACCAGGATCGTCGCCGGCAGAGCGACGCCGAGGCAGGAGAGGACGATGTGGAAGCCGAGCGTGAAGGCCATCTGCTCGCGGGCGGCGAGCAGGTTGGATGCCGACGCGGCCAGTGGGAGCGCGTCGGGCGAGATCATGGCGCCGGACCCTATTCCCCGCGGCGGGCGTGCCGGTAGCGGCGGATCAGCGCGTTGGTGGAGCTGTCGTGGCGCAGCTTCGGCTCATCGTCGGCCTCGAGCTCGGGGATGATCGCGACCGCCAGGACCTTGCCCAGCTCGACCCCCCACTGGTCGAAGGAGTCGATCCCCCAGACCGCCCCCTGGGTGAAGACGCTGTGCTCGTAGAGGGCGACCAGGGCGCCGAGGGTCTCGGGGTCGAGGCGCTCGGCGAGGATCGTGTTCGAGGGCCGGTTGCCCTCCATCACCCGGTGCGGGACGACCGCCTCGGGCGTGCCCTCGGCCCGCACCTGCTCGGGCGTTTTGCCGAAGGCGAGCGCCTCGCCCTGGGCGAAGACGTTGGACATCAGCAGGTCGTGGTGGTTGCCGAGCGGGTTGTTGGAGTGGGCGAAGCCGATGAAGTCAGCGGGGATCAGCCGCGTGCCCTGGTGGATCAGCTGGTAGAAGGAGTGCTGGCCGTTGGTGCCCGGCTCGCCCCAGTAGATCGCGCCGGTGTCGTAGTCGACCCGGGCGCCGTCGACGCTGACGTGCTTGCCGTTGGACTCCATCGTCAGCTGCTGCAGGTAGGCGGGAAAGCGGTGCAGGTACTGGTCGTAGGGAAAGACGCCGCTGGTCTGGGCGCCGAAGAAGTCGGAGTACCAGACCGCCAGCAGCCCCATCAGCGCCGGCAGGTTGGCGCCCAGCGGGGTCTCGCGGAAGTGCTCGTCCATCGCGTGGAAGCCGGCCAGCATCTCGGCGAAGCGGGCGGGGCCGATCGCCAGCATCGTCGAGAGCCCGATCGCCGAGTCCATCGAGTAGCGGCCGCCGACCCACTCCCAGAAGCCGAACATGTTGTCGGTATCGATGCCGAACTTCGACACCTCCTCGGCGTTGGTGGAGACGGCGACGAAGTGCTTGGCGACCGCCGCCTCGTCTCCCCCCAGTCCCGCCAGGGACCATTCACGCGCGGTTCTCGCGTTGGTCATCGTCTCCAGCGTCGTGAAGGTCTTGGAGGAGATCACGAACAGGGTCTCGGCCGGGTCGAGGTCGCGGGTGGACTCGGCGAAGTCGGTGCCGTCGACGTTGGAGACGAAGCGGAACGTCAGCTCGCGGCGGCTGTAGTGGCGCAGCGCCTCGTAAGCCATCACCGGGCCGAGGTCGGAACCGCCGATGCCGACGTTGATCACGTTGCGGATCGGCCTGCCGGTGTGGCCGAGCCACTCGCCGGAGCGGACCCGCTCGCAGAAGGCGCCCATCCGGTCCAGCGTCTCGTGCACCTCCTTGACCACGTCGACGCCGTCGACCACGAGCGAGCGGTTGCGCGGCATCCGCAGCGCCACGTGCAGCACCGCGCGGTCCTCGGAGACGTTGATGTGCTCGCCGCGGAACATCGCTTCGCGCCGGCTCTCGACCCCGCGCTGGCGGGCCAGCTCGCCGAGCAGGAGCAGGGTCTCGTCGGTGACCCGGTTCTTGGAGAAGTCGAGGTAGAGGCCGGCGCCGTCGGCGACCAGGCGCTCGCCGCGCTCGGGGTCGGCATCGAAGAGGTCCCGCAGGTGGGTGCCGCCGATCTTCTCGTAGTGGGCCTGCAGCTCGGCCCAGGCGGGGAGCTCGCGCAGCGGCGCCAGCTCGCTCAAGACGCCGCGACCCCGCGCTGGGACTCGATCGACTTCAGCAGCTCTTCCCAGGACTTGTTGAAGCTCTGCTTGCCCTCCTCCTGGAGGCGCGCCGCCAGCGCCGCGACGTCGATCCCGGCCGTCCCGAACTCCTTCAGCACCTGCTCGGAGTTGCCGCCGTCGGGCGGGAAGAGCTCGCCGACCTCGCCGTGGTCGGCGAACGCCAGCAGGGTCGGCTCCGGCATCGTGTTGACGGTGAAGGGGGCGGCAAAGGCCTCGATGTAGAGGGTGTCGGAGGCGTCGGGGTCCTTGGTGCCGGTGCTGGCCCAGAGCAGCCGCTGCGGCCGCGCGCCCTCGTTCATCAGCCGCAGCCAGCGGTCGGAGTCGAGCAGCTCGCGGTAGGCGCGGTGGACGCGGCCGCCGACGGCGATGCCGAGCCGGTTGACGAGCTCGCCCGACACCTCCTTGGCGACGGCGACGTCCCAGCGGCTCATGAAGATCGAGGCGACCGAGGCGACGGCGGGGTCGAGCCCGGCCTCGATCCTCCGTTCGATGCCCTTCATATAGGCCTCGGCGGCACCGAGGTACTGCTGGTCGTCGAAGAGCAGGGTGACGTTGACGGGGATGCCGGCGAAGATCGACTCCTCGATCGCGGCCCGCCCGGCCTCGGTGCCGGGGATCTTGATGAAGAGGTTCTCGCGCTCGGCCTTGGCGTGGAGCGTCGCCGCCTGCGCGATCGTCGCCGCGGCGTCGTCGGCGAGCAGCGGCGAGACCTCGAGCGAGACGAAGCCGTCGACGCCGTCGCTGCGCCGGTGGACGCCGGCGAAGAGGTCGGCGGCGTCGCGCAGGTCGGCCAGCGCCAGCTCGAAGAAGATCTGCTCGTCGGCGCTGCCGGCGGCGGTCAGCTCGGCGATCTGCGCGTCGTAGGCGTCGCCGCCGGAGATCGCCTTGTCGAAGATCGTCGGGTTCGAGGTCAGGCCGGTGACCGAGAGCTCCTCGATGTAGCCCTGCAGCACCCCCTCGGCCAGCATCGTCCGGGTGATGTTGTCGAGCCAGAGGCTCTGGCCCAGCTGGTGCAGTCGTGCGGTCGGCTTCACGGGCGACCCCCTTAGGTCGTTGACGAATTGACGGTCGCGCGCTCGGCGACCTCGCGCGCCACCCTGGCGACCTCGTCCGGGGTGAACCCGAACTCGGCCTCGACGTCGGCGAACGGCGCCGACTGGCCGAAGGTGCGCATGCCGACGATCTCGCCGGCGAGCCCGACGTAGCGCTCCCAACCCTGCGTCGCCGCCTCCTCGATCGCGACCCGGGCGCTGACGGCGGGCGGCAGCACCGAGTCGCGGTACTCGGCGTCCTGGCGGTCGAAGATCTCCCAGCAGGGCAGGCTGACGACGCGCGAGCGGATGCCTTCGCCGCCGAGCGTCTCGTGGGCGCCCAGCGCCAGCTGGACCTCGCTGCCGGTGGCGATCAGGATCAGCTCCGGCTCGCCCTCGCAGTCGGCGAGCACGTAGCCGCCGCGGCGCAACCCCTCGGCGCCGGCGTAGCGGGAGCGGTCGAAGATCGGCACGTTCTGGCGGGTCAGGACCAGCGCCACCGGGTTGTGGGTGCGCTCGACCGCGAGCCGCCAGGCCTCGGCGACCTCGTTGGCGTCGGCGGGCCGGATCACGTCGAGGTGCGGCATCGCCCGCAGCGAGGCCAGCTGCTCGATCGGCTGGTGGGTGGGGCCGTCCTCGCCGAGCCCGATCGAGTCGTGGGTGAAGAGGTGGATCACCGGCAGCTCCATCAACGCCGAGAGCCGGATCCCGGGGCGGCCGTAGTCGGAGAAGGTGAGGTAGGTCGACCACAGTGGCCGCAGCTTGCTGAGCGAGAGGCCGTTGCAGGCCGCGGCGGCGGCGTGTTCGCGGATCCCGAAGTGGATCTGGCGGCCGTTGAAGCTGCCGGGCTCGAAGTTGACGGCGCCGTCGAAGTCGAGCCGGACCGAGGTCGAGTCGGTGAGGTCGGCGGAGCCGGAGAGCATCCACGGCACCCGCTCGGCGATCGCGTTCTGGACCTTGTTGGAAGCCTTGCGGGTGGCGAGGCCCTTCTCTTCGTCGGGCTCGAAGGAGGGGATCGCGCCGTCCCAGCCGTCGGGCAGCGCCCGCCGCTGCATCGTCTCGATCTCCGCCGCCAGGCCGGCGTTGGCGGCGGCGAAGGAGTCGAGCCGCTGCTGCCAGGCGGCGCGCAGCTCGGCGCCGCGCCTGCCGATGCCGGCGTCGAAGTGCTCGCGGACGCCGTCGGGGACGAGGAACTGGGCGTCCTCGGGCCAGCCGTAGGCGCGCTTGGTGAGCTTCACCTCCTCCTCGCCGAGCGGTTCGCCGTGGGCGGCCTCGGTGTCCTGCTTGTTCGGCGAGCCCCAGCCGATGTGGCTGTCGACGACGATCAGGGTCGGGCGGCCGCGCTCGGCCTTGAACGCCTCGAAGGCGCGGGCGAGCAGGCCGGTGTCGTTGGCGTCGCCGACCCGCAGCACGTTCCAGCCGTAGCCCTCGAAGCGGCTGAGGACGTCGTCGCCGTAGGCGAGGCTGGTGGCGCCGTCGATCGTGATGTGGTTGTTGTCGTAGAGCCAGCAGAGGTTGTCGAGCTGGAGGTGGCCGGCGAGCGAGGCGGACTCGTGCGAGACGCCCTCCATCAGGCAGCCGTCGCCGGCCAGCGCGTAGACGTCGAAGTCGAAGAGCTCGGCGCCGAAGCGCTCGGCCTGCCACTTCGAGGCCAGCGCCATCCCGACCGAGGTCGCGATCCCCTGGCCGAGCGGCCCGGTCGTGGTCTCGACGCCGGAGGTCCAGCGGTACTCGGGGTGGCCCGGCGTGCGCGAGTGCAGCTGCCGGAACTCTTCGATCTCGTGCAGGCTGACCGCGGGCTCGTCCTGGACCTCGTAGTCGGCGTCGACGCGGCGGACGCCGGCCAGGTGCAGCATCGAGTAGAGCAGCATCGAGGCGTGGCCGGCGGAGAGCACGAAGCGGTCGCGGTTGGGCCAGACCGGGTCGGCGGGGTCGTAGCGGAGGTGGTTCTGCCAGAGCTCGTAGGCGACCGGGGCCATCGACATCGGCGTCCCCGGGTGGCCGGAGTTGGCCTTCTCGACGGCGTCGATCGAGAGGGTGCGAATCGTGTCGATGCAGAGCGTGTCGATGTCCTGGCCCATGCGCGGTACCCGATCCTAGCCACAACCGGCACCCGCCCGTCGAGGGCCTCCCCCGGGACGGCTCCAGGCTATGCGATCATGTTCTCTGCGAGCAAAATTTCGACATAAAAATTTCTATTTCAAGATGTTAGAGATAGTATAATTTCGTTTATGGCGAAATCATCGCATAATTACTCCCCACTGACGATCGAGGCGGCGAAGCTGCTGGGCGCGCGCATCCGGCTCGCCCGGCGGGAGCGGCGCTGGACCCTCGCGCAGCTCGCCGAGCGGGTCGGCGTCTCCCACGTGACGATGCGCAAGGTCGAGCGCGGCGACCCGAGCGTGCGGCTGGGCGCCGCCTTCGAGGCCGCCGCCGTGGCCGGCGTGCCCCTTTTCCACGAGGAGCGCTCGCGCCGCTCGCTCGAGGCCGCCCGGGTCGACGACCGCCTCGCCGTCCTGCCCGAGCTGGTGCGCAGGCCGATCGAGGTCGACGATGACTTCTGAGCCGCGGCAGGCGTTCGTCTGGGCCTGGCTGCCGGGAGCGGCCGAGCCGGTCGTCGCCGGCCGGCTCGACGCCGACGGCCCGCTCGTCACCTTCACCTACGGGCGCAGCTATCTCGCCCGCGAGGACCGGATCCCGCTCTACCTGCCGGAGCTGCCGCTGCGGCGCGGGCCGATCTCGCCCCTGGCCGGCGCGGTCGCCGGCTGCATCGCCGACGCCGCCCCCGACGCCTGGGGACAGCGGGTGATCCTCAACCACCGCCTCGGCGTGGCCGGCGCCGACACCGCCGACCTCGGCCTGATCACCTACCTGCTGGAGTCGGGCTCGGACCGGATCGGCGCCCTCGACTTCCAGGCCTCGGCGTCGGAGTACGTGCCGCGGGCCAAGGACCGGGCGACGCTGGCGCAGCTGGCGGAATCGGCGCGGCTGGTCGAGGAGGGGGTGCCGCTCCCGGCCGCGCTCGACCGGGCCCTGCTGCACGGCAGCTCGGTCGGCGGCGCCCGGCCGAAGGCGCTGCTGGACGCCGGCGAGCGCCGCCTGATCGCCAAGTTCAGCTCGACCACCGACACCTACCCGGCCGTCAAGGGCGAGTTCGTGGCGATGGAGCTGGCGCGCCGGGCCGGGCTCGGGGTGGCGGCGGTGGAGCTGGCGCCGGTCGACGGCCGCGACGTCCTGCTGGTCGAGCGCTTCGACCGTCCCGGGCGGGGCGAGCGCCGGGCGATCGTCTCGGCGCTGACGATCCTCGGGCTCGACGAGAACGGCGCCCGCTACGCCAGCTACGCCGAGCTCGCGAACCTGGTCCGCGCCCGCTTCACCGATCCGGTCCCGACCCTGCGCGAGCTCTTCGCCCGGATCGCCTTCAACGTCCTCTGCGGCAACAGCGACGACCACGCCCGCAACCACGCGGCCTTCTGGGACGGCGCTGAACTGACCCTCACCCCCGCCTACGACGTCTGCCCGCAGCGCCGCGCCGGCGGCGAGACCACGCAGGCGATGATCATCGGCGCCGACGGCTACCGCTTCAGCCAGGTCGCCGGCTGCGTCGCGCGCGCCTCCACCTACATGCTCAGCGAGCCCGACGCGCGCGAGATCGTCGACCGCCAGATCGAAGTGATCGAGTCCCAGTGGGCGGAGGTCTGCGAGCTGGCGGGCCTGACCGAGGTCGAGCGCCGCTACTTCTGGCGGCGCCAGTTCCTCAACCCCTACGCGACCGAGGGCTACTGAGCCGCCGCCGGCTCAGGGTTCGATCCGGGTCACGGCGCCGTCTTCGTTGTCGGCCACCCAGACCGCTTCGGAGCCGACCGCGACGGCGCCGGGCTCGCCGCCGACGCTGACCGCGGAGCCGACCTGCTCGCCGCTTTCGATGTCGATCCGGGTCACCGTGCCGTCGAGCGAGCTGGCGACCCAGACCAGGCCGGTGCCGGAGTCGATCCCACCGGGGCGGCCGCCGACGTCGATCGGGTCGCCGACGACGGCATGGGTCGAGGGGTCGACCCTGGAGACGGTGCCGGAGCGGCTGTTGGCGACCCAGACCAGGCCGTGGGCGACGGTGACCCCGGCCGGGCCGCGGCCGACCGCGATCGGCGCCCCCGGCCTGACGCCGCTGAGGTCGATCCGCCGCACGGCGCCGGTGCTGGCGCTGCTGACCCAGAGGCCGCCGGCGCCGACGGCAAGGCGCAGCGGCGCCGCGTGCGGCGGCAGGCCACGGCGGTAGACGGCGTCGCCGCGGGCGTCGACGGCGCTGATCCCGGCGCCGCGCTCGTCGGCGACCCAGACGCGGCCGGCGCCGAAGGCGACCGGGCCGGGGCGGCCGCCGACCTCGATCCGCGCGGTGACGCGCCGGCGCCGCGGGTCGATCCGCAGCAGCTCGCCGCGGGGCGGGTCGGTGACCCAGACCGAGCCGGCGCCGACGGCGACCCCGGAGATGCCGGCACCGAGGCGCAGCGGCGCGCCAACCACTTCGCCGCTCGCCGGGTTGAGCCGGGTCAGGGTGCCGTCGCGTTCGCTGGTGACCCAGATCGCTTCGTCGGCGGCGGCGATCCGCAGTGGCGGCCGCCCGACCGCGATCGGCGCCGAGACCGCGGGCCCACCGCCGCCGGGCAGGGTCAGGGCGAGGACCGCGGCAGCGGCCAGGACCGCCACCGCCGCGCCCGCCCACTGCAGCCGTCGCCCCCGCAGCGGGCCGAGGCTCGGGCCGCTGGCGTCGAGCGGCACCGTCGTGCGCTCCTCGGCGCCGCGCGAGAGGACGCGGGTCGGGCGCAGGCCCGATCCCTGCCGCTCGCGGGCGGCGGCGAGCAGGGCGCCGGCGCTCGGATAGCGATCCTGCGGCCGTTTGCTGACGGCGCGCTCGATCACCGCCTCGAGGCCCGCCGGCATCTCCGGCTCGGTGTCGGATTCGCGGCGCTGGTAGGGGACGATCCCGGTCAGCGCCTCGTAGAGGACGCAGCCGAGCGAGTAGACGTCGGCGGCGGCGCCGACTTCCTCGCCGCGCCACTGCTCCGGCGACATGTACTGGGCGGTGCCGACGACCGAGGCGCCGCTGAGGGCGCCGCTCTCGTCCAGCGCCTTGGCGAGGCCGAAGTCGGAGAGGAAGGCGCGCTCGCCTTCGACCAGGATGTTGTGCGGCTTGACGTCGCGGTGGACGATGCCGGCGGCGTGGGCGGCGTCGAGCGCTTCCGCGACCTGGCCGAGCAGCGCCAGCGCCCGCTGCGGCGGCAGCGGCCCTTCGCGGTCGATCAGCTTGCGCAGGTCGCCCCCCTCGACCAGGCGCATCGCCACGATCAGCTCGCCGTCGACCTCGCGCGAGTCGAAGACCGGCACCACCGCCGGGTGGTCGAGCCGGGCGGCGAGGCGGGACTCGCGCAGGAAGCGCTCGCGGAAGCCCCGGCGGTCAACGAGCTCACGGGCGATCACCTTAAGCGCCACCGGCCGCTGCAGCCCAAGGTGGGTGGCGCGGTAGACGACGCCCATGCCGCCACGCGCGATCAGCGCCTCGATCCGGTAGCCGGCGAGGGTGGAGCCGATTGCCGGTTCTCCCATCCGGCGGGTTATACCGCCGGATGGGAGACGGAGCGCTCAGTAGGCCGAGCGGCTGCGCGGCTGCCAGGCGAAGCCGGTGCCGATCTCGGCGGCGGCCCCTTCGCCGGCTTCGACCGAGGCGAGCTCGCCCAACTCGAAGCCGCGCCTGACGTCGAGCAGGTAAAGCCGCTGCTCGGTTTCGTCCGCGTCCTCGCCGGCTTCGACCCGGACCGCGACCCTGGTCCCGTCGGGCGAGAACCGCGCCTGCACCTTGGCGTCATCGGGCAGCGGCCCGAGCTTGCGCGGGGCGCCGCCGGCGATCGGCTTCTCGCAGAGGCTCTCGTAGCGGCTGAACAGCATCGTGCGGCCGTCGGCGGAGACGTCCTGCAGGTAGACGGAGCTGGCGCCGCCGACGAGCTTGTGCGGCTTGGCCCCGTCGGCCCGCATCGCGTAGATGTCGGAGTACCCGGCCGGCCCTGCGCTGCTGTCGCCGCGGTCGAAGACGATCCCGCCGGCGAAGTAGTGCGGGGCGAAGGCGTCCTCGCCGCCGCGGCTGAGCCGGCTGAGGCCGCTGTCGTTGAGGCGCACCGAGTAAATCGCGTCGCTGCCGAGCGCCGGGGTGCGGACGAAGGCGACGGTCTTGCCGTTGCGCGAGATCGTCGCTTCGTGCTCGTCCGCCGGCGAGGGCGCGAGCGGACGGGCGCCACCGCCGTGGGAGGCAACCACGTAGAGGTCGCGCGGCGCCCCGGCGCCGGTCGCGCGCTCGAAGACGATCAGGCGGCCGTCGGGGGTGAACTGCGGCTGCGAGTCGACTTCGGCGCCGCTGGTCAGCTGGCGCTCCCCGGTCCCGTCCGGGCGCATCGTGAAGAGGTCGCCGTCCCTGACGAAGACGATCGTGGTCCCGTCCGGGGAGAAGGCGGGTTCGGCGTCGGCGGGATCGTCGGTGAGCTGGTCGACGCGTTCGCCGCGGGCGATGAAGAGGCCGCCGCGGACTTCCGCTTCGGCCCCGTGTTTCTGCGTCGTCAGGCGCGAGAAGACGAGGGCGGGCGGGCCGGAGGCGCTGGCGGCGGCGGGTGCCGCGAGGACGAGGAGGGCGAACAGTGAGACCAGAACGGTGCGGTAGCGCATGGCTTCCTTTCGGTGGGGTTCGTCGTGCCCACCGATCCTGCGCTCCGCGACCGCACCCGCCAACGCCAATCGCGCCCCTCGCCGAGCCACGTCTGGCCCGGTCCGGGTCAGCGCGGGCGATCGAGGCCGAGCTCGATCACGCGGGCGGCGATCAGCCGCGGGCGCTCGCGGCCGGCGTCGCCGGCGACGCCGAGCTTGGCCGCGAGGGCGTCGAGGCGGCGCTGGGCGGTGCGCTCGCTGACGTGCAGCTCCTCGGCGATCTCGGCCCGGGTCGCGGGGCGCCCGGCGAAGGCGCCCTCGCTGCGGTAGGGCGCGACCAGCGCCGCCGCGGTCGCCCGCTCCTCGGCGCTGAGGTCGACCGCGGGGGCGCCGCTGGGGACGGTGGCGCCGACCGGCGTCGCCGGGCCGATCGCGGCTTCGAGGCGGTGGGCGCCGACGATCAGGGTGTCGCCGTCGCGCAGCCGCCGCGGCCGCTCCAGCGGCTCGCCGTTGAGGACGGTGCCGTTGCGGCTGTCGAGGTCGGTCGCCATCAGCACCTCGCCGCGGCGCTCGATCTCCAGGTGGTTCCAGGAGACCGCCTCGTCGTCGAGCTGGACGTCGGCCTCGGGCGAGCGCCCGACCACGGTGCGCTCGCCGCTCAGCGCCACCGATCGCGGCTCTGCCCCAGGTCCGCTCAGCCACAGGCGCGCATCCATCGGAGCGAGGATAAAGTCCGGGCGGTGACCGGGGCCGACACCGAGAAGCGAGCGGCGGCCGAGGCTGCGGCGGAGCTGGTCGAGGAGGGGATGACGGTGGGCCTGGGAACGGGCTCGACGGTCGCCTTCCTGCTGCCGGCGCTCGCCCGCCGCGGGCTGCGCGACATTCGCTGCGTCGCCACCTCCGTCGCCACCTCCGAGCAGGCGCGGGAGCTGGGGATCCCGGTCGAGGTGTTCGACTCGCTGGCGCGGCTCGAGATCGCGATCGACGGCACCGACGAGGTGACCCCGGACGGCTGGCTGATCAAGGGCGGCGGCGGCGCCCACCTGCGCGAGAAGGTCGTCGCCGCGGCGGCGGCCCGTTTCGTCGTCATCGCCGACTCGAGCAAGCCGGTCGAGGCCCTGCGCGGGCCGGTGCCGCTGGAGCTGTTCGGCTTCGGCCTCGCCTCGACCCTGGCCCGGCTCGGCCCCGAGGTCGAGCTGCGCGGCGTCCCCGCCAGCCCCGACGGCGGCGCGATCGCCGACTACCGCGGCGCCGGCCTCGACGACCCCGCCGCGCTCGCGGCCCGGTTCGAGGCCGACCCCGGCATCGCCGCCCACGGCCTCTTCCCCCCCGCTCTCGTCGACGACGTGCTGATCGCCAGGGGAGAGGCGGTAGAGCACCGGCGGCTGGATGGCTGATACCCGCGCGGTCGCCTTCGTCGCCGGCGCCGGCGACGTCGCCGCGACGCTGCGCTTCGCCGCTGCGCACGGGCTGCGGGTCGCCGGCCAGGGCACCGGCCACAGCGCCGGGCTGCTGCCGGGGCTCGACGACACGATCCTGCTCAAGACCGAGCGGATGCGCGGCATCGAGGTCGACCCGGAGGAGCGCCTCGCCCGGGTCGAGGCGGGGGTGCTGACAGCCGAGCTGGGGCAGCGACGGGGGTGCACGGGCTCAGCTCGCTGCCCGGCTCCTCGCCCGACGTCGGCGTCGCCCGGCTACACGCTCGGCGGGCGGCGGTGCCGGCGGTGCCGGAGCCGCTGCGCGGCCGGCCGCTGATCACGATCGACGCCGCCTGCATCGGCGGGCGCGAGGCCGGCGAGCGCCTGGTCGCGCCGCTGTGGGAGATCGGCGAGCCGATCGTCGACACGTTCGGCCAGATCCCCGCCGAGGGCCTGCCGGATCCACATGGACCCCGAGCAGCCGGTTCCCGGCTCTGCCACCACGCGACCGTCGCCGAGCTCCCCCGACGCGGCGATCGACGCCTTTCTCGCCGCGGGCCCCGGACCGGAGACCGGCTCCTCGCTGCTGTCGGCCGAGCTGCGTCAACTCGGCGGTGTCCTTGGCCGCGAGGGCGCCGGCTGACGACCGGCCGCCGAGCTCAGGCGGGATTCCGCGAGCGAATCGAGTCGAGCCGGGAGAACGCCGGGTCGTCTTCGCCGACCAGGTCGGCAAGCATCCTGGCCGCGGCCTCGATGTCCTCGGGAGTCGCAATCGCAACGGCCTCGATGTCAGCCCAGTCTTTGGTGCGATCGAAGAACGACTTGAAGACGACGAGGGACGCGCAGTCGAGGACCGGCGCCTGACGGCCCTCGAGCGGGACCCAGACGACCGCGGCGGAAACCGCCTCGTGCAGCGGCAGGTTGTTGAGGAAGACGTCGACCGGGACGCCGTCCCAGAAGAGGCGCGCCTGGCCATCCCGCTCCACCGCAGCGATGTCCTCGGCGCTCACCGCGACTCCCTCGGGCAAGGTCTCCAGCACCCGCCTGGCATCGGCGGCGTCGCAGAAGATGTTGACGTCGAGGTCGCGGGTGCCGCGCGGCTCCTCGACGCAGTAGGCGAGCGCGATCGCGCCGCCGAAGGCGTGGGGCAGCGAGCGCTCCGCGAGCGCGTCGTGAATCGCGAAGAGCTTGTCGACCAGCTCGCTCATCGGCCGGCACCCCCGCCCAACCGCTCGATCAGCGGCGGGAACTGCATCTCGGCCCGCGGTCGGAACGGCAGCGCCTCGGCCAGCTCCAGCACCTGCACCAGGATCTTGCCCGCCCTCTCGGGATCAACCGGCGGCTCACGCGAGGCGAGCTGCAGATCGAAGCCCCCGGCGGAGGCGATCCGCAGCAGAGCGTCGGCGCCGGGCTCGCGATGCCCGTGCAGATAGACGTTGAGAACCGAGCGGGGCAGCCCCGCCCGTCGCGCCAGCTGCGCCTGGCTGAGATCGCTGCAGCGCTGAATCTCTTGCACCATCGCGGCAGAGGACCTGGCAACCGGAGTCCCTATCGCACCCTTATCCATATCTGGATGTTAGCGAATCCGCTAACGAGCTAAGGCTCGATCACGTTGTTCGGGTCCGGCTTCTCGCCGGGTGGGGCCTGGCTGTAGTCGCCGAAGGGGGCGTCGCGCCTGGCGACGGCGGCGGGGACGCCCTCGCGCTCGGCCAGCTCGATGAAGCGCCTGGCGTCGGGGGTGTTGCGCATCAGGCCGTCGAGGATCGGGCCCAGGGTCTGGGTCGAGGCGAGACCGATGTTCTCGTAGGCGTGGTTGACGACGAGCTTCATCGCCGCCAGCTGCGAGGCCGGGATCGTCGCCAGCTGCCGCGCCGTCGCGGCGACCTCGCGCTCGAGCTCGGCGAAGGGCACGGCGCGGTTGATCAGCTCGACCTCGGCCGCCCCGGCGCCAGAGAGCGGCTTGCCGGTCAGCGCGTACTCCTTCGCCTTGGTCAGCCCCAGCCGGTAGAGCCACATGCCGGAGAGGTAGGCGCCCCACATCCGCGAGTAGGGCGTGCCGATGCGGGCGTCCTCGCTGGCGATCACGAGGTCGGCGCAGAGGGCGAAGTCGCTGCCGCCGCCGAGGCACCAGCCGTGGACCTGGGCGATCGTCGGCTTCGGCGCCCGCCACACGCTCATCAGCTTCTGGGTCGGCGCCAGCGCCGCCGCGGTCGCGAAGGCAAAGTCCTTGCCAGGGTCCCACTCACCGTCCGTGCTCATCTGCTCGTCCCAGTGGTGGAAGCCGCCGCCGAAGTCGTAACCGGCGCAGAAGGCGCGGCCGGCGCCGCGGATCACGATCACCTTCACAGCGGCATCGGCGACCGCCCGCTCGACCGCCGCCTCGACCTCTTCCGGCATCGGCGGCACGATCGTGTTCAGCGAGTGGGGCCGGTTGAGGGTGATCGTCGCGACCTGCTCGGCGACCGTGTAGAGGATCGTCTCGAAGGCCGGCACGCTGGACTCGGCGGCCGGGGTCACGCTCAGCCCGCCGCGGCCTCGTCGGCGACGACGACCATCCGCTCGTTCTCGACCCGCCCGGCCGGGATCGAGCGGTCGCCGGCCAGCAGCTTCGCCAGCGCCTCGCGCTTCTCGGCGCCGGTGACCAGCCAGACGATCTGGCGGGCGGCGTCGATCGCCGGGTAGGTGAGCGTCATCCGGCGGTGGTCCTGATAGGCGGTCTCGGTCAGGGCGACGCGGCGGTCGCCGACCTCGAGCACCGGGTCGCCGGGGACCAGCGAGGCGGTGTGGCCGTCGGGGCCGAGGCCGAGGTGGACGAGGTCGAGCCGCTCCGGCAGCGAGCCTTCGTAGTCGTGGGCGGCGCCCTCGAGGTCGCGCTGGGTGACCGGCATCGGCCGCAGTGTCGACTGGTGGTCCATCGAGAGCCCCAGCACCATGTGGGTGAGGTTGCGGTCCTCGCTGCCTGGCGAGGCGATCCGCTCGTCGACCTGGAACAGCTCGGTCGCCTCCCAGGGCATCCGCTCGAGCTCGCCGAGGATCGCCAGCATCGCCCAGGGGGTGCGGCCGCCGCTCATCGCGAAGCCGAAGGGGCCGCGGGCGGCCGCCGCCTCAGCGCCGGCGGCGGCGATCAACTCGGCGGCCCGGCGCGCCGCCGCCTTCTCGTCGGCGACGACCTCCATCTGCGCGGCGTCCACCGGGCGCCCCTAGCTCGGCTTCTCGTCGTGGCCGCCGAACTGTTTGCGCATCGCCGACAGCACCTTGTCGCCGAAGTCGCCGAGGTTGCGCGAGTAGAAGCGCTCGTAGAGGGCGGTGGTCAGGACCGGCGCCGGCACCCCCTCGTCGATCGCCGCGATCGAGGTCCAGCGGCCCTCGCCGGAGTCGGAGACGCGGCCGGCGAAGTCGGAGAGGTCGGGCGATTCCTGCATCGAGGCGGCGGTCAGGTCGAGCAGCCAGGAGCCGACGACGCTGCCGCGCCGCCAGACCTCGGCCACCTCCGGCAGGTCGAGGTCGTACTGGTAGTACTCGGGCTCCTCCATCGGCGCGGTCTCGGCGTCGGCCTGGCGCTGGACCTTGCCGGCGTTGGCGTTCTTGAGGATGTTGAGCCCCTCGGCGTAGGCGGCCATCAGCCCGTACTCGATCCCGTTGTGGACCATCTTCACGAAGTGGCCGGCGCCGTTGGGGCCGCAGTGCAGGTAGCCGTTCTCGGCCGGCGAGGGGTCGCCGGAGCGCCCCGGCGTGCGCTCGGCCGATCCGACCCCCGGCGCCAGGCTGGCGAAGATCGGGTCGAGCCGCTGCACCGCCCGCTCGGGGCCGCCGATCATCAGGCAGTAGCCGCGCTCGAGGCCGAAGACGCCGCCGCTGGTGCCGCAGTCGACGTAGTCGATCCCGCGCTCGCCGACCGCGGCGGCGCGGCGGATGTCGTCGCGGTAGTAGGAGTTGCCGCCGTCGACGATCGCGTCGCCGGACTCGAGCACGGCGGCGACGTCGGTGACCGTCTGCTCGGTGATCTCACCGGCCGGCACCATCACCCAGACCGAGCGCGGCGCGCTCAGCTTCGCGGCCAGGTCCTGCAGCGAGGAGGCCCCCTCCGCGCCCTCCCCCGCCAGGGTGGCGACCGCGTCGGGGTTGACGTCGTAGGCGACGATCCTGTGACCGTCGCGCATCAGGCGGCGGGCCATGTTGGCCCCCATGCGACCGAGGCCGACGATTCCGAGTTCCATCAACAACCTCCGCTGGTGAGCGCTGCAGGGACAGGCCGTCGCAATCCTAGGCGCTTTCGACGCGTCTGCTCCTACGCGTCTTATAGATGTGTAGGAGCAGACGCGTGAGACCGAGCAGGTAGCCTGCGCGGTCGATGCCGAAGGGAGCCTCGAAGCACACCGATGCCGCCGCCGACGTGCTGGCGATCTTCGGCATCAGCGGCGACCTGGCGAAGAAAATGACCTTCCGGGCGCTCTACCGGCTCGAGGCCAGCGGCAAGCTCGAGTGCCCGATCGTCGGCGTCGCGATCGACGACTGGGACGACGAGCAGCTGCGCCAGCACGCTCGCGAGGCGATCACGGCGACCGTCTCCGACCCCGACAAGGACATCCTCACCCGCCTGGCCAATCGCCTCTCCTACGTCCAGGGCGACTACGCCGACGCCGAGACCTTCGCCCGCGTCGGCAAGGCGCTCGGCGACGCCAAGCACCCGGTCTTCTACCTCGAGGTCCCGCCCTCGCTGTTCGGCACCGTCGTCGACGGCCTCGGCAGGGCGGGGCTGACCGAGCGCGCCCACGTGGTGATCGAGAAGCCCTTCGGCCACGACCTCGAATCGGCGCGGGCGCTCAACGCCGAGCTCTGCCGCGTCCTCGACGAGGATCAGATCCTGCGGATCGACCATTACCTCGGCAAGGAGCCGGTGATGGACATCAGCTACCTGCGCTTCGTCAACTCGATCCTGGAGCCGGTCTGGAACCGCGCCCACGTCTCCCACCTGCAGATGACGATCGCCGAGGACTTCGGCGTCGATGACCGCGGCCGCTTCTACGACGCGGTCGGGGCGATGCGCGACGTGATCCAGAACCACGCCCTGCAGGTGCTGGCCCTGGTCGGGATGGGGCCGCCGACCGGCAACCACCACGACTCGATCCGCGACAAGAAGCTCGAATTCTTCAAGGCCATGCGGGCCGCCGACCCGAAGCGCTACGTGCGCGGCCAGTACGAGGGCTTCCGCGAGGTCAAGGACGTCGCCCCCGACTCGACCACCGAGACCTTCGCCGCGGTCGAGCTCGAGGTCGACAACTGGCGCTGGAGCGGCGTCCCCTTCTTCATCCGCGCCGGCAAGTGCATGCCGGCCAAGTCGAGCGAGGTGACGATCGTCTTCAAGCGGCCGCCGAACCTCGGCATCGGCCACGGCAAAACGCCGGAACCGAACAAGATGACGATCCGGATCGAGCCGGTGCCGGGGTCGCGGATGCGGCTCTACGCGAAGAAGGCCGGCCAGGAGGCGTTCGAGCCGGCCGACCTCGAGGTCCTCTTCGAGAAGACTCCCGGCGAGGACCCGGAGCCCTACGAGCGCCTGCTTGGCGACGCGATCGCCGGCGTCCACACGCTCTTCACCCGCCAGGACGCGATCGAAGAGACCTGGCGCGTGGTGCAGCCGCTGCTCGACGAACCCGGCCCGGTCCACCCCTACGAGCCCGGCACCTGGGGACCGAAGCAGGCCGACGCGCTGACCCGCGGCATCGCCCACTGGTCCGAGCCCTGGCTGCCGAACACCTAGCGTCCTGCTAGGTTTTGGGACCCCTTATTAGGGGCGCCTAACCATGATCCCCACCTTTGTCATCACCCTGCGAGAGGGCGTCGAGGCCTCGCTGATCGTCGGCATCATCGCCGCCTTCCTGGTCAAGGAGGGCCGCCGCGACGCGATGCGGCAGATGTGGGTCGGGGTCGCGATCGCGATCGCCCTCTGCACCGGGATCGCGGTGCTGCTGCGGGTGGTCGGCCAGGAGCTGCCGCAACAGCAGCAGGAGGGCCTGGAGACGGTGATCGGGCTGATCGCGGTCTCGACGATCTCCTACATGATCATCTGGATGCGCCGCCACGCGCGCGGGATCAAGGCCGAACTCGAGGGCGAGGCGGCCTCGGCCCTGGCGACCGGCTCGACCATGGCGCTGGTCGGGATGGCCTTCCTTGCCGTCCTGCGCGAGGGCTTCGAGACCTCGGTCTTCCTGCTCGCCGCCTTCCAGGATGCAACCGACACCACCGCCGCCGGGGCCGGCGCCGTGCTCGGCCTGATCGCCGCCGTCGCGATCGGCCTCGGCCTCTACCGCGGCGGCGTCCGCATCAACCTCAGCCGCTTCTTCCGCGTCACCGGCCTGGTCCTCGTCTTCGTCGCCGCCGGGCTGCTGGCGACCGCCGCCCACACCGCCCACGAGGCGGGCTGGATCAACAGCCTCCAAGGTCAGGCGCTCGACCTCACCTGGCTGGTGCAGCCGGGGACGGTGACCGGCTCGCTGCTGACCGGGATGCTGGGGCTGCAGCCGGCCCCAACCGTGATCGAGGTCGCCGTCTACGTCCTCTACGCGCTGCCGATGGCGATCTACGTGCTCTGGCCGGACCGCTTCCGCCCCGGCCGCCGCAGCCGCGTCCCCAGCCGCCAGGGCGCGCCCGCCGGCAATCCGGCGTGAGCCCCTCCCCCGCCTCGCGATGAGCTCGCTGACGCGCCCGCGCCTGCTGGCCTCGGCCGGGGTCGGCAGCGCCGTCTTCGCGGTCCCGCCCGGCGCCAGGCCGGGCGGCTACGTCGTCGGCGAAACGCTGCTCGGCTGAGCCAGCCGCCGCCGGAGTGCTTAGCCTGGATGCCGTGACCATCGACTCCGGAGAGAGAGCTGACCAGCTGCTTGCGCAGCTCGGCTACCAGGCATGGCGGCCGGGGCAGCGGGATGCCGTGATCGCGGCGCTGGAGGGGCGGGACTCGCTGATCGTGATGCCGACCGGGGGCGGCAAGAGCCTCTGCTACCAGCTGCCGGGACTTGCCTCCGAGGATCTGACGATCGTCGTCAGCCCGCTGATCGCGCTGATGCGGGACCAGTGGACGCGGTTGACGGCGGCTGGGCACCCGGTGGCGATGATCTCCTCAGGGATGAGCGACGAAGCGGCCCGGCGGGCGATCGGCCAGGTCCGCGGCGGCGAGGCGCGGATCGTCTACTGCTCGCCGGAGCGCTTCGGTTCGAGCGTATTCATCGAGGCGCTGGGGCAGCGGCGGATCGACCTGCTGGCGGTCGACGAGGCCCACTGCGTCTCCGAGTGGGGCCACGACTTCCGCCCCGACTACCTGCGGCTGCCGCAGATCGCCGAGCGGCTCGGGCGGCCGACGGTGATGGCCTGCACGGCGACGGCGACGAAGCCCGTCGCGGCGGAGATCGCCAGCCGCTTCGGCATGCGCGAGCCGCTGCAGGTGCGCTCCGGCTTCGACCGTCCCAACCTCTCCTTCGACGTCGTCCCGCTCGAAGGGACCGGCTCCAAGGCGCGCCGCCAGGCGCTGCTCGAGGCCGGCCTCGCCGACCCGGCCAACCGGCCGGCGATCGTCTACTGCGGCACCCGCAAGGACACCGACGAGGTGGCGGCGACGCTGCGCGAGGCGGGGCTGCCGGCGCTCGCCTACCACGCCGGCATGGAGGCGGAGGAGCGCAGCGAGGCGCAGGGGCGCTTCATGCGCGGCGACGCCGACGTGATCGTCGCCACCAACGCCTTCGGGATGGGGGTCGACAAGGCCGACGTGCGCTCGGTCTGGCACATGGCGATCCCGACCAGCGTCGAGGCCTACTACCAGGAGGCCGGCCGCGCCGGCCGCGACGGGCGCCCCGCCCGCGCCGTGCTGCTGGCGATGAAGATGGACCTCGGCCGCCTGGTCCGCTTCAACGAACAGCGCGCCGGCGACCCCGAGCTGGCGATCGCCCACGAGCGCGGCTGGCGCGCCTACCACGCGATCAAATCGTTCATCTACTCCGAGCGCTGCCGCCGCCGCTCGCTGCTCGACCACTTCGGCGACCGCGCCGCCGGGGCGCCGCTGGAGCGCTGCTGCGACTTCTGCGACCCGCAGAGCTGGCTGCCTGACCCGGCGACGATCGCCGTGCGCCGGCCCAAGCGCGGTGGCTCGCCCGCCCCGGTGCCGGACCTCTCGCCCGCCGACGCGCCCCTGTTCGAGGCGCTCAAGGCCTGGCGCCTGCGGGCCGCCGCCGGCAAGCCCGCCTACACCGTCGCCAACAACCGCACCCTCGCCGCGATCGCCGCCCTGCGCCCCGCCGACCCCGGCGCCCTGATCGAGATCAGCGGCGTCGGCCCCAGCTTCATCGCCAAGTACGCGCCGGAGGTGCTGGCGATCGTCGCCGAGCACCACAGCGCCCTCGCCGCCTGAGCCCGCCTCCCGTCCGCCCGGCGACGAGGAGGACGCCGGACGGAAGTTGCCGCTCACTCTCCCTGGCTAGCTCGATGCCGAGCATACGCCGATGTTTACGGGTTGGGAAGGGCATGGAGCCGGCCGGTCGAAGAGGATGCCGATGACCCGCGTCAACAAGGCCCGGGCGGTGAGCTGCGCGCTCGCCGCCCTTTTGCTGCTGGCGCTGCTCGGCGCCGTGCCGGCCGCGGCGCGACTGCTGGAGCCGCGCGGCGGCAAGGTCTACTTCGGCGTCTCCGACACCGGCGACAGCGCCCAGTTCGGCGAATTCAGCACCGCGATCTCCAAGCACCCGGCGATCATCGAGAGCTTCCGCAGCTGGGGCAGCGACTTCCCCGAGTCGATCCACCGCTGGCAGGTCGCCCGCGCCCGGCCGATGCTCCACATCACCACCGCCGACGCCAGCACCGGCGCCGAGATCCTCACCCCGCAGGCGATCGCCGAAGGCGCCGGCGACGGCTACCTGATCCGGCTCAACCGGCTCTTCTGGGAGAAGAAGATGCGCGCCTACGTGCGGCCGCTGGGCGAGCCCAACCGCTGCCTCAACGTCTACGCCTCCTACGACTGCGCCGGCAACCCTCGCGACGCCGCCCACAGCCCGCGCGCCTACCGGCTCGCCTTCCGCCGCATCTACGTGATCGTCCACGGCGGCGGCAAGGCGGCGAAGATCGACGAACGCCTGGCCGAAGCCGGGCTGCCGCCGCTGCACAGCAACGTCAAGGGGCTGCCGGCGGCGCCGGTGGCGATCGTCTGGAGCCCGCTGCCGGCGGGCTCGCCGACCGTGCCCCAGAACCGGCCCCGTCACTTCTACCCCGGCGCCCGCTGGGTCGACTGGGCCGGCACCGACTTCTACGCCTCCGACCCCGACTGGAAGTCCCTCAACGGCCTCTACAACCGCTTCGCCGGCAAGCCCTTCGCGCTGACCGAGTGGGGCGTCGAAAGCGGCGACGACCCCAGCTTCGTCAGCCACCTGTTCGCCTGGGTCGAGAGCCACCCGCGCTGCAAGATGCTCGTCTACTACCAGGACTTCGGCACCACCAGCAACTACCGGATCCAGAACTTCCCGGCCAGTCTGGAAGTGCTCAGGGACGAGATCCATTCGCCGATCTTCCCGGCCTACGCGCCGGGTGCGCCGCACCTGCCGCCGCCGCCGCCCGGTGGCGTTTCGCCTTCGCAGCCTTAGATTTCGGCCTCCCCTTCGGCTTCGGCCGCACCGGTTCCAGCGCGGTGATGCTCGAGTAGCCGGTGAGGTAGATGCGGCGGCCGTCGGAGATCACCGGCGTGTAGGTGCCCTTCGGGTAGTGGAAGACGCGGCGGCCGCTCCTCATCATGAAGCCGCTGGTGGTTTTGCCGTTGAACTCGGCGACGTAGACGATGTTGCCGACGGCCGAGATCGAGCCGACCACCTGGCCCCCCGCCGAGCGGCTCCAGCGCACGCTGCCGTCCCTGGCGTCGAGCGCGTAGAGGTTGCCGTCGAAGGAGCCGATGTAGACGGTCGGCGGGCTGTGCGGGGTGTTGGCGACAGCCGGGCCCGAGTAGGCGTAGCCGCCGGTCGAGTAGGTCCAGGCGAGGCTGCCGTCGTTGAGGTCGAAGCTGTAGACGCGGCCGTCGTTGTTGCCGGCGTAGACGCGGCCGTAGGCGACCGCCGGGGTCGAGTAGAACTCGCCCGAGGCGCCGAAGCCGGGGCCGAGCGAGCCCGACTGCCAGATCAGCCTGCCGGTCCTGGCGTCGACCGCGTTCATGTAGCCGCCGTAGTCGCCGACGTAGAGGCGGCCGCCGTAATAGGCCGGGGCCGACTTCACCGGACCGCCGAGCTGGGTCGCCCAGCGGACGTTGCCGCTGATCGTGCTGAGCGCGTAGAGGTCGCCGTTTTCGCAGCCGAAGTAGACGCTGCGGCCGATCACCACCGGCGAGGACTCGGCCCGCCCCGGCAGCGGCTTTTTCCAGATCGTCTTGCCGGTCCTGGCGTCGAGCTTGACGATGTGGCCGGGGACCAGGTTGACGATGTAGAGGCGGTGGCGGGAATAGGTCGGGGAGGAGGCGTTGAGGCGGCCGATCCGCCGTTCCCAGAGGACCTTGCCGGTGTTGGCGTCGAGGGCGAAGGCGAAGCCGCTGTTGTTGACCGCGTAGAGCTTGCCGCCGACGTAGATCGGCGGGAACTCGAGCAGCGGCCGCTCGGTGTAGCGCCAGAGTTTGCGGAAGGGCGGCTTGATCCCCTGCGCCGGCAGGTAGCGGGTGCGGGCCGGGTTGAGCCCGTACATCGGCCAGTTGACGGTCGTCCGCGGCTTCAGCGTCGGCGGCGGCTTCTGCGGCTTGAAGACGGCGTTGGGGTTGTGGACGTCGGGCGGCCGCTTCAGTTCTTCGTAGGCGACGGCGAGGCTGAGCACGATCGCCAGCGCCAGCACCCCGATCGCCGTCCAGCGCCATTGCGGGTCGTGCAGCACACGCCGGCCGGCGTCGCGCAGGCGGCGGGCCTGGGGCCCGCCCTCAAGCATTCGCCGCGGCCTGGCGCTCGGACTCGGTGACGATGCCGGTGAGCAGCTGCTTGATCGCCTGCTTGACGACGGCGACGACGGCGGGGCCGACCAGCGGCAGGGTCGGCGTCGTGCGGACGGCGTAGACGACCCGGGTGCCGCCGTCGCGCGGGGTCAGTTCGACCGTGCCGACGTGGTCGCGGACGGGGGCGCCGGAGAGCAGCTTGTAGGAGAAGCGGTGCGGCGACTGATAGGCGATCACCTGCTCGCGCAGTGGCGGCCCGACCGAGCTCAGGACCCGGATCGCGCCGACCCCGTTCGGCGCCGGCTCCCCCTCCCGCTCCAGCACCGACTTGCGCATCGGCGTGATCGCGGCGTAGCGGCGATGGTCGGTGAGGACGCCGAAGACGACCTCCGGCGGCGCCGCGATCTGGCGCTCGTAGGTGAAGCTGGCCATCCGCGAAGGGTATAGAGGCAGCCTTAAGCCAACCGCCAACGCTGAGGATCCGAGCCCTCGAGGGCGGTGGCGGTTCCCTTCAGCGCCATGTGGTCGAGGCAGGAGAGGACGATCTGCAGGACCCAGGCGCTGGTCGGGGTGTTGAGGTTGTCGGGGCCGACGATCGCGGCGACGACCTCGAAGGCGGTCGGCTCGCCGTCGCCGAGGGCGGCGCGGACCTTGCCCAGCAGCTCCTCGACCTGGGCCCGCGCCGCGGCGATCTTCGCCTCCGGGTCGCGGAAGGGGCGGCCGTGGCCGGCGAGGCAGAGTTCGACCTGCAGCGGCTCGATCTTCTCGAGGCTGGCGAGGAACTCGCCGATCGGGTCGGGGGTGTGGCCGTAGTCGAAGAAGAGGACCGTCCGCCCCAGCAGGTGGTCGCCGGAGATCATCAGCCTGCGCTCGGGCTGGTGCAGGACGACGTGGGAGGGCGCGTGGCCCGGGGTCTCGTGCACCTGCCAGGTGCCGAGGTCGGTCTCGACCTCGACCCCCGCGACCAGCTCGCGGTCGGGCTCGCGGATCGCGTCGATCCCGGTCTCGGCGTCGCCGCTGCGGGACTCGCGGTAGCGCTCCAGCGCCGCCGCCGGGACGCCGCTCTGGCGTGCCACCTCGAGCCGCTGCTCGAGCGCCGCGGCGGGGTCGGTGGCGAGCAGGCGCACATGCCCCCAGGCCGGGTGCATCCAGAGCTCGCAGCCGGCGGCGGCGGTGATCGGCGCGGCGAGCCCGTAGTGGTCGGTGTGGGAGTGGGTGCAGACGAGGAGGCGGACGTCCTCAAGGCCGAAACCGGCCTGGGCCAGGGCCAGGTCGAGCTGGCGCAGCCGCCCCTCGCCCCCCATCCCGGTGTCGAAGAGGACGATGCCGCCGTCGGCGGCGAGCGCCCAGGCGTTGCCGTGCGGCACCCCCGGCCAGGGCAGCGGCAGCCGCAGCCGCCAGACCCCCGGCAGCACCCGCTCCGTCCGCGCCGCGTCAGCTCGAGGGTCCGCCGCCATCCCTGGGCATCCTCCCAGGTCGGGCGGGGCCTACGGCGCGACGAAGCTGGCCGGGTCCGGGCCGGTGCGCTGACCGGCGTCGAGGCGCTCGATCGCGGCCATGTCGTCCTCGCTCAGCTCGAAGTCGAAGAGGTCGAAGTTCTCGCGGATCCGCGCCGGCGTCACCGATTTGGGGATGACGACGTTGCCGAGCTGCAGGTGCCAGCGCAGGATCGTCTGGGCGACCGTCCTCTCGTGGTGGGCGGCGATCGTCGCCAGGGTGTCGTCCTCGAGCAGGGCGCCCTGGGCGAGCGGGCTCCAGGCCTCGGTGGCGACGCCGTGCTCGTCGTGCCAGGCGCGCAGCTCGGCCTGCTGCAGGGCCGGGTGCAGCTCGATCTGGTTCACCGTCGGCAGCTGCTCCGCCTCGGCCCGCAGCCGCTCGAGGTCCTCGACGCGGAAGTTGGAGACGCCGATCGAGCGGCTGCCGCCCTCCGCCTCGATCCGTTCGAAGGCGCGCCAGGTGTCGAGGTAGCGGTCCCGGCTCGGCACCGGCCAGTGGATCAGGTAGAGGTCGACGTGGTCGAGACCGAGCCGTTCGCGGCTGCCCTCGAAGGCGCGCAGGGTCGCGTCGTAGCCCTGCTCGGCGTTCCAGAGCTTGGTCGTGACGAAGACCTCATCGCGGTCGAGGCCGGCGGCGGCGATCGCCTCTCCCACTCCCGCCTCGTTGCGGTAGGCGGCGGCGGTGTCGAGGTGGCGGTAGCCGGCGCCGAGGGCCTCTTCCACCGCCTCCTGGGTATCCGCCGGGGGCACCTGGAAGACGCCGAACCCGAGCTGGGGGATCTCGACGCCGTCGCGCAGGGTCAGGGCGGGGACCGTGGTCACGTCTGCCATCTTCTCTCTCCTTCTTCGGGTCTCGAACTCGTCGAGTACCCCGGCCGCGGCCGAGTATGCGCGGCGCGGAGAGCGGGCTGCTAGCTGCTGGCGAGGCCGATCGCCAGCAGCGGGAAGGCCAGCATCACGCCGAGGTAGGCGCCCATCGCGGCGCCGGTGGCGAGGCTGGCGGTGTTCGACCGCGCGCCGGAGACGCAGCCGACGAGGAAGACGAAGCCGGCGATCCCGAGACCGATCCAGAAGACGGGTGGCATGCGGCGGCGAGAATACCCGATCGGCGGCAGGAATCGGCGCCCGCGGCGCAAACGTTCAGGGCATGAACGAGACCGGCGGCAGGAAGAACGGCAAGTTGATCCTGGCGGCGATGATCTTCGCCGTCTCGATGACCTTCATCGACCAGACGATCGTCGCGATCGCGGTCCCCAACCTCCAGCACGACCTCTCGCTCTCCGCCACCGGGGTGCAGTGGATCATCAACGGCTACCTGCTCTCGCTCTCGGCCCTGTTCGCCTTCGGCGGCCGCCTCGCCGACATCGCCGGCCACCGCAAGATGGTGACGATCGGCGTCGTCATCTTCGCCACCGCCTCCGGCCTCTGCGGCGCCACCCCGACCGGCGGCGGCGCCGAGGCCTGGATCATCGTCTTCCGGGTGGTTCAGGGGGCCGGCGCGGCGCTGATGTTCCCGGCGGCGCTGGCGATCGTGCTCGAGGCCTTCCCGGTCCAGGAGCGCGGCCGCGCCCTGGCGCTGTTCTTCGGGATCGCCGGCGGCCTCACCTGCATCGGCCCGCTCGCCGGCGGCTACCTGACCGAGTGGACCTGGCGGGCGATCTTCTGGGTCAACATCCCGGTCGCGATCATCGCCCTCGTCCTCACCGCGATCTCCAAGCCCGAGAACGAGAAGCGGCCGGCGCCGCTCGACTACCGCGGCACGGTGCTGATCACCGGCGGCATGGGCCTGGCGGTGCTGGGCCTACAGCAAGCGAGCGTCTGGCACTGGAGCAACCCGATCACCTGGATCTGCATCGCCGCCGGCGCCACCCTGCTGGCCGCCTTCGTCGCCCTCGAGCTGCGGATCGCCAACCCGCTGCTGCGGCTCTCGGTCTTCCGGGACCGCGCCTTCACGGTCGACAACATCGTCCTCTTCCTGCTGATGATCCCCTTCGTCCCGCTCTTCTTCTTCGCCAGCATGTACGCGCAGATCTCGCTCGGCGAAAGCGCCTCGGAAACCGGTCTCTACCTGCTGATCTTCTTCGCCGGCTTCGCGATCGCGACCCAGTGGGGCGGCCGCATCCTCGACCGCGTCGGCGCCCGGCCCTCGGTCGTCGTCGGCTGCGCCGTCGCCGCCGTCGGCTTCTACCTCTGGGGACACAAGCTCCCCGACCTCTCGGTCAGCGCCCAGTGGCCCTACATCGTCCTCGCCGGCGCCGGCGTCGGGCTCGTCCTCAGCCCCGCCAACACCGACGCGCTGAACCGGGTGCCGAGCAGCCGCTACGGCGAGGCGACCGGGATCACCCAGACCGTCCGCAACTTCGGCTCCAGCATCGGCCTGGCGATCCTCGGCACGATCCTGGTGCTGGAGAACAAGTCGAACCTGGAGACGACGCTCGGCGCCCACGGGGTGCCGAAGGCGAAAGCCGACGAAGTCGCCGCCTCGATCAGCCAGGGCGGCGCCACCTCGGGCTCGGAAGCCTTCCATCAGGCCGGTGCCCACGCCCAGCAGCTCTACGCCGCCGTCCAGCACGACTTCGCCCTCGCCTCGCGCACCGTCTTCTACGTGATGGCCGGGGTGATGGCGCTGGCCTTCGTCGTCGCGGCGCTGACGATGCCGCGCGGCAAGGTCGAGCAGCAGGTCGAGGAGCCGGCGGCCGCACCGCTGGCCGGCGCCGGCTGACGCCACGCCAGCGGGTAGGTTTGGGCGGTGAAGCTGCTCGCCTTCAGCGACCTGCACCGCGACCTCGGGCAGGCGGCGGAGCTGGTCGAGCTGTCGGCCGCGGCCGACGTCGTGATCGGCGCCGGCGACTTCGCCTCGGTCCACGAGGGGCTGGAGGAGACGATCGCCGCCCTGGCCGCGATCGCGACCCCGACCGTGCTCGTCCCCGGCAACAACGAGACGCTCGACGCCCTGCGCGCGGCCACCGCCGGCTGGGACGCGGCCACGGTCCTGCACGGCGAGGGGACGACGATCGCCGGCGCCGAGTTCTTCGGCCTCGGCGCCGGGATCCCGGTCACCCCCTGGGAGTGGAGCTTCGACCTCGACGACGCGGCGGCGACGGCGCTGCTGGACGACTGCCCCGAGGGCGCGGTCCTGGTTCTGCACTCGCCGCCCCAGGGCCACTGCGACAGCGCCGGCGGCGACACCCACTTCGGCAGCCCGGCGCTGCTGGCGGCGATCGAGGCGAAGCGGCCGCGGCTGGCGGTCTGCGGTCACATCCACGAGTCGTGGGGGTGCGAGAGCGAGATCGGCGGCACGCCGCTGCGCAATCTCGGCCCCACCGGCACCTGGATCGAGCTCTAGCCGCGGCGATGGAAGCCAGCGGCCCCAAGCGCGGCGGGCTGATCCTGGCGACGCTGATCCTCGTCGCTGGCGTCGCCAACCTCAACCTCGCCGTCGCCAACGTCGCCCTGCCGGACATCGGCAAGGCCTTCGACGCCGGTCAGACCACGGTCGACCTGATCGCCGTCGGCTACTCGCTGGGCCTGGCCGCCTCGGTCCTCTACCTCGGCGCCGTCGGCGACCGCTACGGGCGCAAGGCGCTGCTGCTGCTCGGGATGGCGCTGACCGTCCCCGCCTCGATCCTCGCCGCCTTCGCCCCCTCGGCGATCGTCCTCTTCGGCGCCCGGGTCTTCGGCGGCGTCGCCGCCGGGATGGCCTACCCGACGACGCTGGCGCTGATCACGGCGCTGTGGTCGGGGGCCGAACGGACCAGGGCGATCGCGCTCTGGTCGGCGCTCGGCGGCGGCGCCTCGGCGCTGGGGCCGCTGATCGCCGGGGCGCTGCTGGAAGGGTTCCCCTGGGGCTCGGTCTTCATCATCAGCGCCCCGCTGGCGATGATCGCCCTCTTCCTCGCCTGGAAGCTGGTCCCCGCCCACGTCAACGAGACCACCGGCCGGGTCGACCACCTCGGCGGCATCCTCTCGATCGCCCTGGTGGCGACGCTGGTGCTGGCGATCAACCTGGCGCCGGAACCGGGCAAGGGCACGACCGCGATCATCCTCGGCATCGTCGCCCTGGCCGCGACCGGGGCCTTCCTGCTGCGCCAGCGCCGCGTCTCCTTCCCACTCTACGACCTCGGGATCGCGGCGCGCCGGACCTTCTGGGTCGCGGCGCTGGCCGGGATCATCGTCTTCGGCTCGCTGATGGGGGCGATGTTCATCGGCCAGCAGTTCGTCCAGAACGTGCTCGGCTACTCGACCCTCGAAGCCGGCGTCGCGATCCTGCCCGGGGCGGTGGGGATGATCCTGGTGGCGCCGCGCTCGGCCCGCCTGGTCGAGTCGCACGGCTCCCGCTTCACCCTGCTGGTCGGCTTCGTCTTCTGCCTGCTCGCCTTCGCGGTGATGCTGGTGCTCTGGGACGAGAACGCCACCTACTGGGTTGTCGGCCTCGGCTACCTGCTGGTCGGCGTCGGCGTCGGCTTCGCCGGCACCCCCGCCTCGCGCTCGCTGACCGGCTCGGTGCCGGTGAGGAAGGCCGGCATGGCCTCCGGCACCGCCGACCTCCAGCGCGACCTCGGCGGCGCGATCATGCAGTCGATCCTCGGCGCCCTGCTGACCGCCGGCTACGCCGCCAGCTTCGCCGCCCAGATCGCCGCCTCGCCGCAGGCCAGCAGCGTCAGCGAGAAGGTCCAGAACGAACTGACCAAGTCCTTCTCCAGCGCCGCCAATACCGCCCAGCAGTACCCCCAGTACGCGCCCCAGATCGTCGCCGCCGCGCGCAAGTCCTTCCTCGACGGCGGCGACTGGACCTACGCCGCCGGGATGATCGCGATCGCCCTCGGCATCGCCGTCGTCTTCTTCCTCTTCCCCAAGCACGAGGACGAGCGACGCCTGCTCGAGCGCTTCCACGCCGAAGACGCCGCGGCATCGAGCGCCCCCTGAACACTTACTGTTCCCATAGGCACAGTAAGTGTTCAGGGGATAATCCGGCGATGGCCCACCGCCTGCTCCGCGCCGCCGATGCCTTCTGGCGCCCCTCGAACCAGATGTCGGTGCTGAACACCGACCTCGGCAAGCAGCTCGAGGCCGGGGCGCTGGGGGCGCGGCTGTGGCGGCTGGCGCCGGGACAGGCGTCGACCAGGCACCGCCACCGCGACCAGGAGGAGCTCTACGTCCTGCTCGAGGGCAGCGGCCGGGCGCGGATCGACGCCGAGCCGCCACTGACCCTGGCCCCGCTCGACACGCTCCTGGTCGAGCCTGGCTCGGTCCGCCAGCTCTTCAACGACACCGAGGCCGACCAGCTCTGGCTCGTCGTCGGCGCCCCGCCCGAGGGCGGCAACACGCTGGAGATGAGCGCGGAGCTGCTGCGCGAGCTGTATCCGGACGGGCCAAAGGCGCTGCCGCCCGAGCTGGAAGAAGGCTGAGCTCCTAGGCGCGCCCGGTGGCGCCCTCGACGAAGACCGCGGCGAGCGTCTCGCCGAGCTGCTCCGGCGACAGCTCGTCGTCGGGGTCGAACCAGAAGATCGTCCAGTTGAGCAGGTTCAGCAGCGACAGTGTCAGCAGCTTCGAGTCGATGTCGCCGCGCAGCCGCCCGGCCTGCTGGTCGGCTGCGATCAGCCGCCGCACCAGCGCCTGGTAGCGGTCGCGCTCGGCGATGACTTCGCGGCGGCGCTCGGGCGAGAGCGCCCGCAGCTCGATCGCCGTCACCATCTGCATGTCGCGTTCGCCCAGCGCCGAGACGACGTGGGCCCGGATCACCGCCCGCAGCCGCTCCTCGGCGGGCGCCTGCGCGGCGGCGGCCTCGGCGGCCTCGGCGATCCGGGCCAGGCTGTGCATCGAGATCGCGTAGAGCAGGTCCTCCTTGGTGGAGATGTGGTGGTAGAGCGAGGCCTTGCGGATGCCGAGCGCGTCGGAGAGCTCGCGTGTGGTCGCCTGCGCGTAGCCCTTGCGGCGGAAGAGATCCGCCGCCGTCGTCAGCAGCCGCTCGGAAGTGGACGGCTCAACTGCCATCTCCTCGCGCTCCCGCCTGTATGTGCCGAGACCCCCGCCTCAAGAACCGGAACGTATCATTTGACCGGTCGCCAGGAGGCACGGATACGCTGCCTCCGTGGCCTCGCCGTCCCCGGCACCCGAACTCGCCTTCGAGAGCGCCGCCGGGCGCTGGCTGCTCGGGGTCGCGGTCGCCGGCTCCGGGCTGACCTTCCTCGACGGCACCGTCGTCAACGTCGCCCTGCCGGACATCGGCCGCGACCTCGGCGCCAGCACCAGCGCCCTGCAGTGGATCCTCAACGGCTACCTGCTGACCCTGGCCTCGCTGATCCTGCTCGGCGGCTCGCTCGGCGACCGCTACGGCCGCCGCCGCGTCTTCGTCCTCGGCGTCGGCCTCTTCACCGCCGCCTCGCTGCTCTGCGCGGTCGCCCCCACCACCAGCCTGTTGGTCGGCGCCCGCCTGATCCAGGGCGTCGGCGGCGCCCTGCTGACGCCGGGCAGCCTGGCGCTGCTGGAGGCCAGCTTCCGCCGCGGCGACCGCGCCCGGGCGATCGGCGCCTGGTCGGGCCTGGGTGGGGTCGCGACCGCGTTCGGGCCGCTGCTCGGCGGCTACCTCGTCGGCGCCGTCTCCTGGCGGGCGATCTTCGTGATCAACCTGCCAATCGGCATCTTCGTCGCCTGGGCGGCGAGCCGCCACGTGCCGGAGAGCCGCGATCCCCGTTCCAGCGGTCGGCTCGACCTGCGCGGCGCGGCGCTGGCGGCGCTCGGCCTCGCCGGCACCACCTACGCGCTGATCGAGGCGCCGGGCGGGGAAGCCTCGCCGGCGGTCCTCCTCGCCGGCGTCGGCGGCGTGCTGGCGCTGGTCGCCTTCTTCGCCGGCGAGCGCTCCAGCGCCAACCCGATGCTGCCGCTGGAGATCTTCCGCTCGCGCCAGTTCAGCGCCGCCAACGGCGTCACCTTCGTCGTCTACGCCGCCCTTGGCGGCTTCTTCTTCCTGCTCGTCTCCTTCCTGCAGATCTCGATGGGCTACACGCCGGTCGAGGCCGGCGCCGCCTCGCTGCCGGTGACGGCGCTGATGCTGGCCTTCTCCGCCCGCGCGGGGGCGCTGGCGGAGCGAATCGGGCCGCGGATCCCGCTCACCGTCGGGCCGCTGGTGATCGCCCTCGGGTTGCTGGCGATGCTGCGGATCGAACCCGGCGACAGCTACCTGACCGCGGTGCTGCCGGCGGTGGTCGTCTTCGGCCTCGGCCTGACCCTGGTCGTGGCGCCGGTCACCGCGACCGTGCTCGCCGCCGCCGACGAGCGCCACGCCGGCATCGCCTCCGGCGTCAACAACGCCGTCGCCCGCGTCGCCGGCCTGCTCGCCGTCGCCGTCCTGCCGGCGGTCGCGGGACTGACCGGCGAGAGCTTCTACGACCCGGCGAAGATGACGGCCGGCTTCCACACGGCGATGCTGGTCTGCGCCGCCCTCGCCGCCGCTGGCGGCGTCCTCGCCTGGCTGACGATCGACACCGGCGTCCTCCACACCGAGGCCGGGCCCGGCAGCGACACCCCCGAGCGCCTGGCCGAGGACTTCACCTGTGGCGTCGGCGCGCCGCCGCTGCGACCGGGGCGCGAGGCGGAGTGCGCTATCCCAGCAGAGCCATCGCCGCCGCGCCCGGCAGCACCCGCGTGAACACGATCCGCAGGATCGCTTCCTGGCGGCGCTGGAGGGCGTCGACCTGGGGAATCTGCGCGGGCGCGGACTTCAGCACCGGCGTCCGCGATTCGGGCGGGGTCTGGCTGACGTCGGCGCCGGCGGCGCCGGCGAGGCAGCCGAGGACGCCTTCGGCGATCAGCCGCGCCCGCGCTTCGGCGCCGGCTTCGATCGGGTGCAGGTTGTCGGCCTGCATCAACTCCGGGTGGGAGGCGACGAAGCCGGCCCATTCGGGCACCTGCGTGCCGGGCCGCGAGGCGGCGAATTCGCGCACCACCCGGTTCTTGCCGGCGCTGTCGACGCCTTCGACGCTGAGACCGTGGATGGTCGGCACGACCATGCAGCGGTTGCCGACCGTCGCCGCCACCCGGCTCAGGTTTCCGGCCAGGATCTGGGGATAGTTGGGGTTGTCGTTGGTGCCGGCGTCGAAGACGATCACCGACTGGCCGGGCTCGTAGCTTTCTTCGAACAGTTCGCGGATCTCGTAGCTGTTGGAGCCGCCGACCGCGTTGACGGTCAGCTTCACCCCGGGCAGGTATTTGGGCAGGAAGGGCGAGGTCAGTTCCTCGAGGCTGTCCCCGACGACCAGCACCCAGGGGCGTTCGGCGGCCCGGGCCAGCGGCGCCGTCGCGGCCAGCGCCAGCGCCACCACCGCGATCGCGACCCCCGTCAACCTCCTCGCCGTCGCCATCGGCCAAATTTCTACACTACGGCCGATGAAGCCGACCGCGCCCGCGCCCGCTCGGCTCCTCGCGATCTTCTGCTTGTCGATCGCGCTTGCGGCCTTGGCCCTGGCGGGATGCGGTGGCGGCTCCGCGGCTCCCGGCAAGGGCGCGACGACGGCCGCGAGCACGCCAACCGCGGGCGCCAAGCCACAGGCCCATGCTTCCCCCGGCTCCTGCGCGAGCCAGCTCGGGCCCTTCCTCGCCTCCCTCGACACCCTGCGCCGCAAGCTCGAGGTCGGTCTCAGCTACGAACAGTACGTCGCCGAGGTCGGCGCGGTGAAAGCCGCCTACGCCCAGCTCCCGGTCGACCGCCTCCCCCTCGACTGCCTGCTGAAGTCGGGCACCCCCGCCGAGCGGGCCTTCGACAAGTACATCGCCGCCGCCAACACCTGGGGCGAATGCCTGGCCGAAACCGGCTGCACCGCCGGCACGATCGAATCCACGCTGCAGGACGAATGGCACCTCGCCTCCCACTTCCTCGGCGCCGCCGCCAGCGGCTAACCGAGGCCCATATCCAGCTCGGCGACTCGGAGCGCCGCCGCTGTCGGCACCATCCTGGCGCCCTGCTGGTGCAGCAGGCCAACCCCGACCAGCTCGGCGACGGCGCGCTCGATCGCTTTCACTTCGCTGCGCCGTCGCTTCGTGTGCACCGTCATCGCGTCGACCAGCCGCAGCAAGGTGAGCTCTTCCGGGTGGCGTTCGATCAGGATCGCGAGAGCCGCTGCTTCGACGACCCTGTCGGCACGGGCGGCCGGTCTCACCGGGGGCTGGTCATCTGCGTCATGCATGGGGCCTGTCAAGTCGGGGGCGGCGCAAAGTCACCCCCAGCGGCGCACCCGCCCAGCGCCACGAACAGGGAAAGGCCGCAAAGCGGGCCGGGAATCCGCGGTGCGAAGAGATTCAGGCGACCCTTCCACGAACATAGACTATTGGCTATGGTCATTGGGCCACGAGCCTACAAGGCTCTTGGCCGTGCCAGAACGATCCCCGATTCCCACCTCGGCCCAACTGGGCACGGCATTCCGCCAACTGCGGGAAGAGCGCGGCCTGACGATCGAAGACCTGGCGGGGATGGCGGGTATCCACACGACCTACCTCTCGGAAGTCGAACGCAAATTGCGCAACCCGAGCTGGGAAGTGGTCCGGGCCGTGACCAGCGCGTTCGAGATCGACTTCCCGGAACTCCTCAGCCTGGCCGAGACGGTCGCGGCGGCGGAGCCTCCCGGGGACCAGCCGGCCTCCTCACCGACCTAGACCATGGACTATGGTCAGAGGCGGTCCGCGCCGCAAATCTCCGCTTCGTGCCATCCACCTCAGCTCAACTCGGCGCCGCCATTCGCCGCCTGCGCACGGAGCGCGAACTGAGCGTCGAGAACCTCGCCGCGGTCGCCGGCATCCACTGGACGTACCTGTCGGGCATCGAGCGCGAACGGCGCAACCCGAGCTGGAAGGTCCTGAGCGCGATCGCCCAGGCCCTCGGGGTCAGGGTCTCCCAGATCGCCCGGCTCGCGGAGGAGATGGCCGACTCCGGTGGCTCGCGGCCGGTCCCTCGGCGGCGTCGGGGATAGCCGCCGGGACGGGCGGCTGCCCGGAGCGCGGGAAGCGGGCGGCGAAAGGCAGGCCCAGCAGCGAGATCGCGGCCATCGCCAGGAAAGCGGCCAGCGGCTCGTGGACCAGGACCTGAACGATCAGCGCCACCACCAGCCCGCCGAGGTTGCCGGCCATCCAGACGATCGCCCCCGCGGTGCCGGCGGCGGCGCCGGCCAGGCGCTCGGCGGCGGTGAGGACCACCGGCAGCGCCGGCAGCATCACGAAGCCCATCACCGCGACCACCGCGGCGCGGGCGCCGAGCAGCGAGAAGGCCCCGAGGGCGGCGCAGCCGACGGCGCTGGTCAGCACGGCGCCGCGCAGGAAGGCGCGCTCGGCGCCGCGGCGGGCGAGCAGCGGCGGCAGCACCGCGCAGCCGGCGATCCCGGTCAGGACCATCCCGGCCAGCAGAGCGCCCGCGCCCTGTTCGGAGACGCCGGAGGGGTGCAGCAGCGTCTGCAGCCAGGTGGCGAGGGCGACGAAGACGCCGAAGCCGACGAAGACCAGCCCGCACATCGTCCGCATCGCCGGCAGCGCCCACAGCGCCCGCGCCGCACCACCCTCGATCGCCGCCCTCTCCCCACTCTCCTGCCCGGGACGGCGCAGGGCCAGGGCGAGCGCCAGGGCGGCGAGAACGGCAAACACCGCCTCGACCGCCAGTAGCCGCTCGATCTGGCCGTGGGCGCCGAGGGTCGGGCCGAGGATGAGCGCAAAGAGCATGCCGGCGAAGCTGGCGGCCGAGCCGACGGCGATCCCGACGGGGCGCTGGTCGGGGGGCAGGTACTCGCCGGCGAGCTTGCTGATGGCGCTGAGGACGACGGGCTGGGCGACGGCGATCGCCAGCTGCCCGGCCATCCCCCAGGCGAACGCCGGCCCGCCGAGCCGCAGCAGGGCGCCGGCCGCCATCAGCGCCCCGCCGGCCGCCAGCGCCGGCCGGAAGTGGCTGTCGAGCAGCCGGCCGGCGGGAATCGCCAGAACCACGTAGAGCAGCGGGAAGATCTCCGCCAACCAGCCGACCGCGGCCACCGAGACCCCGTAGTAGTGGGCCGTCCCGGTGGCGATCGGGGCGTAGGTGAGCCAGAGCAGCTGGGTGCCGGCGCAGACGCAGGCAAAGGCGGCGATCACGGTCCAGCCGCCCACGCGAGGCTCCTCAGCGCCCACCGATACCGCGGTCATCAGCCGGCCGGGATCCCCTCGGCCTGCAGCTCGGCGACGAGGCTGGCGTTGGCTGTGCCGGGATTCACCATCGACACATCCTGGCGGACCCGGGTCCGAACCGGCCCCAGGGCAACTCGGCAACGCGCCTGACAGGATTCGAACCTGTGACCTTCGGTTTCGTAGACCGACGCTCTATCCAACTGAGCTACAGGCGCAGGAGCGGGGATTCTAGGCCAGGGGGCGGTCCGGGGGGTGATGGGGGACGATGCGGCCGCGCAGCTCGTCGGCCTTCTCGCCCAGCTCGTGCTCGGCGCGGTGGAGCTCCTCCTGGGCGCGGTCGAGCTCCTTGCTGCGGGCGTGGAAGAAGGCGCCGAAGGAGCCGGCGAGGGTGGCGACGACGGTGATCGCGTAGATGTCGAAGAAGAGCTCGAGGACCTTGCCGAACTGGGTGGTGGGGCTGGCGACCGAGGAGGCGGTCAGCAGCTGCGAGACCGAGAAGAGGAAGGCGTCGAAGAGGCTGTGGATCTGGGTTCCGTGGGCGTGGCGCTCGGAGAGGTAGACGACCAGCGTGCAGACGACGGCGAAGAAGACGGTGACGGTGACGATCGTCGCCAGCCGCCGGCGCAGATGGGCGTGGGTCGCGGTCGAGCCGCGGGCGACGGCGATCGCCTCGCGGCTGGCGCGGTTGACGTGATGCCGTTTGCTCAATTGCCCGCGGCGGGCTGTTTCAGCCGCACGTGCCAGTGCACGGTCGCCCGCGCGACCTCGGTGCCGGCGCCGTCGCTCAGCGTCACCTCGCAGGCGAACTCGACCTTGCCGTCGCGGTCGAGGGCGGCGATCGCCTCGGTCTTCGGCACGCCGAGCTCGGCCCTGGCCTCGATCGGCCCCTTGGCGATCTTCAGGTAGTCGATCTCGGCGCTGCGGGCGAGCGGGGTGACGTCGCCCATGCGCTCGGCGAAGGCGCCGACGAAGGCCGCCCCCGAGGCCGTCTCGGCGGCGGTGAAGAGGGCGCCGGCGTGCTGGGAGCCGACGTGGTTGGTCAGCTCCGGGCGCTCCGGCAGCACCACCGTCGCCTCGCCCTCGGCGACCCTGGTGACCTCCAGCCCGAGGTGGCCCACGAACGGCACCGCCTGGGTCATCCCCTGCGCGATCAGCTCGAAGTCGGTCATGCCCCCGGAACCCTATCCGCCGGAGCGCCGCTCAGCGACCGTTGAACTCGGCGTGGCCCGGACCCTCGGCGAGGAAGGTCTTGACGGCGCGCCGCAGGTCCTCGGTGGCGAAGAGCTCGCCGGCGTCGCGGCGCACCGCCTCGTCAGCGGCCGGGATCCCGCCCTCGCGGAAGCGGCGCAGGATGTGCTTGGTCATCGCGTGCGCCCTGGTCGGGCCGGCGGCCAGCTCGGCGGCGAGGGCGCGGGCGCTCGCCTCGAACTCCGCCGCCGGGAAGATCCGGTTGACGACGCCCCAGCGCTCCATCTCCTCGGCATCGAAGAGCTCGCCGCTGATCACGAAGTGGCGGGCGCGGCCGCTGCCGGCGCGCTCGGCCAGGCGCTGGGTGCCGCCCATCGACGGCGTCAGCCCGACCACCTTCTCGACCAAGCCGAACTTGGCCGCCGGCGAGGCGACGATCAGGTCGCAGGCAAGGGCGATCTCGAAGGCGGCGGTCAGGGTCAGCGCGTGGGCGGCGAAGACGACCGGCGCCGGCAGCGTCTCGATCGCCTCGATCGTCCCCAGCAGCTCCTCCCAGAGCCGGCTCGCCCGCGGCGGCGTCAGCCCGTCGAAGACGTGGACGTCGACGCCGGCGGAGACGGCGCGGCCCTCGGCCCGGATCAGCAGCGCCCGCGGCGGCGCCGCGGCGAGGTCGGCGATCGCCGTCTGGAAGTCGTCGATCATCCGCTGGTCGAAGAGGTTCAGCGGCGGGCTGTCGAAGCTCAGCACCGCCAGCCCGCTCTCCTCCCGCACCAGCCGCGCCGCCGGCTCAGGGGACACGGTGCACCTCGAACAGGTTCGTGCCCAGCTCCTGGCCGTCGAGCCCGGCGGTGATCGCGACCAGGTCGCCGGGCTGGGCGATGCCGTGGCGGCCGGCGAGCCCCGCGCAATGATCCAGCAGGCTGCGCAGCTCGGTGCCGAAGTCGTCCTGCACCGCGGTGACGCCGAACAGCAGGTTGAGCCGGCGCACGGTCTCGATCCGCGGCGAGATCGCCAGCACCGGCACGTCGGGGCGGTGGGCGGAGACAAGGCGGGCGGTGCGGCCGCTGGTCGTCGGCACCACCAGCGCCTTCAGGCCGAGCCGGTAGACGGCGCCGACGGCGCTCTGGGCGACCGAGTCGGCGACGTCCTGGGTCGTCTGGTCGGTGCGGGTGAAGAGCCACTCGCCGTAGCGCAGGTCGGGCTCGGTCGCGCGGGCGATCCGGTCCATCACCCGCACCGCCTCGACCGGGTGCTGGCCGACCGCGGTCTCCTCGGAGAGCATCACCGCGTCGGTGCCGTCGTAGATCGCGTTGGCGACGTCGGTCACCTCGGCCCGGGTCGGACGGCGGGCGGTGACCATCGAGGCCAGCATCTGGGTCGCCGTGATCGCCGGCTTCGAGCGCAGCCCGGCGACCCGGATCAACCGCTTCTGCTCGACCGGCACCCGCTCCAGCGGCACTTCGATCCCGAGGTCGCCGCGGGCGACCATGATCCCGCCGGTGGCGACGCGGACGATCTCCTCGGCATTCGCCGCCGCCTGCTGCTTCTCGATCTTGGCGATCAGGGGGATGCTGCTGCCGAGCGCGGCGAGCCGTTCGGAGACCGGCGCCAGGTCGGCGGCGGTGGAGACGAAGGAGACGGCGAGCAGGTCGACGCCGTGCTTGGTGGCGAACTCGACCCAGCCGAGGTCGTTGCCGGTGGTCGCCGGCAGGTCGGCGCCGTCGGGGATGTTCATCCCCTTGTGGGAGGAGAGCGTGCCCCCGACCTCGACCTCGCAGTCGACCCCGTCGGCCTCGGGATCGTCGACCCGCAGCCGGATCGCGCCGTCGGCGAGGTAGACGAGCTGGTTCTCGCGCAGGTCGGTGACCCCGGGCCAGGAGACCGGGATCGTCTCGCGGTCGCCCTCGACGTCGCGCGGGGTCAGGGTCACGTGCATCCCCGTCTCCAGCTCGGCGAAATCGTCGCGCAGCGAGCCGATCCGCAGCTTCGGCCCCGGCAAGTCGCCGAGCACCGCGACCTCGCGGCCGACCCGCTCGGCGGCGGCACGGACCGCCTCGATCGTCTCCGCCTGGCGCTCCGGCCCGGCGTGGGAGAAGTTGAGGCGGAAGACGTCGGCGCCGGCGGCGACCAGCTGCTCGAGCACCGCCGGCTCCCAGCTCGCCGGGCCGACGGTGGCGATGATCTTGGTGCGGCGCCCGGTATGCCCGGCTTCGTTGACGTTAGGCGTGGCCATAGCCTGACTCTAGATGTCCTACCCACAGACGTTGTGAACGCGGCTGATCGGCGGCCGGTCTCCCAAGGAGCTGTGGGGGCGACGCCGGTTGTAGTAGCGAAGGAAGGATGCCAGGGCCCTGCTGCGCTCGGCTGAGTTGGG
>Ga0265319_1000088_pt1 | contig 71590 bp, 62 predicted proteins | sample 4824metaG_FD_192443 | JGI IMG/M metagenome (GOLD analysis project Ga0265319, IMG submission 192443) | Rhizosphere microbial communities from Carex aquatilis grown in University of Washington, Seatle, WA, United States - 4-8-24 metaG | ecosystem: Host-associated > Plants > Roots > Rhizosphere >... | reverse complement strand
GGCGAGCGATGAGCGGGCCGGCGGTCGAGGAGGGCGCCCCCGTGGTCGCCGGTTTCTACGTCCAGTCCCTCGAGCGCGGCCTCACCGTGATCAGCGTGCTCGACGCTCCCGAACCGCTGTCGCTGAGCGATGTGGCCCGCCGTGCCGGCCTCTCACGCGCTGCCGCACGCCGTTTCGTGCTGACGCTCGAGCAGCTCGGCTACGTCCGTCGGACCGGTGGGGGTTTCGCGCTGACGCCACGCGTGCTCGAGCTCGGTTCGGCGTACCTGTCGAGCCTGACCCTTCCTGAGATCGCGCTGCCTCACATAAAGTCGCTGGTCGACAGCGTCCGCGAGTCTGCGGTCCTTTCGGTCCTCGACGACGACAGCATCGTCGGCGTGGCGCGCGTCCCCGCGCGCCGCATCATGACCGGGACGATCGTGCTCGGCCAGCGTCTCCCGGCCTGGGCGTCGGCCAGCGGGCGGGTGCTCCTCGCCAGCTTGACCACCGACCAGCTCGCGGGACTGCTGGCGCGGGTCGAGTTCGAGCGGCTGACGCCGCGAACGATCGCGACTCGTGCCGAGCTCGAGACGGAGATCGACCGCGTTCGGATGCAGGGGTGGGCGCTCGTCGACCAGGAGCTAGAGACCGGCCTGCGGGCGCTCGCAGGCCCGATCCGCGACCGTTACGGCACGGTTGTCGCGGCGCTGACGCTCGTCGCGCAGGGTGCGGCGTCGGCCGTGGTCGATCTCGAGCCGGTGTTGGTTGCGCCGCTCCTCGAGACTTGCGCTGCGATCGAGCGTGACCTCGCCGCGGGCGATGCGCGCCTCGGTTGGACCGCCAGCGCCGGGGATCTTGTGAGCTAGTCGGGTGCGCCTCGCAAACCTCGATGACCGCCTCGTGGTCGCGACGACCGGCGGGTTTCACGACGCACACCAAGCCAGCGAAGGACGGTTCGGGCCAGACCCGCAGGCGGTCTACGATCGGTGGGACGAGTTCGCCGAGTGGGCCGCGTCTGCCGAGCTCGCGGGCGGGTCCCAACCTGACATCGGCAGGCTCGGTCCCCCGGTGCCGCGTCCCCGCCAGGTGTTCGCGGTGGCTCTGAACTATCCCGAGCATGCCGCTGAGACCGGACTCGCCAAGCCGGAGCGACCGCTCATTTTCACGAAGTTCCCGACCTGCCTCACCGGGCCGCTGGCGGACGTCGCGCTGGCGACGCCGTGTGTCGACTGGGAGGTGGAGCTCGTGGTTGCGATCGGCGCCCGTGCCGACCGTGTGGGTGAGGCTGACGGGTGGGATCACGTTGCGGGAGTGACAGTCGGGCAGGACCTCTCGGCCCGTGACGTTCAGCGCGCCGGACCCGCGCCCCAGTTCAGCCTCGGCAAGTCCTTCCCGAATTTCGGCCCGACCGGCCCGTGGCTCGTGACGAGTGACGAGCCCGCGGTCGCGGGCGAGCTCGAGCTCGAGTGTGTCCGAAACGGGGAGCGTGTCCAGCACGAGACGTCGAGCCAGATGATCTTCAGCGTTCCGCAGCTGATTGCCTTCATCTCCTCCGTTTGCCCGATGCTGCCGGGCGACCTGTTGTTCACCGGCACGCCGTCGGGCGTCGGAGCCCGTCGCGAGCCGCCGATCTACCTCCGGGCGGGCGACACGCTCACGAGCAGGATCAGCGGCATCGGCGAGATCAGCCAGACCTTCCACGACTGAAGCAGGGCGCGACCGATGACGCGACAGCGTGGTCGATCCGCACCAAACCAAGACACTGGAGCAGGCATGAGCTACGACGGACGGTGGGAGACGGTGCGTGTCGTGCTTGACGAGGGCATCGCGTGGGTCGAGTTGAACCGGCCGCAGAAGCGCAACGCGATGAGCCCGACGCTCAATCGCGAGATGATCGATGTTCTCGAGACGCTCGACGCCGACGAGGCCGCGGGCGTGCTCGTTCTGAGCGGTGCGGGGGAGGCCTTTTCTGCCGGCATGGACCTGAAGGAGTACTTTCGCGAGGTCGACGGCGCTCCGCACCACGTTCAGCGCCTGGTTCGCCGCCACAGCACGCAGTGGCAGTACAAGCTGTTGCGCTCGTATGCAAAGCCGACGATCGCGATGGTCAACGGGTGGTGTTTCGGCGGCGCGTTCATCCCACTCGTCGGTTGTGATCTCGCGGTCGCTGCCGACGAGGCGACCTTCGGGCTCTCAGAGATCAATTGGGGGATCCCGCCCGGCAGCGTCGTCAGCCGAGCGCTGGCAGAGACCGTCGGAACGCGCGACGCGCTGCTCTACATAATGACCGGGCGGCCGTTCGACGGGCGCAAGGCCGCGGCAATGGGACTCGTGAACTGGAGCACGCCGCTCGAGAAGCTCCGGGCCGAGGTCGAGGCGCTCGCGCGTGAGCTGCTGGCAAAGAACCCGGTCGTTCTCACGGCGGCGAAACTGGGCTTCAAGAACTGTCGTGAGATGTCCTGGGAAGTCTCGGAGGACTACCTCTACGCGAAGCTCGAGCAGTCGCAGTTCCTCGACCGCGAGGGCGGCCGCGAAGCCGGGCTTGGGCAGTTTCTCGACGAGAAGAAGATCAAGCCGGGGCTGGAGACCTACACGCGTTGAGCGGGCTGCTCGGTGCAGCCGTCCGCGTGCGCCGCGTGGACGTGCTCGGCGAGCGAGGAGTCCGCACAGCAGCCCTGTCCCTGCCACGCGAGCACGCCTTCTCGCGCGGCTGCGCCCGAGATCACGATCGCTGCGACAGGGTCGAGCCACCACAGGCCCAACAGCGCATTGCCCGCGAGCCCGGCGAGCAGAGCCACCGACAGGTACGCACAGAGCATCGTCTGGCGGCTCTCTCCGCGCGCGGTTGCTGAGTCGAGCCGGTTCGCGACGCGGGCCTTGGCGATCGCCAGCGGCGGCATCGTCGCCAGCGCGACCAGCGCGAGGGCGATACCGACCCAGCTCGTGGTCGGTCGGTGCGAGCCGAGCAGATCGTTCAGCGAAGCCGCGAGCACGTAGGCGGCAACGAGATAGAAGCTGACCGCGATCATCCGGTGTCCCGCGTGCTCAGCCGAATCCGAGCCGGAGCGGACGGCGGCGAATCGCCACAGCAGCACGGCGCCGGCGAGCAGCTCGATCAGGCTGTCCGCGCCGAAGCCGATCAGGGCGATCGAGGATGCCGCGACACCGGCGCCGATGGCGACGGCCGCCTCGACGCAGTGCCAGCCGAGGCCGATCCATACGAGCGCGCGAGCGCGATCAACGAGTCGCGCGCGATCGGCGACCTCGCCGCCTCCCTTCAGGGGCATGCCCAGAACGTTCACGAAACCAGGATCGCACGGGACGCGGCTGGGCGCGAGCGCTCGACGACGGCGCCTGCGTCAAGCTGACGCGGTGAGGAGCTTCCACGAAGTCGCGCGCGTCCTGCGTCACCGCGACTACCGGTGGCTGTGGGCGTCACAGTCGACGAGCGTCATCGGCGACTCGATCGTCGTTGTCGCGCTCGGCCTGTTCGTGATCGACCGGACCGGCAGCGCGACCGACCTCGGCCTCGTTCTCGCGGCCAACGCCTTGCCGATGGTCGTGTTTCTGCTGATCGGTGGCGTGTGGGCCGATCGCCTACCCCGGCACGTGGTCGTGATCGCTACGGACCTCACACGTTTCGCCCTCCACGCACTGCTCGCAGTCCTGATCTTCACTGGCGAGATAACGATTTTGCAGCTCGCCGCGATCGAGGCGCTGTTCGGTGCCGCGGAGGCCTTCTTCCGCCCGGCGGTGTCGGGGCTCGTGCCTCAGACTGTTCCGGAGGCCGACATCCAGCAGGCCAACGCACTTCTTGGGATCTCGCGCAACGGAGCCTCGTTCGTCGGGCCCGCGCTGGCGACCGGGCTCGTGCTCACGGTTGGCGCCGGGTGGGCGTTTGCGCTGGACGCGGCGACCTTTCTCGTCAGTGCCGCCTGCATGTCGCGGGTCCGCCCGCGTCGGCGGGAGCCCGGGGCGGCGCCGGCGGTGGTCGGTGCGAGCGCGAGCGTCTGGTCGGAGGTGCGCGAGGGCTACCGCGAGGTTCGCTCCCGCGCGTGGATCTGGGTAACGCTCGTGGCCTTCAGCGTCGTTGTGTTCGCGGGAGTGACTCCCCTGTTCGTCCTGGGAGCGATCGTCGCCCGAGCGCGCTACGGGCACACTGCGGTGTTCGGCGTGCTGATCGCTGTTCTCGGTGTTGGCACGATCGCCGGATCGCTGGCCGGTGTCACGTGGCGCCCACGTCATCCGATGCGGATGGCGATGTTCGTGATCATGCTCTGGCCGCCGTCGATGCTGCTGTTCGGCGCCGGCGTCACGCTCTGGATCGTGCTGCCGGCGGTCGCGCTCGGCGGCCTCGGCATCGCCCTGTTCGACGTACTGTGGCTCACGGCGCTGGCGGAGCGGATTCCGCCCGAGAAGCTCTCCCGCGTGACGTCTTACGACTGGCTGATCTCGGGCGCGCTGTCGCCGATCGGGTTCATCGTTGCCGGCCCGCTCGCATCGGCGCTCGGTGCCGTCGCCGTTCTCCTCGGTGGCACCTTGGTCACCGCGATCGCCCTCGCCGCGGCGCTTGTCCCGCGCGAGACCTGGAGGCTCGAGCGGCTGCCAGTGGATCGGGTGGGTTCGACCACCTGAGGTGATACCAGGACGAAACCGAGGCTAGGTGCTCCCGGTGTCCCCGCTCGAGCCCGAGGCGCCGCTGTCCCCACTCGCGCCACTCGAGCCGGACGCACCACTCGAGCCGCTCGAGCCGGAGGCACCACTCGAGCCCGACGCGCCGCTCGAGCCGCTTGAGCCGGAGGCACCGCTCGAGCCCGACGCGCCGCTGTCCCCACTCGCGCCGGTCGAGCCGGAGGCGCCGGTGGAACCAGTCGCTCCCGTGGTCGAGCTCAACCCGGTCGCGCCGCTTGCGCCCGAGGTGCCGCTCTGGCCGGTTGAGGAGACCGGGCCGAGGTGCGCGCGTGATAGGAACGTCGTGAACGTGATCTCGTGGTGTCCGGTGGACGCGGGTACGGTGAGCACGATGCTGTGGAGGTTCGCCGAGTACGCGGAGCTATCCCTGACCGACTCGGAGACCGTGGCCGGCGAGCTCACGACGTAGCTCTGGCGCGAGCCATCCGGCTCACGTACGTTGACGCCGTGGGCAGTCCGCGAGATGCGAGCCCCCGGCTCGTACCAGACCTGGAAAGCGTAGGCCGATCGTGGTTGCGACGTGAACGAGAGGGTCACGCCGGCGCCGCTCGCGGCCGGCGCGAACCGCCAAACGGTGCCTCCGTCCACGATCTTCGTTCCCTTCTCCCAGCCGCCGGTGACCGTCACCGCGCCCGACGGGGAAGCGCTCGTGACCCTCCCTACCGGGTACAGCGTGCTCCCGCCCGACAGCATCGCGAGACCACCGACCGTGCGAGAGCGGGTGAGCGGGCGCGGCGGGATCACCGGAACCCAGCCATCCGCGGTGTCGAGCTCCGCGCCGAGGAGGCCGAACCCGTACCGCGCGTCCCCCGGGTTGCTGTTTGTTGTGTGCACCACAAACCACAGGCCTCCGTGAGTGACGGCGGCGAACTGCGTGTGCGAAGGATCGACGAACACCCCGTCGCCCTGGCTCGGGAGTGGCTGGTCCGGTGCCGCCAACGAGTGCTCGAGTGCCACCGCAGCGTCGTCCAGCGCCCAGAGTGCGAGTCCGTTGTACTCGACGGTGTTGGCGTAGGGGTCGATTCCGCTGTAGCTGGAAGGCGAGGTGCGCCCGGCGAACCGGGGGACCAGGGGGAATCCCCAACCGGCGCTCGGGTATAGCTGCTCGAGGCGGTGCAGTTCGACCGACGCGCTGTTGAGGTAGAAGCCGCGCCACGTGCGGTCAGGCGTCAGCTCGCCGGCGATCGCAAGCGCGTCAACCGTTGCCGCGACGGTCCAGACCTGACCCTGGCCGCGGCCGATGTAGGTGTCGTCACCGTTTGGCGCCAGCAGGCCGACCAGTGCCTGCGCAGTGCGCTGGAAGGCTGCAAACAGGGACGGCGGCGTCTGCGATCCGAGCGCGACGATCGCTTTCCCGAGCATGAGCGTGGACAGGATGTGGTAAGCGAGCGGGTTCTCGCTCGGATCGCTGAGGATCCCCACCCCGGAGAACGCCTCGGCACCGGCACGGTAGGCGTCGTGGCCGGTGTTGTAGACGGCCATTCGAAGCCACGCGAGGGTCTGGCTCCGGACCGCGCTCGCGTCGCTCAGGAGGGCGCCGGCGCCATCACCGCTCAGGCCGGTCTGGAGCAGCGCAAGTTCGGCCACGGCCGACACGAGCTTCAGGTTGGTGTAGCAATGCGAGCTGGCGTAACAGACGACCTGGTCGGAGATCGGCGGACCGTGACCTGAGAGAAACCGCGCCAGGCGCGGCTGGGCGCTCGTCCACGCTGGGTTACCGGCGAGCTGCGCCTCGTCGAAAGCGTAGGCGCTGCTCAGCGAGAGTAGCTCGAACCCGCCATTGTTGGCGTGCGAGACTTCCGAAAGTTCGGCTGCGAGACCCGCTTTGATCAGTGTCTGATCTTGTGTGTCGACGCCGGCGGCGACGAGCGACTCGCCTGTCATCGACACGCCGTAGTCGCCAATAACGCGTCCGAGCACCGGATCGGCAAACCAGCCGTGCGCGTTCTGGTGCTGGGACCACTCGGTTGCGGTGCGGTCGGCGAGCGCTGACACCTCGCCTGCGAGCGCCGCGGGATCGGTGCTGGTGGCCTGTGCAGGCGCCACGACGGCGCGCCACTCCCCGGCTCCCGCGCCTGGCGCCGCGAGTGCGCCAACCACGCAGCCGACGCACGCGAGCGCGGTCGCAATCAGGCGCGCGCGGTTATTACGGGGTTCCCGCACGACGCAAAGGTTCGCAGCGTTGGCGGCGGCGTGCTCCGCGGCACAGCTGCGCGGCTCACGTGCTCAGAAGAGCACCGAGATCACGTTGGCGAACGCGGTCCATGGCGACTGGCCGTAGTAGTAGCTCGACGTGTAGAAGCACATCGCCAGCGCCGAGGCCAAGCTCAGCGCCATCACGGTGCCGGCGGTGACCCTCGGGCTGATTCGCACGTGCCGTGTGCCAATACCGGCCAGGAGCGGAATTGCCAGAACCAGGACGAGCGTCACGTAGCGGCCGTGCATCCCTGAGATCTCGCTGGCGCCGACCGAACTCCACGTCAGATAGAGCGCGAGCAAGGTGGCGAGAACGTAGGTGAGCAGCGTTCCGCCGACCCACCGGCGCGCCGCCCGGGACGGTCCCGCGCCCTCGATGCTCGCTGCAGCGAGAATCACGAACAGGACGAGCCAAGCGATCCCGAACCACTCCGGCAGGCCCATCTCACCGACCGTGCCGACCACCCCGCGCCACTCGAACAGCTTGCCGCCCACGGCCGTTTGCCAGAGGATCGCCGGAATGTCGTAGAAGTGCGTCAGCAGATAGTGCTCCTGACCAGGCTGGCTTATGTAGGCACGCTGCGCCTGGTCGTAGACGACGTTCCGGTACGGCACGAAGTACGCGTTCGAGGCGAGATTCCAGAGGACCGACGCCGCGGCGCCGGGGCCGGCGATCGCCAGAACGCGCACGCTGCGGGCTCGGCCTTTGCCGAGCACCTCGAACAGGAGCGCGAGCACCGCCGCGAGCACCAGAACGAGCGGGAACTTCATCAGGCCGATCACGACACCGAGGACCGCCATTAGAGCGACCTCGCCGTCGCGCACGAGACCGCCGCGGTCCGCGAGGTTGAGCGCGTATGCCACAGCAAGAGCGACAACGCCAAGGGCGGCAGAGTCGGCCGAGATCGCGGCTCCCTGCGACAGTGCGGTCGGCACCAGCAGCACGAGCGCGAACAGCCACTTCCAGCGTGGCGCAAGCGCGACGGCGGCGGTGACGAGCGTCAGCCACACCATTCCCGTCAAGAGCCGCGCAGCGAACAGCGAGGCGACGACCGGCTCCGCTGCCTGGCGCGCGATCCAGAGCACCAGCGTCGCAGGTGCGTAGTTGACGGGCGAGTAGAGCGCCGTGTTCTCGAAATGTGCAAAAGCCATCGCCGGGCCGCCGAGCGCTACGTCGAGAACCCGCGTATACGCCCTCGGGTGAAAGTGCGTGAGCATGCCGTTTGAGTGCGACGCGCCGTACAGACCGTTCAGCACCCGCACGAGCGCGTAGGACAACTCACCGCCGGCGCGTCGCTTTGGCAGGAGGTGGCCGACGAGCCGGCCGTGGCAGGGCAGCAGATGGCGATGCGTGAAGCAGTCGACGACCTGCGGGAAGAGGTGCCCCAGCGACAGCTGGTACGCGCGGAATGCGTGCTCGGTCTCGTCCGGTGCGAGCCCGAGCGGCACGACGATCCCCATGTAGAGCACCGAGATAAAGCCGACCCCGGCGGTCCAGGCGACCGGCCCCGATAGTCGAGGCGAGCGGATCACGTCCGAGATGCGACCGGACGCTACCGAACCCGAGGCCGGCGCGCCCACTGACGGGGCGCGCCGGCAAGGAGCTGGCACCGCGCGCGAGCAACGGTGCCTGCAGCGTTGCTCTAGGCGTTCGGGAAACCGACCGCGGTGAGCTGCGCGGTGAGGTTGGGGATGTACGGGGTCAGCACCTGTGCAGCCTGCGAAACGGTCACCGTTCCAGGCAGCGCCGGGAGAACGCCGTGACCGCCGAGGTTGCCCGCAGGACCGGCTCCGGCCGCCGCGTCGAAGAAGCTGAAGTGCGTCGCCTCATTGGCGGCGACCTTCGCTGCCACGAGCTTCAGGTCGCTCGAGCTGAGCGTGCCGACGGCACCCAGATAGGTCTCGACAAACGCCGTCTCGAGCGCGACGCCGAAGTTGAGAACCGCCTGTCCCGACTTCAGAGCCGACGCCGGCACCGTGAACTTCAGTCCGGTCGGAGCCTTCGCCCCCAGCGCGTTGCCGAGGAACGCGAGGTGCGCCTTCTCGTCCTTCAACGCCGCCTGGAAGTAATCGAGGTTCATCAGCTTCGGGTGCTTGAACGAGTTGAAGTTCTTCAGCACCGCTGTGTACACGTACACAGCGAGACTTTCCGCTGCGTAGGCGGCCTGCAGTGTCGAGTTGTCACTCACACCACCGCTGGACGCCATCGCGACACCCGAGACGCTTCCGAGAACGCTGCCACCGACGGCGAGCGCGATTCCGCCCTTCGCCGAGTTGCGCAGGAACTGCGCCCGGCTCACACCCCGCTGTGTGTTCGTTTCAGTCATTACCAGCCTCCGTGTGCCGCTTTCGCGAAACGGCCTCTCGCCGCCTCGCTGTCGCAGCTGATACGGGGGGCGGCCGCCGGTGGATCACATGCGCGAGCGGGCCGACTGCTTCACCGCGCCGGGCGCGAGTGCGGCGGCAGGCCGCTTGCCTCCCACAGGGCAAGCCCAGACAGGAGCACCGCGACGATCCCGCCGAGTGCGATCGCCGGAAGCGTTCCGGCGACTGAGCCGGCCGCGCACAACGCGACCACTGCGATCACGCGCTTACGCGGCACCGACCCGATCATTCGCACGCGGAACAGGATCTCGCCCGCCAGGTAGATCGCCGCGCCTCCCGCCAGCGCTGCGACGCCGCCGGCGCTCAGGGCGTGGCGCGGTGCCGCGAGGAGCAGGTCATCGCCGACGGCGACCATGATCACGCCGGCGACGATCGGAAGGTGCAGGTAGCTGTAGGCGTCACGGGCCAGCCGTGCCGGGTCGTCCGACTGCGCCAGTCGCCGCCGCGAGTTTCCGGCGACGGCCCCGAAGTACAGCCACCAGAGCCCGCCGGTGATCGCGAACGCGACCGCCAACCCGAGCACGGTGATCGCGTTCAGCCCGCGCGCGCTCGCGGTGGCGCCGGTCACGACGATCGACTCGCCCAGCACAATGATGATGAACGACTGGAAGCGCTCCGCGAAATGGCCGCCGTCGACCGGGTAATCCATCGTTTTTGAGCTTCCCCGTCCGGGGGTCCAGTAGCCGACGATCGGCGCCAGCAGGTCGAGCGTAAGGGCCGGGCCCCAGAACACGAAGCGAAGCGACTCGCTCCCGAACGCGCCCGCGAGCCAGAGCGCCCCGGATGCCACGCTCCAGGCGACGATGCGATCGAAAACGACGCGCAGCGAATGGTCGCTCTCGAGGAGTTCCCGTGCGGCCACGTTGCGCCCCACCTGGAGCGCCACATACGCACCGGCGAATAGGACCGGCTGGCTCGTGAACGCAACCGGGATGGCCGCTGCCATCAAGAGGCTCGCCATCGCCGCACCGACGACGATCAAGCGGACCCGGGCCGATGCGGGATCGAACCAGTTGGCCATCCACGTCGTGTAGATCCACGCCCACCAGACGACGACGAGCAGGAACGCGGCATGGGCTGCCCCGGCAAACGTCAGGTTCTCGATCAGCAGGTGCGAGATCTGTGTTACGGCAAACGCGTAGACCAGGTCGAACAGGAGCTCAACGGCGGTGGTCGGCTGATCACGCCCGTCGCGCGGCCGGAGGTGGTGGAGGGATCCGCCGGCCATCTGCTGGCCGCAACCATAGCCGCGCTCCGGGACCGTCTACGACGGCGGCGCATCCCTCGAGCCGTCGGCGCCAGCCAGAACACGTCGCGTTCATCCTCGACGTCCCTGCCTCCCTGCAGGCGCCCGCTCCGGGTGGGACACTGAGACATGTCCACCGCGATCGCGGGCGCACAGACCGTTACCGACGGGGGTGAGCGCCCGGGCTACTGGCTCACATTCCGCGCGGTGGCGGTTGGCCTCCTGGGCGGTGGGATCTTGCTCTGGGCGGCCTCTGCGGTGCTGTCGCTCACCTCGCTCGTCGGGATCAGCAACGGTGGCCTGTCCGAGTTCGCGCCGTGGGTGATCGACGGCCCCTGGTCGCTCGTCGCCGTGATCGCGTGGGGCCTGTTGGTGAGCGCCCTGTTCGGTTGGCTGGTTCGGCGCAGGATCGAGGCGCGGACCACCGTGGTGCTGTCACGAGCCCTGACGATGGCGGCGGTCGCGGTCAGTGGCTACGGGCCATGGCTGGTCGCAGCCACGCCGACCGCTCGCATGGCGATCAGCCTGTTCCTGGCGCCCGCGGTCGTCCGGTTTGCAACGTTCGAGCACTCCGGCCGTCCGCGGCTGCCCCCGGCGCGACTCGAGCTGACGCCCGCCCGCCTCCGCGCCCTGCTGCTGGTCAGCGTGCTCGGGGTCGCCGGCCCGTTCTCGCTGCTTCACCCGTTCGCGGTGCGCGGCAGCGAGTCTTCCGGGAACAGCTCGCAGGGGACGGTGGGGAACGTCTTCGACACGGCGCAGGGCAAGGTCGTTCAAGCAGCCGCCGGGATCGAGAATGGGCTGTTCCCGGTCGCCGTTACAGCGGTGCGGATCCTCGGCGACACACGCGCGATCCGCATCTTGAGCGTGCAGGCCGACCATCTGCCGGAGCTCGGGTCCGCTCGCTACCCGATTCATCTCCGCGCGCGCGGCTCGCTGTGGGTCACCTACCGCGTCGCGCTGGGCTACTGCGCCGATCCGCTTCCCGCCATCACCCGGATCCGGCTCGACTACAGCGAGCTCGGGCTCGCGCTCAGCCAGACGGTCCCGCTCGGCGGGGCGAACACGCTGCTGTCCTGCGGCTCTGCATAGTTCGCGCCGCCGTCACCGAGCGGCGCAGGCCAGGACGGCGGTGCGAAGCGAGTTCGCCGGTCCGGTCAACCAGACCACAAGCGCCGTGCCGACTCGCTCGACCGAGCCGTTGAAGCGGCTCGCGTTCCTGCGCACCGAAGCCTCACTCCGCTCGGCAGCACCCGCAGTCCGGTAGAAGCCGATGAGTGCGCCGCCGATGTCGAGCTCGCCCGCCGCTGCGTGCCCCCCACCCGGGCTCGGCCCCTGGAGAACAAGCCCGCCAGTGACCGACATCTTGCGCGCCGTCAGGCAGTTGCGGGTCGCCGCGATCCTCGCCGCGACCGCGCGGAGCGAGACCGGAATGACGAGCGTCGCGAGCTGTGTGCAGAGCTTGCTGCGCTCGATCGCCCGCTGGTTGGTTGGACCGAACCCGAAGCGCGTTGGGCATCTGAACCGCCGCCCGTCTGGCAGGGTGAAGGTGCACGATCCGGACCGGTGCGCGGTCCGCGTCTTCGTCCCGGGCCCGGAGCTCGTGGCGGAGGCACTCGATGAGCAGCTCGTTGCGGCCGCGATCACGTTCTGCCCACCGGTCGCGGTCGACCGCGGCGGTGCGCCCCTGCTCGTCGAGCCGCATCCAGCCAGCGCCGCAGCGACCGCCGACACCAACACGACGGACGCCAACAGGCGGACACCGACGCCAGCCGCTCGACGATGGAGAAGGCCGATGCCTGAGGCTATCCGACCTCGCGGATCCCTACCGCCGCCGCGCCGCCGGCTCGAGCGCAGGGCTGATCCACCCGTTGTCGGCCGGGTTGATCGTCGTCCCGGGCGCGTTGATCTCATCGATCCGGTCGAGCACGTCGGTCGTGACCTCGACATCGGCTGCGCCAAGCTGGGACTCGAGATGTTCGATCGTGCGCGGGCCGATGATCGCCGAGCTGACCGCCGGGTGGCGCAGGACGAACGCGATCGCGAGCTCGATTAGCGAGAGCCCCGCATCCTCAGCGAGCACCGCCGCCGCATCCGCGACTTCAAGCTTTCGCTGGTTGACCGGCAGCGACAGGTCGTAACGCGCTGTGAGCCGCTGGCGCGCATGGGAGGTCGGCCCCGCGACCTCGGCGTCCTTGCGGTAGCGCCCGGACAGCCAGCCGCCGGCGAGCGGGCTCCACGGGATCACGCCGATGCCGTAGCGCGCACAGGTCGGCAGCACGTCGGTCTCGATCGCGCGGGTGAGGATCGAATAAGGCGGCTGCTCGCAGCGGAAACGCTCCCGGCCGCGGCGCTCAGCGATCCACTGCGCCTCGACGATCGCCGAGACGGGGAACGTCGAATGACCGAGGTAGCGGATCTTCCCCTGATGGACGAGGTCGGTGAGAGCGCCCAGCGTCTCGTCGAGGTCGATTCCAGGGTCGTACCGGTGGACCTGGTAGAGGTCGATCCAGTCGGTTCCCAGTCGTTGCAGCGAATTCTCGACCGCCCGGACGATCCAGCGGCGCGAGTTGCCGCGCTCGTTTGGATCATCGCCCATCGGCATATGCAGCTTGCTCGCGAGAATGACGTGCTCGCGGCGCCCATCCGCGAGAGCCTTGCCGACGATCACCTCCGACTCGCCGTGCGAGTAGACGTCGGCGGTGTCGATGAAGTTGATCCCCGCGTCGAGCGCACGGTGGATGATCCGGATGCTCTCGTCGTGGTCCTTTGTGCCCCACTCGCCGAACATCATCGCGCCGAGGCAGAGCTTGCTGACCGAAACGCCGGTCGCTCCGAGTTTGCGCTGCTCCATCCGATCGCTCCGTTCGAACCCGGCCACCGCGCCCAGGGGCGCCTGGCCTCTACGCTACCGGGTCGGCGGCGTACTCCTCGTCCGTCACGTGCTCGCCCCAGGTTGCGGCGATCCCCTGCTCGTCGACCTCATGCATCGCCACGTGTGCCATGAAACGGCCGGGCGCAGCGCCATGCCAGTGCTCCTCCCCCGGCTCGAAGTAGACCCGGTCTCCGGGCGTGATCACCTCGACCGGACCGCCGCGGCGCTGGCAGCGCCCAACGCCCTCGGTCACAAAGATCGTCTGGCCGAACGGATGGCTGTGCCAGGCGGTGCGGGCGCCCGGCGTGAAGTGAACGAGCGCAGCCGCCAGGCGCGAGGGCGGGGCTGCGGTCGCCATCGTGTCGATGTAGACGTTGCCGGTGAACCAGTCGGCCGGGCCAGGGGTGGTGTCGGGCGAGCTACGCGTGATCTGCATGCCGTACTCCCGTCGTGGGGTTGGCCGTCGCTGGGAAGCGCACGGCCGCCGAGAATCGGAGCCTAGCGGCGAGTTCTCGACAGCCGCCCGGCGTCCGTCGGGCAGCCCGCCGCTCCACCTGCGGGCTGCCCGACATTCCAGCCGCTCTCAGGCCGTCGCGAGGGCGGCGACCACCGACTCCTTCGGGTCGATCACGCCGAGGTCCTCGATCACCTTGAACCGGCCGCTTTGGGCCTGCGCGATGTACATGTGCATGCGAACGTGATGCTGGCCTGGCACCATCTCCGCCGGCCCGCCCGGTCCCTGGGCGATCTTCGCGTGATCCAGCGCTCCGATCACGGCATCCTGATCGAGCGTCCCCGCCTCCTCGACGGCGGCCGCCCAAAGCTTCAGACCGCGGTACATGCCAGTGCAGGCACCGCCAGCCGTGAACTTCGCCGCGCCCGGGTAGAGCGCGTCATAGCGGTCGATCAACTGGTCGCTGAAGGGCTCCTTGACGTCGTGGTAATAGTCGAGGCAGCTGTAGAGCCCCTCGACGTGAGCGGCGGGAACAAGGTTCAGGAAGTTCTCGTCGAAGTAGGTACAGATCAGCGCACCGCCGCGACGGGTGAACCCCGACTCGTACAGCAACTCGAGGAACGGCGTGATGCCTGGGGGCACGATCGTGTTGAAGACGGCGTCCGCACCGCTCGCGACGATTCGCGCCACCAACTCTGCGTAGTCGGTGTGATCGAGCGGGAAGTACTCCTCTCCGACGATCTCTCCACCGCCCGCCGTGACGACCTCCCGCACCTTCTCATTCAGCACGTGCGGCCAGATGTAGTCGGCTGACGGCAGGAAGAACCGGCGTGCGCCGGTGCTTGCCATGAGCCACGGGATCAGCGGCTCGACCTGCTGTGCCGGCACCGGGCCGGTGCAGAAGATCAGCGGGTCACATTCCTGGCCCTCGTACTGCTCCGGGTAGATGTAGAGCTTCTTCCCCCGGACGACCGCCGGGCCTTTGATCGCCTGTCGCGTGGAGCTGTAGATGCCACCCAGCAGCACGTCGACCTGCTCGCGCTCGACAAGCTTCGCAGCCGCCTCCTCCGCGGCGGCGTCGGTCGTCTCACTGTCCTCGAGGTGGAGGTCAAGCGGCCGCCCGAGCAGGCCCCCCGCGGCGTTGATCTCGTCGATGACCATCCTCGCGACGTTCGCGTTGGCAATTCCCATGAACGACAGCGGGCCCGTCTGATCCGTGATGACTCCCACCTTGATGGGTGCGACTGAAGCTTCCATTCTGCATCCCTCCGTTTTTATGATTTTGCGAATTCACTGCCCGCCGCCTGCAGGGCTGCGGATCCCGCGCCGCCGCCAGGCGCTGGGCCCGGCGGCAGCGACGGGAGCGGCGGGTCTTCGGACGCCGGTGCGCGAGCTCGCGCTACGCCGCGTACTGGCCGCCGAGCGCGGCCGGCTGCGGCGCGCCGATATGTCCGGCCTGCTTGAGGATCGCCGGGACGGCGGGGTCGGACACGAAGCTCTGCCAGCCCTCTGCGTTCCAGTCGAACAGCACCCAGACGCGATCCTGTTCGACCGGATCGCGGTAGACGGTTGCACCCTTGGAGCCGTGCTCCTTGCGCTTCTCGAGTCCGGCGGTCGAGAACACCTTCAGGAACTGGTCGTAATCCTCGACCTTCGTGGTTGCCAGCATCAAACGCTCTCCTTCTTCGTGATTGTCGGCCCGCAAAGTTCGGCGGCCGGTGGAGAGGCAAATCTAGGCTCGCTAGCCCGCGCGCACATCGGGCGAACGCCCTATCCCGGATGCGGGGCGGGACGCCCGCGGGGTCGCGTCGACCTATGCCCAGAACGCGTCCCAGGCGTCGAGGTCGTCGAAGTGCTCCCGCGCGTCGATGACGCGACCACCGTTGAGCTCGAAGACCACGCAGCAATAGGCGTCCAACCGCCGACCGTGTCGTTCGGCCGTGCTGTGGTGTATCGCGATCACCCGCCCGTCGTCATCGGTGAGCACTCGCCGCAGGTCGACGTTGAACGTCCCATGCGTCTCGCGCCAATAGCTCTCGATGTGCGCAATCGTCGCTTCTCGACCCTCGTGGCTGCCGGCAAGCCGGCTCCCGCCGGGCGTGTGCCAGACGACGCGCGCGTCGAGGATGTCGATGAGCCCTGTCAGGTCGGCCGCGTTCACTGCGTCATAGCCGCGCCGGACGACCGCGGTGTTCGTTTGCACCGCCGCGCTGTTCATCTCGCTCGCGAACCGGTGAACCTGTCTCCGAAAGACACCACTGGAGCATGTCCCCGTGCGGGAGCGCTCACATCGGGCGAACGCCCTATTCGGCGGTAACGAGCGAGTGCTGAAAGGCCCAGAGCGTGGCGGCCGCACGGCTGCGGACACCGGCCTTCTCGTACACGTGCTGGACGTGGTGGCCGACGGTCTTCGCGGAGATGCCGAGGTTCTCGGCGATCTCCTGGTTTGACTGGCCTCGTACCAGGACGAGCAGAACCTGCAGCTCCCGCTCGGTGAGCCCGGCAGGCAGCTCGCGCGGTCGCTCGCGCACCCGGTGGCCGGCGCAGGCGAGCACAGCGTCGACGGCGTCCTCGTCCAGGCGCCCCGCGGCGGCCTCCTTCATCAGCGCAGCCTCGGCCGCCGCCGGCTCCAGTGCCGGCCTGTACGGTCGTGCCTCGCGCATCGCGCCGTAGCAGTCGGCGACCGCGACGATCCGGGCTGCTTGATCGAGCCGCGCTGAGCCGGTTCCGCGGTGGTACCCGCTCCCGTCGAGCCGCTCGTGGTGTGCGCCGGCCACGAGCCCGATCGGAGCGAGCGCCGCCGATTGCGCAAAAGCTCTCTCGCTGAAGTGCGGGTGCAGACGCACGCGCTCCCAATCACCGAACCCGAGCGCCCCCGGCTTCTCCCAGATCGAGTTCGACACGCCCGCCCGCCCAAGATCGTGAGCCAGCGCGGCACGGCGCACGACCAGCACGGAATCGGCGGCCAGCCCCATCCTCCATGCCGCCGCCTCCGCCAGCTCGGCCACTCCGGTGGAGTGGTCGCGAAACCAAGGCGACTTGAGGTTCGTGAACGCCGCGATCGCCGTGAACGCGTCGTCGAGCGCCTGCCCGGTCATCCGGATCTGGGGCGCCGGCTCCACGTCGAGCGCCTGCTCCCACGTCCGCGTGTCGTCCAGTTCGCCGAGCAGGTCGTCAAAGTTCCGGATCGCCAGCTCAGCAAGCGCCGGCTCGTACGCGCCTCCCGATCGCCGGACGACCATCGCGTAGGCCTCCTGTGGGCCGGCAGCCGTCAGGAAGACCGAGATGTCGCGCGCGACGTGTAGCAGGCGCATCGGCAACGGGATCGTCTCACCGCCGACCAGACCGGGGAAGCCGTTACCGTCCCAGCGCTCGAACCCGAACTCGAGCGCGGCCTGCGTTCCCTCGCTGAAACCGAGCCAGCCGGCGATCCGCTGCGCGACCTCGCAATGCATGGCGAGCGTCTGTTTGGCGATCGGGAGGCCATGCTCGATCGCCTCCTCGACCATCGCCGCGCGAAGCTCCGGACCGCGCCCAAGGCCGACGTTCGAGCGCAGGAAGGCGAGCACCTCGGCCGGGTTGCCCGAGTCGACGAGGGCAAACGCGGCTCGGGGGACGATGTCGTCGCCGTAGAGCTGCGCCGCCTCATGGCCGTCCGACGTGCATCCGGCGGAATGCAGCAGCGCGACGTAGTAGGTGTCGGACAGCTCATCCCGCGTCGCTCCTGCAAGCTCGCCAAGTCGGACGGCCAGCACCGCGGTTCGTAGCGCGTGCTCGAGTGGCTGCCCGGTGCCGAGGTCCGTGGCCAGCGACAGGGCGCCGACCACCTCGGCCGCGCGAACCGGCCGCTCCCCCGACGCGGCTGCGGCCTCCGCCATCACGCGGCGATCGTAGTACGCAAGCGGCCCGCCAGCAACGTCGTCGCGGACGGGCAGAGACGGCCGCCGCGTTTCGCGGCCGTTTCTCAGCTCACCATGAACTGTCGGTGTGCAAATCGCGCCGAACTCGTCCGCGGAGTACGCTCAAACAAGCGAAGGGCATCTTTGTGAGGTCGGCTGAAGGTGGGCTGGCAGCACAACCAGACTTTCGAGGATCTGTCCGTCCCTCGGAGGTCAACGATGCCTCATGCGCAGTTTGGTTCTGATGCAAGCGCCCCCGGCGCGGCAAAGCCGCCATGCCCAAGATGCGATCAGCTGCGCTCCACCGGCCGCGGTCATCTGGGTGTTCGCCGGCGACGCGGTCGCTCGACCGATCGGGCTCCCGAAGCTCATCCATCCACAGCCAGGAGGACTCATGACTGACAAGCACATCGAAGAAGCCAGAGGCCGCGCGAAGGAAGCCGCCGGCGCGCTGAGCGGCAATCAACGCCTGAAAGACGACGGCCGCGATGATCAGGCTAGAAGCACGCTCAAGAACGCGGCCGACAAGGCCGTCGACGCGCTCACCGGGAAGAAGTAGTCGTGAGCGAATCAACCACCGAGCTTGGCTCCGGGAGGTGATCATGGTCACAGTCCTTCTCATCATCATCGTCGTCCTGCTGCTCACCGGCGGCGGATTCGGATACCGGCGTCGCGGCCGAAGCGGGCTGTAGGCAGACCCGAGGGAGCGACCGGCGTGGACCGGTCGCTCCCCGGCAGGGATCGTGGGTGCGGGACTGGATGCGCTGCGGCGTCGCGGACCGACCACGGCGATGCCTGGATCGGAATGGCGCCACGCGGCTGCGGACCATTCTCCATGCGCCCGAGTGGACTCGAACCACCACGAGCTAAGCGCTCACAAGGCCCTCAACCTTGCGCGTCTACCAATTCCGCCACGGGCGCAGGACGAGCGAGTATAGGGGCTTGATTCCGTCCTGGCGGCTCGCTAGCCTCTGCGAACAGATGTTCGGTTTGGCTCAGCGAGCGCGAAGGAGGATCTGATGGATCTGACGAAACGCCAGCAGGAGATACTCGATTTCATCGAGCACTACGGTGCGGAGCACGGCTATCCGCCGACCGTGCGCGACATCGGCAAGGCCGTCGGGCTCGCTTCGTCCTCGACCGTGCATCAGCATCTGGCAAACCTCGAGCAGCTCGGGATGCTCCGGCGCGACCCGTCGAAGCCGCGGGCGCTCGAGCTGCTTCATCGCGTCGTGCGCGACGCGGCATCGCTCGTCGGCGCCGGGGTTGGCGCCGGTCCGTCGCTGCCACTGCTCGGGGCGGTCGCGGCCGGCCAGCCGATGCTCGCGGAGGAGAACATCGAGGAGTACGTGCCGGTTCCGCAAGCAGCCGGGGGAGAGGACGGCACGTTCCTTCTGCGCGTGCGCGGCGAGTCGATGCGCGACGCGGGCATCATCGAGGGCGACCTCGTGGTCGTGCGCTCGCAGGACCACGCGACCGACGGCGAGATCGTGGTGGCGCTTGTCGGCGAGGAGGCGACCGTCAAGCGGTACTTCCGTGAGGCCGACCACATCAGACTGCAGCCGGAGAACCCGACGATGGAACCGATCCGTACCCGCGATGTGCGGATACTCGGGCGTGTTGTCGGCGTGATGCGGTCGCTCCTCTAGCGCTTGGTCACGCCAGCCACGGGCCGCGCCCGCACAGCGAAAGCGACGTTCCGGGCGCGACGCTGCGCCCCTCGCACGCCAGGCTCGTGCGCGGTACTGTCATGAGGCAGGCCAAGCAGCCGCGGAGGTTCGCCTTCGAGGAAAGTCCGGACATCACAGGGCAGGGTGGTCGCTAACGGCGACCCGGGGAAACCCGCGGGAAAGTGCCACAGAAAAGACACCGCCTAAGCGCGCTGCCACACGTGAGTTGCGCGCCGGTAAGGGTGAAATGGTGCGGTAAGAGCGCACCGGCGTCGCGGCGACGCGGCGGCCAGGTAAACCCCACCCGATGCAAGGCCAAGTAGGACCGCTTGCAGGCTGCCCGCCGAGGTCCAGGTAGGCCGCTCAGATGGATGGCTGCTCTAGACAGAATCCGGCTTACAGGCCCGCTAAAGAAAGACCCCGTCGAAAGGCGGGGTCTTTCCACGTCATGGCCGCCGGTCCGATCGCCGACGTTGCGCACCACCTGTCGCCCCGCCCCTCACGCTGTGCGGCGGCGGGATCGCCCACGGCACACACTGCGCGCTCGTCGCGCTCGTCGCGGGCGGTCTCTCGAGGCACCTCGCCAGCGCCGCGAGCCGCCTGCTGCATCAGATATGTTCCGGCCGTGGCAAGCGAGGCCAAAGACGAGGCTCGGCGTGAACGGATGTCGATGCTGGGCGCGATCGGGCTGCTCACGTTCGTTTCGGCGGTGGCCATCGCGGTCACGATCATCGTCTCGATTCACAACGGCAACGACGCGCCTCGCAACGGGCCGCACGGCGTCAAGCTGACAGCCGCGGAGTCAAGCGGTCGGTCGCTCTTTGCACGTACGTGCGCAAACTGCCACACACTCGCGGCGGTCAACGCCGTAGGCCGGATCGGACCGAACCTCGACGTCCTCAAACCGAACAAGCTGCTCGTCCTTTACGCGATCAGCCAGGGCTTCGCCGGCACAGCGGCGCAGGGTCAGATGCCTGCCGGCATCTACTCCGGCCGTGACGCGAACGAAGTCGCGTCGTTCGTCGCAGCAGTCGCCGGACGCTGAAGCCGAGCAGCCACGCGCAGCGCGACACATCCGCGCCGCTTCGCCCTGCGTATTCATCCCAAAGAAGCCGCCAGGGCCGGTGCGAACTCCCCGAAGCCCGCAATCAACAGCGATCCGCGCGGTTTCCAGCTGTGAAGAGCTTGCCTAGGGCTTGCTTTGCGCCGCAAAAGTAGTATCCTTACCAAACGTAAGTTGTAAGCAGAAGGTAAAGTGCTAAACACAAAGTAAAGCGTGAGGCCGATGAAGGCGACGATGAGCAGGTTCCAGATTCACGACGACCTCACCGCACCGGATGCTTCGATGCCGGTGCTGCGTGGCGCGCTCTCAACGGGCGGCCAGCTGCCGAACTTCCTTGGCGTCCTGGCCGGCTCGCCGGCCGCGCTGCGAGCCTATGCTCGATTCCGCGCCGAGTTGCGCCGTGGAACACTGAGCGTGCGCACGCTCGAGCGGATCTCGCTCGCCGTGGCCGAGCAGTACGGGTCGGCTCCCGGAATCGCCCTCCACAGCCGGACCGCTCGCTCATCGGGCCTCGGACTCGACGAGGTGGCCAAGGCGCGCGAGTTCGACTCAGGCGACCCCAAGGAAGCGGCGCTTCTGCGCTACCTCCACGCGACCATCGACAGCCGCGGGCAGCTGCCCGCGTACCTGCATGAAGAGGCGCGCGAGGCCGGCTGGTCGGACGAGCAGCTCCTCGAGGCGATCGCGTTCGCCTCACTCGAGGTGTTCACGGCGATGGTCAACATTGCGGGCGACGTTCCCGTCGACGGATCAGTCGAGGACTCGAGGACGCTGCGCGCAGCGTAGTACCCCTACGCCATGGCGTCAGGACCCCACGCGAGCGAACATGATCCTGCGGGCGTAGCCGACAGCGGGCCGTGGAAGGTCGAGGGTGCAGCGCCCTCCTGTTGCCCGTTCTATCACCGCGCGGTCGAGCTGATCGGCCGCCGCTGGACCGGGGCGATCCTCGAGATCCTGATCCAGGGTGACTCGCTTCGCTTCTCGCAGATCGCCAGCGCCGTCACGGACCTCTCGGACCGGATGCTCTCCGATCGTCTGAAGGAGCTTGAGGTTTGGGGCCTCGTCGAGCGCACAGTCCACCCTGGCCCGCCGATCCGGGTCGAGTATGCACTTACGCTCAAGGGACGCGAGCTGGCGCCCGCCCTCGCCGAGCTGAAGCGCTGGGCCCGTGCCTGGCTGGATGCGACAGCGTCCGTAGACCGCACGGAGCGGGCGACACCTCCGGCCACACGCCGCCGGCACGAGCCGCTCCCAGCCGACCATGCGAACCGTCAGAGCGGCGAGCGCGAGCCGGTTGCTTCGCAGCTCCTGGCGGCGGCAGCCCCGTCTCCCGGTCGGGCGCGCGCTCGCTAGGCACGCGAGCCCGGAGCGAGCCGCCGGGCCGATCATTTAGGGTGCCTGCACGACCGTTCCGCGTCACCCGCACGCGGAACGCCGCGATCAGGAGCCCCAGACGATGGCCGACACACCACTCAGCCCAGACGATGTCAAGGCGATCGTCGCCGAGCGCAAGGTCCGCTTCATCAACTTCTGGTTCACCGACATACTCGGCCAGCTGAAGTCGTTCTCGATCAATGCCGCCGAGCTCGACTCGGCGTTCGAGCACGGCGTCGCGTTCGACGGCTCCTCGATCACCGGCTTCAACGCGATCGAGGAGTCCGACATGATCGCGATGCCCGACGCCACCACGTTCGCCGTCCTCCCCTGGCGCCCCGAGGAGCAGGGGGTCGCGCGCATGTTCTGCGACATCCTCACCCCGGAGCGAACCCCGTATGAGGGCGATTCGCGCCACATCCTCCGCCGCGCGATCGGGCGCGCGCACGACCTCGGCTTCGACACCTTCAACGTCGGCCCCGAGCTCGAGTACTTTCTCTTCCGCGACGCGGCCGGCACCGAGCCGCTGGACACCGGCGGCAGCTTCGACCTCACGACCCTCGACGCCGGCTCGGGCGCGCGCCGGGACACCGCGATCGCCCTTGAGCAGCTCGGCATCCACGTCGAGTACAGCCACCACGAGGCCGGCCCCTCCCAGCACGAGATCGACATCCGCTACGCCGACGCGCTGAAGATGGCCGACGACTGCGTCACCTACAGGATCACCGTCAAGGAGCTGGCGCTCGCCTATGGCTGGCACGCGACGTTCATGCCAAAACCCCTGTTCGGTGAGAACGGCTCCGGCATGCACACCCACCAGTCGCTCTTCGCCGCCGGCACCAACGCCTTCTTCGATGAGGCCGACCACTACCACCTCTCGCCCGCCGCGAAGGGCTTCATCGCCGGGCAGCTCCGCCACGCGCGCGAGATCTGCTCGATCTTCGCCCAGTGGGTCAACTCCTACAAACGCCTCGTCCCCGGCTACGAGGCACCCGTCTACGTCGCCTGGTCACGGCGCAACCGCTCAGCGCTCGTCCGCGTCCCGCTCTACCACCCCGGAAGCGAGTCCGCAACGCGCATGGAGCTCCGTTGCCCCGACCCGGCGTGCAACCCCTACCTGACCTTTGCCGCGCTCCTGCAGGCGGGCCTCGAGGGGATCGAGAAGGGCTACGAGCTGCCTGAGCCGATGGAGCGCAACCTCTACCACCTGGCCCCCGAGGAGCGCCGCCGCCTCGGCATCGAGCAGCTCCCCGAGACCCTTGGCGCCGCGGTCGAGCTGACCGCCGACTCCGAGCTCGCCCTGCGCACGCTCGGCGAGCACACGTTCAACCGCTACATCGAGATCAAGCGCCGCGAGTGGGACGAGTACCGCGTCCAGGTGACCCCCTGGGAGCTCGACCGCTACCTGCAGATCTTGTAGGGGACGCCTCCGCGCATGCGCGCAGGCGCGAACCGGTGCATGCCTGCCTGCGCTCCGGATGGGGTGTGCCCCGAACGGGGTGCACCGATCCCGGGCGGGCTATGCCTGCCTGCACCCCGAATGGGGCCTGCCCCAACCGGGGTGGACCGCACGCACTCGCGCCCACCTGCAGGTCAATTGGGCTGCTCGAGCAACGACCTGAGCTCGGCTGGCGTGTGGACGGGCGCCTGGCACGCGAACCGCTCACAGACGAAGGCCGCCGACTCGCCGCCTGGGCCGGACGTCCGGTCTGCCAGCAGCGGGACCTCGCTGTGCGCGGGGTGTGCTGAACCGGCGAGGACGACGTGCGGGCGGAACGCCTGGTGGACGACTCGGACAAACGGCTCGAGACCGACGCCAACCAAAGCTACTTCGCGCGTTTGCGCGAGATGGAAGTCAGCTGCGCGCAGGACGTGGCCGAAGGCCTGCGGGTAGCGGGGGGCGATGTCGATCGCGAGGCGGATCGCGCCGAGGGCTGCGTCCTCGTAACGGCTTTCGCCGGTCAGCGCGGCGAGGCGCAACAAACCGAGCGCGGCGCTCGCTGAGCCGGAGGGGATCGGCTGGTCCTCCAGCTCCTTGCGCTGCGCGATCAGACGCTCACCGTCCCGCGCGCTCGTGTAGAAGCCGCCGCGCTCCTGATCGGCGAAGCGGTCCAGCAGGACATCGGCGAGCTCACACGCCCAGGCGAAGAAGCGCTCGTCAAACGTCGCCTCATAGAGCGCCAGCAGCGCCTCCAGCAGGTACGCATGGTCCTCCAGGTACGCCGGCAGCCGAGCCCCACCAAGCCCGTAGCTCCGCAGTAGGCCACCGTCAGCCCCGCGCATCGACCCCCACACGAACTCCGCGGCCGCAACCGCCGCATCGACATAACGAGGCTCCTCGAGCACCGCACCGGCTTCCGCCAGCGCCGCGATCATTAGCGCGTTCCATGCGGCAAGACGCTTGTCATCGAGGCCCGGCCGAACCCGGCGGTCGCGCACCACCCGCAACCTCTCTCGGATCTCGTTGCGCTCAGGCGGTTCCCGCCCGGCCGCAACGAGCACGTTCGAGCCCTCGAAGTTCCCCGCCTCGCTGGCGCCGAAGTAGCTGATCGCCTCCACGGAGCGCTCACCCAGCGCCTCGCGCAGCTCTGCGACGCTCCACACGTAATAGCGGCCCTCCTCGCCTTCGCTGTCGGCGTCGAGCGCGCAGTAGAAGCTGCCGTCCGGGTCGCGTAGCTCGCGCAGACAGAAGTCGAGCGTCTCGCGGCACGTCCGCTGCAGCAGCGGATCGCCGAGCACCTGCCAGCCGTGCAGGTAGGCGCGCGCAAGGAGCGCGTTGTCGTAGAGCATCTTCTCGAAGTGCGGCACGGTCCAGGTCGCGTCCACGCAGTAGCGTGCGAACCCGCCGCCGACCTGATCGCACAGCCCGCCGAGCGCCATCGCCCGCAGCGTGCGGCCGCTCATCTCGCGCTCGCCGCGCGCCAAGAGGAACTCGAGCGCGCAATGCGGCGGGAACTTCGGAGCGCCGCCAAAGCCACCATTCCGCGAGTCGTGAATCGCTGCGAGGCGTTCCTGTGCGGCTTTGAGCATCCCCACACCCAGCTCCCCCTGCGCCGGCGCGAGAAGCGCGCTCTCGCGTAGGCGCTCCGTGAGGCGCGCAGCGACGTCCCCTGCTTCGTCGCGGCGAACACTCCACAGCTCGGCAACCGAGTTGAGGACCTGTCCGAATGAGGGCATGCCGTGCCGCGGCGTGGGTGGCCAGTAGGTGCCGCCGAAGAACGGCTCCTGGTCGGGGGTCAGGAACACGTTGAGCGGCCAGCCGCCGTGGCCGGTCATCAGCTGTACCGCCTCCATGTAGATCCCGTCGATGTCCGGGCGCTCCTCGCGATCGACCTTGACGGGAACGAAGCACTCGTTCAGGAGCGCAGCCGTCCGCGGATCCTCGAAGGACTCGTGCTCCATCACGTGACACCAGTGACAGGCGGAGTAACCGATCGAGACGAACAGTGGAACGTCTCGATCGCGCGCGCGGGCCAGGGCCTCGTCGCCCCAGGGCAGCCAGTCGACCGGGTTTTGGGCGTGCTGGCGGAGGTAGGGCGAGGGCTCGTTCGCGAGCGCGTTCGCCACGGACGAGCTAGCCGCCGGCGCGTCGCGACGCGTATGCGTAGCCGGCTGCGCGCGCGGCGCTTGCCCGGGCCGCGTAGGTCTGCGTATTCAGCTGTTTTGCCGTCGCGAACACGGTGACGCCGCCGAGCGTGCCGCTGACCGTCCGCTTCTTCGTGTTGAACGTGAGGGTGCCGGCCGCGGCCTTCGAGCCGCCAACCGTGAGCGTGTAGCTCGGCGTCCTGATCGTCTCGTTGCTACCGCTGACCGTGACGCCCGGAATGTAGGAGTATCGGTGCAGTCGAAGGCCGCGCAGCGAGAACGAGGCGAATCCTGACCGCAGGCCGCCGAAGTGGACCGTCGCGCTGATCGACGAGCCGATGAGAAAGTCGCCGACGCCGAACTCGAGCGCGTTTGCGAGCGTGTAGAGGACGGCGCGGACTGTCTTACCGGGTAGACCACTTGTGCCGGGAGCGGGCTTCAGCGCGGCGAGCGAGCGCGGCGGAACTTGCGTCGGTGCGAGATCGTTCGGTACGCGCGTCGTCGGGCACTGGGCTATAGCCGTCCCATCGAAGAACGCGTTCACGGCATCCTGAGCGCAGTTGGTCGGCTCGGTGCCGAGAACCGAGTGGCCGGTGTTCGGGACCACCAGGAGCGTCGCGTCGGGAATCTGCGCCGCAACAGCCTGCGCGTCGGCGGTCGGCGTGCGCATGTCCTCGGCGCCGCTGATGATCAGCGTGGGAACGTTCGGCAGTGACCCCACGTTGGTCTCGGGCGCGGCGGTCGCGAACGGCCAGCCGGCGCAGTACGGCGCGTCGCTCTCGTTGTAGGCGGTCTGCGCACTGAACGGAGCGAAGGTCGCTGAAGGCTGCGCCTCAAACGCGGCGAGCGCGCTCGTCTGCCGATCGGCCGTGGTCTCGCTTCGTGTCCACGGATAGGGCAGCTCCTCGCAGACCGTGGCCAGGTACAGCTCGTCGTTGATACCGCCCTCGGGTTGGTTTGCGGCGACGTTCAGCGCCGCGAGCAGGCCATAGTCGCCGTGGAGAGCCGAGTGGAGCGCGGCAGGGAGGTTAGCGCGCAGCAGCGGGTCGAGATCGCCCGCAATCAGCATCGTGAAGATCGCATCGCTGGTGAGCTTCACGCGCTTGACCGAGCCTTTCGCTGTGATCGCCTTCGCCTGCACCGGCGCGCTGTTGAGGCGCGTTACGAGCGTCTGGAGGTCGGTGATCGGGTTGCCGATGTGCGCGCACGCGGTGGTGCCGCAGAGGTCCGACAGCATGTGCGGGATCTTCGCGAAGGACGAGGCGCTGTAGACGTCGGGTCCGTTGGGGGCGACGGTCGAGTCGAGCAGCAGGCCGCCGGTGAAGGTCGGATATTCCGCTGCGAAGCGCAGCGCCACCTTCGTCCCGTACGAGGTCCCGTAGGGAATCATCTGGCTGTAGCCGAGGGCGACGCGGATCGCCTCGATGTCGGCAACGGAGTCGTCGGTCTCGTAGAAACCGCGCGTCGCTCCGAGCTGCGTGGCGCACTCGGTTACCAGCGCCGCGGTCAGGTTGATCGTCGGGTCGGCGAACGCGGGGCAGCTGAGTGGCCCCGATGTGCCGGTGCCGCGCTGGTCGAAGACGATCAGGTCGCGTGTCTTGACGGCCTCCGCGAGGGTCTGGGCGAAGCTCGTCGCGAACGGGATCGCGTCCTGACCCGGTCCGCCCGCGAGCGCGATGACCGCCTGGGTCGCGCTGCCCGTGACCGCCACCTTGCGCTCCAGCTGGAGCGTCACGCTGCCCGGGGTCGCCCCGCTCGGGTCGACCGGCACGGTGAGCTGCGCGCAACCGAAGCCGGGAGCGCTCGCGCACGGGGTGAAGGCGACGGGGGACACCGCCGCCTGCGCGCCGGCACTTCCGACGAGCAACACAAGCGTGGCTGCCGCGGTCGCGAGCGCTGCACCCTTTACGACACGCAGCATCGCTCAGACCGTAGCGCATCGCAGCCGCTGGGGGAGGAAGCAACCCTCCAGCGTCGTCGAGGACTATCGTCCGCTCCGATGGCGAGCAACCGGCAAGTGATCGTTGCGCCGCAGGCACCAGCCGCGATCGGGCCCTACAGCCACGCGGTGCGAAGCGGCGAGCTCCTCTTCTGCTCGGGCCAGATACCGCTCGAACCGGCCAGCGGCGAGCTCATCAGCGTCAGCGTCGGTGCGCAGGCACGACGCTGTCTCGAGAACCTCGCCGCGGTCTGCGACGCCGCGGGCACCTCGCTCGCAAACGCGCTGCGCATCACGATCTACATGGTCGAGCTGGAGGCCTTCGCGGAGGTCAACGAGGTCTGCGCGGAGTTCTTCCCGCAGGCCCCGCCGGCCCGCGCGACCGTCGGCGTCGCGGCGCTGCCACGTGGCGCGCTCGTCGAGATCGACGCGATTGTCGCGATCTGACCGGCTCTCGCCGGCAAGCTAGACTCGCGCGATGAGCAGCAACGACGCCAAGGAACAGATCGCCCGGGTGATCGCCGCGGTGACCGAGGAGGTCCCCGCTTTCCGCCCGCTGAAGCTCGTCTTCTCGGTTGAGCTGCGCGGCCGCGGCGACACCCAGCAGTTTCGTGTCGAGCTGCCCGGTCCGATCGTCACCAAGGAGATTCCCACCGACGCACGCGTCAACGTGGAGATGCGCCGCGAGTTCTTCAACGCGATGGTCGAGGAGGGCGCGCGCGTCGCTGACTGGCGCGAGGCCTTCCACTACGGCCAGGCGAAGGCGACCGGGGTCTCCCAGATCCTGCAGCTGATCGAGCGCGTCGTGAACATGCATGAGGAGCGCGCACAGCTGCGCCGAGCAAGGAATTGAGCTGCCTCGCACTCAATTCCGTGGCCCCAGGGCCTGGATTGGTGCGCTGGCAAAGCGCTGGAACCGGCGGTTGATCAGACCGATCGGCGTGGCTGCTGCGCTGATCAGTCTTCGGGAAGAGCGGCGAAGTCGCGCTTCGCCTGCCGGTACCAGCCCATTCCGGCGAGCGGGTTCTTCCAGCGGCCCTTCATCTCTCGCAGCGCGTCCTCGTGCGCTTCGTCGCCGCCGGCGACGACCTCCTTCAGGTGGCGATCCTGCGCCTTGATGACCTCATCGGCGCTGCTCCCGTGGTGGGCGTGCTCGCATGGTCCGCCGAGCTGCCGGCAGGTCATCGTCTTCATCGGTCGCCGTTTACTTCGGGCAGATCGCTTCGAGGACGACGCGGGTGGCGGATTCGAGGTCGAGGCCCTCGTCGATCTCGAGGTCTGGCTCGAGCGGTGGTTCGTAGGGCGCGCCGATCCCCGTCAGATCGGCGATCGCGCCGCGGTCGGCCTGCGCGTAGAGGCCCTTCACGTCGCGGCGCGCACACTCCTCGAGGCTCGTGCTGACGTAGACCTCGATGAACCGCAGGCCTGCCCGTTCGTGCAGAGCGCGCACCCGCTCACGGTCCGTCCGGTAGGGAGAGACCAGACAGACGAGCGCGAGCGCACCCGCGTCGGCGAATAGGAGGGCCAGCTCGGAGACCCGGCGGACGTTTTCGCTGCGGTCCTCGTGGCTGAACCCGAGGTCGCTGCAGAGCCCGTGGCGCAGGTTGTCGCCGTCGAGCCGGTAGGCCCAGCGCCCGTCAGCCAGAAGTTGCGCCTCGACCGCGGCTGCGGTTGAGGATTTGCCCGAGCCGGAGAGGCCGGTGAACCAGACGGTTGCTCCGCGCTGTCCGAGACAGTCCCAGCGCTCATCGCGAGAAACCTCGCCCTCCTGCCAGGTGACGTTCTTGGCACGCAGGCCGAGCGGGTGCGATCCGCTCAGGGATTGATCGCTCATCGCGGCAGGACGCATGCGATCAGAAGTATCCAGCTTTTTTGCGTTCTTCCATGGCGGCGTCTGAGGTTTTGTCGTCGGCTCGGGTTTCGCCGCGTTCGGTGATGCGGGTGGTGGTGATCTCCGAGACGATTTGGTTGATGGTGGTGGCGTTTGAGCGGACGCCGCCGGTGCAGCTCATGTCGCCGACGGTGCGGTAGCGAACGGTTTGGGTTTCGATCCTCTCGCCGGGGAGGAGTTGTTGGCCTTCGCGGTAGGCGTAGAGCATGCCGTCGCGTTCGAAGACCTGGCGTTGGTGGGCGAAGTAGATTGATGGCACTTCAAGCTCTTCGGTTTGGATGTATTCCCAGATGTCGAGCTCGGTCCAGTTCGACAGCGGGAACACGCGCGTGTGCTCGCCACGATGGATCCGGGTGTTGTAGAGGTTCCACAGCTCGGGCCGCTGGTTTTTGGGGTCCCATTGGCCGAGGTCATCACGGAAGCTGAGGATTCGCTCTTTCGCGCGGGCGCGTTCCTCGTCGCGTCGCGCGCCACCGATCGCCGCGTCAAAACGATGCTCGGCGATCGCGTCCAGCAACGTGGTTGTTTGCAACCGGTTGCGTGACGCTCTCGGACCGCGCTCCTCAACCACGCGGCCCCGGTCGATCGAGTCCTGAACCATCGCGACCAGCAGCCGCTCGTCAAGCTCCATCACACGCCGGTCACGAAACTCGAGCGCCTCAGCGAAATTCTCGCCCGTATCGACATGCAGCAACGGAAACGGAAACCGCGCCGGACGAAACGCCTTCTCCGCCAAACGCAACAACACAATCGAATCCTTCCCCCCACTGAACAACAACACCGGCCGCTCAAAACTCGCCACAACCTCCCGCATCACATGCACAGCCTCAGACTCAAGCGCACGAAGATGGACGGGCCGAGCGGAGGGCTGCCGCTCCGGTCTGCGCTCCTCGACCGCGCTGAAACGCCGGCCCGCGGGTCGGGCGGTGGGGCGGTGGCTTCGCTGCTTGTGCGTCTCGGGTAGCGCGTTCACTGCCATTGGGACACCGCGGATCCTTGCAGGTTGCGAAGACAGTTCATTTTGTTGGCCGAAGTTAAGATCGGATGAAGGATCCTAACAGGGGTGGCGGCGCGCGGCGAGCTCCCGCGAGCCTGATTTGCACCCGCGACCGGCGTGCCGATACTCAGCGCGGTCCGCGAGGCTATTGGTCGGCGAAACCGACCTGCCGCTCCGTGGGCGCGGTGAATGCGTCGGTTTTTGGGCTCAGTGCGTCGCGGAGAAGCGCTTGGAGCTGGCGAGCACCCGTCCGTCGGCGCCGATCGCCTGGAGTTCGAAGGTTCGATCGGCGCCTGGCACCGCGATCGGCGTCTCGAAACCGCGCTTGCGGGCGGTTGCGAGCGCTGTGAGCGAGCCGCCGGCGCTACCCGCCAGCACACGCCAGGAGGCGACCTGGGTGGCTCCGTTCCAGCTCGCGTAGACGGTCGTCTTCCCGCCGTGGAGGCGCGCAGCGCCGGCGGGTGGGTAGTAGGGCGTGCCGACCCAGGGCTCGAGGGACGCCCGGTAGCTCAGGTCAGAGCCCGGCAGGACGGCGTCGAGGAGCGGCGTCCCCGCGCTGCTGAACTCGGTGATGTAGGGCGATGAGCCCCAACCGACCAGGACGTTGCCGTTCGCGAGCTGCTGCGTGTTGCCCATGTAGTCGGAGTTCAGGCCGAAGGCGCTTCCGTACTGCTCCGCGAGCTTCGCGGTGTGCCTGTCGAGGTTCACGTCGAGCACGAGAGCACGCGACGGCGCCGACGCAGCGACGTAGGTGCCACCGCCGGTGAGTTGGCAGCAGTGGTCGTCGAACATCGTCAGAACCGCATTGCCGTGCAGCGGCGAGGCCCCGCTTTCGAGGCGGACGTCGTGCTGCCACTGGAAGTCCGCGCCGAATCCGAAGCGGAAGGTGGAGTTGCGCCCGCCGAGCGTCCAGGCGACCTTGCCGGTGGCGATGTTGACGAGGTAGGCGGCCCAGTCGTCGCGCATCGAGACGAGGAAGTACTTGCCACCGATCAGCTGGATCGAGTTGATGTGGTACGCGTCCCACGGGAAGCCGTTGGTTGGGAGCGACGCGTAGGACTGGCTCAGCGGGATGTGGTCGAGCGCGTCCCAGGTGCGCACGAGCCGGCCGGTCTTCAGGTTGTACTCCTGCACTGCCGAGTCGATCAACGCGCCGTTGTAGGCGCCGCCGTAGCTCGAGAGGTTCATCGGCAGGTTCTTGTTCGCGGTCACCCAGGCGTCGTTGCCGCTGATCGTGAATTCGTGCAGCGTCAACCGCCAGCCGTTCACGCCGTGCAGGCGGGCGAGCGTGCGGTAGTGCTGGTCCACGACGACGTACTCGCCGCTCTCGGTCGCGCCGGTGTTCGTGATCTGCCCCTGCCACCACGCGAGCGCCGGCTTTCCTTCGTAGCTCTGGAGGCTCAGGTTGGAGGAGACGACGCTCGTCGGGATCGGCCGAAACCAGACCGGCTGCAGACTGTTGTCGAGGATCAGCGGGCCGCTCTGGCCGGTCAGCGGCGGGTTGTTGAGGTCGTAGAAGTTCGCGGTCAAGAGGTATCCCGGAGCCAGCTTCCCGCTGATGGTCGGCTGGTCGGTTCTGACCCTGGGCGGACGCAGCGACGGCGCGCTGACGAACTGGTAGGTGTTGCTCGTCTTGTATGAGCCGAGTGGCGCCGCCTTCGAGTTGCCGAGCGTCACGTCGAGCACCGCGAAGACGAGGACGATCGCACCGATCGCCGCGACAAATCGCCGCGAGGAGGACTGTCCCGCCAGCCGCGGCAGCGCGAAGAACGTCAGCAGTGCCGCGAGGCCCGCGAGTGCGGCGGCGATGAGGTAAGCGAGTCGAAAGCCGGCGGTGAGTGCTTGGGAGACCTGTTCGCCCGTGCCGATCAGGTGACTCGATTGCTGCGTCGCGAGCGTTATCAGGACCGCGAGACCGAGGCCGCCGCCGACCTGGCGCGAGGTGTTGACGATGCCCGATGCCAGGCCCGCCTGGCCCTGCTTCGCGCCCTGGGTGGCCGCGATCGTCGACGGCACGATTGACATCGCGATGCCCGCGGCGACGAGCACTCCCGGGATCATCACGTAGATGACTCCGCTGCCGCTGGAGCCGATCCGCGCGAGCAGCAGCAGCCCGGTCGTCAGCATCACGAGGCCGCTACCGAGGACGGGACGCACGCCGAAATGGCTGACGAGCTTGCCGCTGCGCCGCGCCACCAACATGATCGTCAGCGTCATCGGCAGGAAGATCAAGCCGGTGTCAAGTGGCGAGAGGCCCAGAACCTGCTGCAGGTAGAGCGAGCTGACGAACCACATCGGGAACAGCGCCGCGCTGAACAGCAGCACGATGTTGTTGGCCATCTGAAGCGTCTTCGAAAGATCCTTGAACGGAACGAGCGGAGCGGCTGCGAACCGTGTCTCGATCACGACGAACGCGGCGAGCAGCGCGAGCCCGAGGATGATCGGGCCGAGCGCGCCGAACGCGCTCCAGCCCTGCAGGCCCGCCTCGACGACGCCGTAGACCAGCACCATCTGCCCGATCGTCAGCGTCAAAGCGCCGGCGAGGTCGAAGCGCGCTACGTTTGTGTCGCGTTTCCGGTCGCGTACGACGATCCACGCGACGACCGCGGCCGCGGCGCCGATCGGTGGGTTCATCAGGAGGATCCAACGCCACGTGAGCGCCTGCGTGATGATCCCGCCAAACAGCACTCCCGCGGCCCCGCCGAGGCCGTTCATCGCGGCCCACGCGCCAATCGCTCGATGCAGGACCGGGCCCGGCTCGAACGACGAGGTGATGATCGCAAGCGAGGATGCCGCCATCAACGCGCCCGCAAAACCCTGCGCGCCACGGGCCGCGATCAGCACGCCGCGCGTCGGTGCGCCGCCGCCGGCCAGCGACGCGAGCGCGAACAGGAGCAGCGCGGCCACGAACATGTTGCGGTGCCCGTAGCGGTCCGCGATCCGCCCGCCCAGCAGCAGGAAGCCGGCGAAGGTGATCGTGTACGCGTCGATCACCCACTGCAGCTCGCTCGAGGAGAACCCGAGGCTCAACTGGATCGACGGCAGCGCGACGTTGACGATGCTCAGGTCGAGGATCACCATGAACTGCGCGACACAGCAGACCGCGAGGAGCCACGCCGAGCGCGATCCCCAGCTGCGCCCGCCGGCCTGCAGCGACTCGGGAGCCGGCACCGGTGCGGTCTCGACGCTCATCGCCGACCGGCGCGGCTTGGTGATGAGGGGCGGGGCGAGCAGCGCAAGTGGAGCGGCATCGGCGCCCGACGATAGCCGAGGACGCGACGCGCCCGTGCGCCCTCACCGGACACGCCGATCACGACGGGAACGCCTGCTTGTAGGTGAGGACGCGGACCGGCAGGGAGCGGCCGAGGACGCGGCCGTTCGCGTCGAGCGCCTGCACGGCCGCGTAGCGGTAGCCGAGCGTCAGGATCGTCGAGGTCTCGAACGCATTGTCGGCGACGCGGACGACGGGCGCGAGCTTGTTCGCGCGCACGCCGGCCAGCACGCGCCATGACCGGACGCCCGTTGCTCCATTCCAGCTCATGTAAACGATGGTCTCGCCGACGTTGTTGAGGCCCGCGAACGCCACCGGGGGGCTGGCGGGGAGCCCGCTCCATGGTTGGCGGTAGGCGCGATAGAAGATCAGGCCGTAGGGGAGGTGCGCGTCGAAGAGGAGTGAGCCGTCCGGCGCAAACTCGCTGATCTCCGGCACGCCGCCGTAGCCGACGAGCGTGTTCGAGTCGGGCAGCGTCTGCATGTTGCCCTGGCTTGCGGCCAGCAGCGGCGGGTTCCTGTGGGTGAACGCTGAGACGAGCTTCGCGGTGTGGCTCGCGAGGTCCAGCGAGATCGTCACCGCGCGCGACTGCGGCTCGCCGGGGTCACCGTCGTCGAAGAACGTGATGTCACCGTTCGCGAGGACGCGGCCATCGTGCTGCCACGCGGTCCGCGTTCCGGGGCCCATCTTGAACGAGCTCCGCAGTCCCCCCAGCCGCCAGCGGATCGTGCCGCTCAGGCCGGCGAGCTGGTAGCCGGCCCATGTGTTGCGCGCGGAGATGAAGATGTCGCCGCCCGGCTCCGGGTCGATCGAGTTGATGTGGAACCAGTCCCACGCGCGGACGTTTGGCGGTGAGGTCTCCGACTCGCTCGTGTCGACGTGGTCGAGGGCGTGCCACTCCCAGCGGACGAGTCCGGTGCGCAGGTCGATCGCGAGTGCCGTCGCGTCGAGGATGACGCCGTCGGACGGCCCGCTTGCCGCATGCAGATCGCAGCGGATCGGGTTGTACGCGGTCACGTAGGCGACCCCGTGTGGAGCGATCTGGAACTCGTGCAGGTCGGGCCGCAGGCCGTTGCCGCCCCGGAACGTCGCGACCCTCTGGTACCGCGAGTTCAGCACCACGTCCTCGCCCTGGCCGAAACCGAGCGAGAGCACGTGGCCCTGCCAGAACGTCAGGTCGTGGTGACCCTCGTAGTTCTGGACGTTGAGATCGTCGGCGACCTCCTGACCCGACATCTGCTCAAACCACACGAGCCGGCCGCTCGGAGCGTAGATCGCCGCCCCGTAGCGCCCGGGTGCAGGCCCGTTGCTCGTCAGGATCTCGCCCGCGGCCGGGTCGCGATCGTGAGCGATCACCGTCATCACCGGCGCATGCACCGCCGGCAGGGTCGCGAAGGTCTGGTAGTCGTAGGTCGGGGCTCTCGGATTCGGGAACGGGCTGACCCCTGCGGTGGACCACGGTGTGTCGACGCCGAAGCTCCACGTCTTCTGCGTGCCCGTCGACCCGAGAATCGCTCGGACGCTCACCCGCTCACCTGGCGTGAACCCGGTACGCGGAATAAAGCTCGCCCCGTCGCCCTGCGAGTAGGCGACGAGCCGGCCGCTGTGGTTGCCGCTCTGTGAACCGACCACCGAGATGACCCGGATCCGGCCGATCGGCAGGCCGACGAAGCTGATCTGCGTCGCGGGATCCGCGGTGCCGCTACCCGGGGCCGGCGTGACGTCGACCGGGACGCCGGGCAGCTTCGAGGTGGTGGCGAAGGACTTTGGCAGGCACGCGGGTGCGCTGACGGCGGCGGCGCTCGCGCCGGCGCTCAGCGAGGCGGCGGACGCGACGAGCAGCGCGGTGAGCGTGCCGGCGACGCGGCGGGCGCGGCCGAACGGCCGAACCCCCACCGTTGGTCTGGCTCTGGTTTGTGGCAAATGCATCGTGCTCAGGTTCTCCTCGTTGCGCGATCGCTCGCGCGCGCCGTGGCGAAAATCGGGCGCAGACCGCACAAACCTATCCCAACATGTTGCGCAGTGTTAGTGCCACGTTAGCGTCCGGCAATCAGACCTCATTAAGAATGCGCGGCGAGAAGGGCTCCGAGATGCGGCTGGCGGCCGTAGAGCTTGTACGCGAGGAAGCGGCTGAAGAGGCGGTGCTCAGGGCCGTGATAGTCCGAGGAGGCGGTGGTGATCAGGCCGAGTTCGGCGCAGCGGTCGGCAAGCAGCAGCGTCTGGCGCTCGTCGTGGGTCACGTAGAAGCACTCGACCCCGTCGAGTCCGGACGCCCGGTAGCGCTCGACCGCGTCGAGGACGGCGTCATCGGCATCGATATCCCAGAACGGGTGTGCCCAGACGGCGAGGCCGCCCGCGTCGTGGATCCATCCGATCGCCTCGGCGACCGTTGGGTGAGTACGTCCGGAGTACGCCGGAGCTCCGGGGATCAGGTACGCGGGAATGAACGACGAAACGTCGCTGTGACCCTCCTCGGCGATCCGCGCGGCGTTGTCGGGGTGGCCGAGGACCGCGCTGGCGAGATGCGGGCGTCCGACCGGCTTGCCCTCGGCGCGGCGTGCCTCGAGCGGTTCCTCGTCGACGGCGAAGCCGAGGTCGCGGAGCAGCCCGATCATGCGCTCGGCCCGCAAACCCCGGTCGGCGCGCGCGTCGCTCAACCGCTCGAGCAGGACCGGATCGTGGTGATCGACGCCGTATCCGAGCACGTGGAGGTCCTCGTAGCCGGCGTCGACGGCCGAGATCTCCGTCGCGACCACGAGGTCGACCCCGAACTCGCGCGCGGCCGCAAGTGCTTCGTCGATCCCGCCGACGGTGTCGTGATCGCTCAGCGCCAGCAGTTCGACGCCGGCGCCAGCCGCCTGCTCGACCACGGCGGAAGCGGGGAGCGCGCCGTCGGAGTGGAGCGAGTGCGATTGCAGATCGATTCGCATCAGCGGCTGTACCCGGTCTTTCGCAGAAACGCGTCCAGGCGCGCGATGAACTTGGCGCCCCCTGACCAGTACCCCGGCGTGCTGCTGCGGAGCTGGCCGGCTCGCTCGAGCGCGGCGATCGTGTGCGTTGCCGCGGCGCCGCGACCGAGCGTGTACTCGTCAGCGGCCCAAGCGCCGAGGAAGCCGAGCCCCGTGCCGCTTCGGCGATTCTCGCGGTAGTACTTCCAATCGCCGCTCGCGTCGCGCTCGACGAGCTTCGGGTAGGAGCGCGTGACGTTCACGAACCGCGCGCCGGACAGCTTCAGGATCTCGAGCGGCAGGCCCGTGAACGCGTACGCCGCGAATTCGTAGGCGTAGCGGTCATCACCGGTTACGAAGCGGTACGGGCCGCCGGGGGTCAGGCGCTCGAGGCGATAGTCGGGGTCGCCCCAGATGTGGGTGAGGCGGGTATAGCCGTGCGCCGCCGTCGGGCGGTAGACCTCGGTGACGCTGCAGCAGTGAGCCCCGCCGGTGTAGAGGTTGAGCAACACGTCCGGTTGGCCGTTGCCCTCGACGTCGGCGACCGCGAGTGTGCCCGGTTGGTTCGGCCAGCACATCGTCCCGCACCAGCGGTCGTTTACCGGGGCGCTGTAGAGCGCCCTGCCCGAGCGAGAGATCGTCAGTCGAAGGTGGCTGTAGGGCGTGCCGACGCTGCTCTGGTGGTAGTCGAAGGTGAACGTGGCGCTGACCGCGCCGCTCGAGCGCGTCACCGTCTGGGCGGTCGCTGCGGCCGCCAGGACCAGCACGACCGCAAGCGCCAGCGCTGGCGCCACGACGACTCGGCGTGACCCTCGCGCCATCGACCGGCACGGCGTTCGAGCGTCGGTCGCGAACGCAGGACGGGCAGGCGTCGGCCGCGCCCAAGTCATGGCGCCGCGCGCAAACTGCTGTGTCGGGAGTCGGGGGTTTCGCAAGGCGCTCATTGCTCACGCGATCGGTCCGCCGGTGCTTTCCGCAGGCGTATGCGCAGGCATCGTTTCAGTTCTGCGCGGAGTGCACGCAGTGCGGTTCGCGCACACCTCCGCGGGTTGCACATCGACCGCCAACGCGCGTATGCTCTCACGTCTCGCAGCCGCCACACCCCGTACCCGTGGCACTGCGTAGAGGGCGCTCCGATGGAGCGCTTCTGCGTTCTTGAGCACAGTGTGACGCCGCCCATGGATACCGATCAGGCAACCCGCAGGCCCACCGGGACCAGAGCGCAGGCCCGGCCCACTCGCCACCACCGGCTCGCCGCCCGCGCAAGCGCCGCCGCCGACCGCCAAGCGCATCGAGCGGGCGCCGCGTGATCGAGATCGCCGCACCGACCGCCCACAAACAGCTGCTCGCCTGGGTCGAGGAGGTCGCCGCGCTCACCAAGCCTGCCGCCGTCCACTGGTGCGACGGCTCGCAGTCCGAGTACGACGAACTGGCGAGGACGCTCGTCGACGCCGGCACCTTCGAGCCGCTCGACCCCGAGCGCCTGCCGCACTCCTTCCTTGCGCGGTCCGATCCGGGCGATGTCGCTCGCGTGGAGGACCGCACGTTCATCTGCTCCGAGCGCGAACTCGACGCCGGTCCGACCAACAACTGGCGCGAGCCCGCCGAGATGCGCGCGATGCTGAACGGCCTCTTCGCCGGCGCGATGCGCGGGCGCACCATGTACGTCGTGCCGTTTTCGATGGGCCCGCTCGGATCACCGATCTCGCAGATCGGCGTCGAGCTCACCGATTCCGCGTACGTCGCGCTCAGCATGTCGGTGATGACGCGAGTCGGCGACCGCGTGCTCGAGCTGCTCGGGACGGACGGCCCGTTCGTGCAGTGCCTGCACTCGGTTGGCGCGCCAATCGCCGACGGCGCTGAAGACGTCCCGTGGCCGTGCAACGCCGAGAACAAGTACATAGTCCACTTCCCGCAGTCGCGTGAGATCTGGTCCTACGGCTCGGGCTACGGCGGCAACGCGCTGCTTGGCAAGAAGTGCTTCGCGCTACGGATCGCCTCGGTTATGGCGCGCGAGGAGGGCTGGCTCGCCGAGCACATGCTGATCGTCAAGGTCACCTCGCCGCAGGGAACCGTCAAATACCTCGCCGGCGCGTTTCCTTCGGCCTGCGGCAAGACGAACCTCGCGATGATGGTTCCCTCGCTGCCCGGCTGGAAGGTCGAGACGATCGGCGACGACATCGCCTGGATGAAGTGGGGGCCCGACGGCCGCCTCTTCGCGATCAACCCCGAGGCCGGCTTCTTCGGCGTCGCCCCCGGCACGAGCACGCGGACCAACCAGAACGCGATGGCGATGACCCGCTACAACACGATCTTCACGAACTGTGCGCGCACCGACACCGGCGACGTCTGGTGGGAGGGCCTCTCGACCGAGCCGCCCGGGCACCTGATCGACTGGCGCGGCAACGACTGGAAGCCCGACTCGGAGACGCCTGCTGCGCATCCCAACGCGCGCTTCACCGTCCCCGCCTCGCAGGACCCCGCGATCGCGCCCGAGTGGGAGGACCCGGCCGGGGTTCCGATCGACGCCTTCCTCTTCGGCGGCCGGCGCTCCTCGACGATCCCGCTCGTCTACGAGGCGTTCGACTGGGAGCACGGCGTGTTCCTCGGTTCGACGATGGCCTCCGAGACGACCGCCGCGGCCACCGGCGCGGTCGGCAAGCTGCGCCGCGACCCGATGGCGATGCTCCCGTTCTGCGGCTACAACATGGGTGACTACTTCGCCTACTGGCTGTCAATCGGCCGCGAGCACGATGCCGCCAAGCTGCCCCGGATCTTCTGCGTCAACTGGTTTCGCAAGGACGCGAACGGCAGGTTCCTCTGGCCCGGCTACAGCGAGAACAGCCGCGTCCTCGAGTGGATCTGCCGCCGCCTCGACGGCACCGGCGAGGCGACCGACGAGCCGATCGGCCGCGTCCCCGCGCCGAGCGCGCTGAACACCGACGGCCTCGATGTGACGGCAGCGGCCCTCACCGAGCTGCTGCGCGTCGACCGCGAAGCGTGGGCGGCGGAGCTGCCGCTGCTGCGCGAGCACCTCACGAGCTTCGGCGAGCAGTTGCCCCCCGAGCTGACGGAGCAGCTCGATGCGCTCGAAGAGCGCCTGCGCTCTTAGGTTCCGGGGGGTGCATGCCTGCCTGCGCCCCGAATGGGGTGTGCCCCGAAATGGGGTGCACCGATCGTAGCCTCGGCGCATGCGCCGAGGCTAACTACTACTAGTGGCGGTCGCCGCCAGTCGCGGCGGGCGGGCGTGACTCCTCGGCGAGCGAGGTGATCGTCAGCGCGCCCTGCGCTGCGCCCTCGAGTACGTCGGTCGCCTCGTCGAGCGAGCGCGCGTAGAGCTCGACCAGCAGGTGCACGGTGATGTGCTGGTCGTCGTCATGCTTGTGGAAGCGCACATGGGTGAAGAACTCGCGGACGCCGTAATCGCCGAACGCGGCGTAGGAGAGCGAGTCGCCCGCCTCGGGGCCTGAACACGTCTCGACGTCGGCCGAGTTGACCTGGACTGTGCAGGAGGCGACCCACGGCGTGCCGGTGACCATCCGCTCCCAGCGGTCCTCGACCGGCTCGACACGCCCGTCGACGAAGCCGAGGTGCGGCTGGTCGTGCATGCACTCGAGGCACTGAACGACCGCTTCCTGGATCTCGTCGACGACCTCGGCGCGCTCTCCGCTCTCGGGGTCGATCTTATGGATCCCCTCGTAGTGGACCTGCACCTCGAGGTCCTGCGACCAGCAGCGGTAGCACCGGAGCCAGTTCCGCGGTTCTGCGCTCACGAGGTGATTCTATGCTGCCGGGGTGTCCGGCTCCGCTGACCAGAAGAAGCTGCTCGCGCTCGACCGCGCACGCGTCTGGCATCCCTACGGCCCGATGCCGGCCACCGCGCCGCCGCTGCTCGTCAGCGAGGCGTCCGGCGTGCGGCTGCGACTGGCCGACGGGCGCGAGCTGATCGACGGCATGTCGTCGTGGTGGTGCGCGCTCCACGGCTACCGCAACCCGGTCTTGGACGCTGCGGCGGCCGCGCAGGTCGGTCGCATGTCCCACGTGATGTTCGGCGGTCTGACGCACGAGCCGGCGATCGAGCTTGCCGGCGCGCTGCTGGAGCGGGCGCCAGCGGGCCTCGAGCACGTGTTCTTCGCCGATTCCGGCTCGGTCGCGATCGAGGTCGCGCTCAAGATGGCGCTCCAGTACTGGCAGGCGCGAGGGCGTCCCGCCAAGACGCGCATGCTCGCGCTGCGCGGCGGCTACCACGGCGACACGTTCGGCGCGATGGGAGTCTGCGACCCGGTGGACGGGATGCACTCGTTGTTCGCCGGGGTGCTCGCGCAGAACCTGTTCGCGCCGCGCCCGCTCGGCGGGGTCGATGCGCCGCTCGACCCGGCATGGGCCGCGGACGTCGAGACGCTCGTCAGCCGCCACGCCGGGGAGCTCGCGGCGGTCGTGATCGAACCGGTGGTACAGGGAGCGGGGGGGATGTGGTTCTACTCGCCCGATTACGTCGCGCTCCTGCGCCAGCTTTGCGACGAGCACGAGGTCCTCCTGATCGCGGATGAGATCGCGACCGCCTTCGGCCGCGCCGGCACCTACTTCGCCTGCGAGCGCGCCGCGATCGCCCCCGACATCATGTGCGTCGGCAAGGCCCTCACCGGCGGCTACCTGACGCTGTCGGCGACGCTCTGTACGCCGGAGATCGCCTCCGCGATCTCCGGGGGCGCAGGTGGCGCTTTGATGCACGGGCCAACGTTCATGGCCAACCCGCTCGCCTGCGCGGTCGCGCTCGCGAGCATCGAGCTGCTCGACACGAGCGGCTGGCGCGAGCACGTCGCGCGGATCGAGCTGGCGCTGCGGGACGGGCTCGAGCCTCTTCGTGGCGCCGCCGGTGTCGCCGATGTGCGGGTCCTCGGAGCGATCGGGGTCGTCGAGCTCGATCACCCCGTGGACATCGCCGCGGCGACCGCGGCAGCGGTCGACCGCGGCATCTGGCTGCGCCCGTTCCGTAACCTCATCTACACGATGCCGGCCTACATCGCGACGGACGGCGAGGTCGCGCAGATCGCGGAGGCGATGGCGGTCGCCGCCGCGGCGGGCTAGCTCGTCGCGCGGCGCGCGCATCTCCCGCCGCAACATCCCGACTCCGAACTGTCCCGACGACGGCTGCGCTGAGCAAGAGGAGCCGAGCTGTAGCGCGCTGGGAGCGTGGCGCTCGGCGGTCGGGAAGGAAGTCACGCGCCGCGGCGTCTTCAGTCGCGCACACACAAGTGTGCATCCAAACGACAGGAGACCCACCAGTGTCCACGCCATCAATTCGCGTGCTCGCGCGCGCCGGTATCGCCGTTGTCGTGCTCGCGTCTGCAGGCGGCGGTGCCGCATCCGCAGCGTCAACACACCTCGCTTACGCAAGCGCACCGCCGACCGCATTCCTCTCCTCCCTGCATGCGGTCACGACGGTCGGCTCCACCGTCCCGTCCAACGGCGACATCAATCCGTACGGGCTCGCGGTGGTGCCGAGCACCGTCGGCTCGCTGAGGGCCGGCGACTACCTCGTCAGCAACTTCAACGCCAAGTCAAACGACCAGGGGACCGGCTCGACGATCGTCGAGCTGACGCCCGCCGGCAAGCTGTCGGTGTTTGCGACCATCAGCGCGAAGAAGTTGCCGGGCTCGTGTCCGGGCGGGGTGGGCCTGACAACCGCTCTCAGCATCCTGCCTGGCGGATACGTCGTAGTAGGCAGTCTGCCGACCACCAACGGAATGTCCACGACAGCGCAGTACGGCTGTTTGATCGTTCTCAACAGCAATGGCAAGCCGGTCGAGACGATCGCCGGCAACAACATCCAGGGGCCATGGGACATGACCGCGTCGACGCAGGGGGCGACAACGACGCTGTTCGTGAGCAATGTGCTCAACGGCGGCGCGGCGGCCGGCCTGGTGACGATCGATAACTCTACGGTCGTACGGATTCGACTCAGTTCGAGCGCAGGGCGCGTGCCAAAGGTCCAAAGCGAGCAGGTCGTCGTCGATGACATCCCGTGGCGCGATGACAAGGCGGCACTCGCCATCGGGCCGACCGGTGTTGCGCTAGCGAAGAACGGGACGCTCTATGTTGCCGACACGTTGGAGAGCCGGATCATCGCCGTCCCTGATGCCATGACGCGCACCAAGGCGCTCGCGGACAAGAACATCACGCTCACCTCAGGCGAGCATCTCAACCAGCCGCTCGGCCTCATCCTCGCCCCGAACGGCGACATCCTCACAACCAACGCCGGTGACGGAAAGATCGTCGAGACGACGCCCGCCGGACAGCAGATCGCCACCGCCGCCGGCGACGCGAAGACGGGCGCCGGATCGCTATTCGGGCTCGCCACCGCTCCGGGGGGACGAGGGCTCGTCTACGTCGACGACGGCTTCAACACCCTGCGGCTGCTCCACTGAGCACTGCAGGGCGGCTGGCGATGCGCGGCCCGCACGGGGGCCGTGCATCGCACAGTTCTCGCGCGTCACAACTTCGGGTGCCGTCACGAGGCCGGGTGCGGCGGAAGCGTTACTGCTTCGCAACTGAGCCCCGCTCGCTCGCGTCGCTGACCTGCCGGCCGGATGGTCGTCGGTCGCGGTCAGCGCGAGCCCGGTGAAGTTGACCGACACGCCGTGTCGCGCGCCCCTGGCGAAGAACCCTGCGGGCTGGACGTACCAGACTGCCACCGTCGTTGACGGGGAGTCCGTTCCAAACGTTGGCGAGGTCGCGCAGATCGCGGAGGCGATTGCGGCCGCCGCCGGGGTGGTTTAGCGCCGCGTGTCTCGCCGGGCGCGCGCCGGAACGCGGGCGGGACGCGCGCTCCGACTCGTCCGCCGGCGGCAGCCGGCGGACGAGTCGGCGGCTACGCGATCGTGATCGTCTTTGCGACTGTGAGCGACTTCTTCGTGATGTGCTTGTTGGCGCCGGTCCCGGTCGTGAGCGTCAACGTGTAGTGGCCCGCGCGCAGCCCGCTGGCCGCGTGCAGCGTCAGCCGGCCGTCGTGTAGCGAACCCGTCGCGTAGACGTGGCCTGCGCGCGAAACACTCGCACGCGCCGCCTTCGTCGTGAACGTTTGCGGTGAGGAGGTCAACTGCGTCCTGCACTTGTTCTTCCCCTTGACCTTCGTGCAAGTCACTAGCTCGACCTCGCCGGCCGGTCCCTGCGGACCAGTGGGACCGGCGGCCCCTGCGGATCCCTGCGCGCCGGCGGGGCCACTGTTTTGCGCGACGATCCTTACGGGCGGGCTGATCGCGACCGCGTTGACGTCGCTCGGCGCGGGCGCGGTCACGGGGGTCAGCGGGTAGGTGACGGTCTCCTCGCAGGCCAGGGCATCGCCCGCCTCGAACGCAGTCGGAGTGAAGCTCTGGCCGGTCCCGGCGACGACGAGGCCGTTGAACGTCCACTCGAATCCGTCGAAGCCCAGCAGACTGGTTAGGGGCTGCTGGAACGCAAAGTTCGACCACTCGGCGCCCTAACAGACCTGGGGGACCCCCACTTGGCCGCCGCCCGCGACGACCGGCGCGAGCAACGACGCCGGCGGCATGCCGGTTCCCGTCCGTCCAATCGCGTTCGTGGTGCCGCTATCGACGAACCAGATGTTGCCGTCAGCGCCCGCCGCGAGGCCGCCCGGGGCGCTCGGGACACTTCCTGCGTTCAGGGGGTACTCAGTGATCGTCCCACTCGGCGTGATCCGTCCGATCGCCTTAGTGGTGCCTGCGTCCTCGAACCAGATGTTGCCGTCGGAGCCGGCCGCGATGGCGACTGGGAGGCTGCCGGAGTAGTTTAGGCTGAAGGGGTATTCGGTGATCGCGCCGCTTGGGGTGATCCGCCCGATCGCCTTGGTGGTGCCGTCATCGACGAACCAGATGTTGCCATCAGCGCCCGCTGCGAGGAAGCCCGGCGTGCTGCCTGCGTTCAGGCCGCTCGAGTACTCCGTGATCGTCCCGCTCGGTGTGACCCGCCCGATCGCCCTGGTGAGTCCCATGTCGCCGAACCAAACGTTGCCATCTGCGCTCGCCACCATGTTGGTGGGAAAGAATCCCGAGTACAGGCCACTGTGGAACAAGGTGATCGTCCCGCTCGGCGTGATCTTTCCGACTGCTGAATCTGGGGCGTCGGTGAACCAGATGTTGCCGTCAGCGCCTGCCGCGAAGCCGTTTAGAGCGGCGAAGGAGCTCAGGCCGCTCGAGTATTCGGTGATCGTGCCGTTAGGAGTGATCCGCCCGATCGCCTTGGTGGTTCCACCGTCCCCGAACCAAATGTTGCCGTCCGCGCCCTCAGCTATCAGGGCCGGGAAGCTGCCTGAGTTCAGGCCGCTCGAGTATTCGGTGATCACGCCGCTTGGGGTGATCCGCCCGATCGCCTTGGTGGTGCCGATGTCGGTGAACCAGACGTTGCCGTCCGCACCGACTGCGACGTCGGTCGGGTTACTGCCCGGGTTCAGGCCGCTCGAGTATTCGGTGATCGTGCCGTTTGGCGTGATCCGTCCGATCGCTGACGCAGTTCCTTGGTCAGTGAACCAGACGTTGCCGTCGGCACCCTCAACCATATGCTCAGGGGAGCTGCCTGAGTTCAAACCGATCGAGTACTCGATGTTCGCGCCAACCGGCGCTGCGCGAGCGCTCCCGGCAAACGCGAGAGCGCACGCCACGAAAGCGACGCACGCGACAAACCCCGCCGGCAACGTCGCCAGCCCACGTCGTGATTCCACCCGTTCGCCCATCGTCTCCTCCGTCCTCGATCTAGGTCAGGCCCGCGTGGCGCGCGACCGCTAGGCGGCCAGCGTAGCAAGCGCCGAAACGGGGTCGGACCGAAGGTTTTGTCTCGCTACCCGCAGTGTTTTGCGACGGTTGCGGTCGCCAACTTGACCGCACCGCCCACGCCACACGACCAACCGACTCAGCCGAACGTGAACGAGTAGGCGCTCATCCCGGGCGAGAAGTGCAGCTGGATCGTCTCGCCTTGGTCGGTGGGCTCGGAGACGATGTTGTAGAGGCGCTGCGAGTTCACGGTCACGTAGCCGTTGTGGACGTCGCTGCCGGCGTCGGCGGCGGTCGGGACGCGTCCGTTGATGAGGACTCCGACCTGGCCCGTGCCGTGGGCCGGTGGGCTGAGGACTATGTAGACGTGCTTGGCCTGCACGTTCGCGGTGATCGTCGCTCCCGGGCCGGCGAGCGCCTGCTGGGGCCCGATCGTCCACGTCCCGCCGTAGGCGAACTCGCTCAGGGCGAGGTTGCTGGTGGGCGTCGCGTATGTGTGCGCGCCGCTGACCGGGCCGGTTGCCCAGCCGTTGGCGCGAGCAGTGCCGATGTAGGTTTCGGGCGTGGTCTGCTGCGAGGGCACGATCACGTGGGTGGCGTGCACGCCGGCGCCGAGGTTCGTCGCACCCGCCCGCGCGAGCAATGCGCGGATTGCCGCTTCGGTATGCGTGTAGTCGCCCTCGCCAAAGGCTGAGTAGCGCACCTCTCCGGTCGCGTCGATCAGGTAGTCGGCGGGCCAGTACTGGTTGCTCCAGGCGTTCCAGGTCTGCATGTTGTTGTCCTGGACGACCGGGTAGTTGATCCCGAACTGCTTGATCGCGCTCGCAACGTTGCCCGCGTCTTGCTCGAACGCGAACTCGGGCGACTCGACGCCGATGATCACGAGTCCCTTGCTGCGATAGCGCCTCTCCCATGCTTCGAGGTAGGGCAGCGTGCGGATGCAGTTGATGCACGTGTAGGTCCAGAAGTCGATCAGGACGACCTTGCCACGCAGTGCAGCGAGCGACAGCGGGCGGTTTCCGGGCGTGTTGAACCACTCCTCGGTCCCGACAAAGGCCGGCGCTGTTCCGTAATGCGGCAGGCGTGGCGTGGCAACCCCGGGCAGCGCCGCGCTGCGCGCAGGGTCGAACTTGACCTTCGGGCGGATCTTGTCGAGGCGTTTTGTGACCGCGCTCGAGTTGTCGATCGCCGCAGTGATGTTCACGTTCGGTATGTGCTTGGCGATCAGCTGGTCGAGCTTGACGTCGAGCATCGTCGCGATCACAAGCGCGGTTACGATCATGATCACCCCGAGCGCGCGCTGAACGATCAGCCCACGACCCGCGCGCCGCAGCCGGTCGAGGATCCGCCGGCCGCCGAGCGCCAGCGCAAGCAGCATTAGCCCGGTCCCGAGCGCATACGCCAGTCCGACGAAAACGGCCTTGCCGCTCGCGGCGCTGACGGTGATCACGGCTCCCAAGATCGGGCCCGCGCACGGTGTATAGACGAACCCGAGCGCGCCGCCGACCAGCAGACCCGAGAAGAAGCCGTCGCCGCTCGACCGCGGGCCGAGTCGCGAGAACGCCGCCAGCGGCCGCTCGAGTAGCTCGCCGAGACGCGGGACGATCAGCGCAATCCCGAACGCCAGCAGGACGACGATCGCGACGTCGCGCAGCGGGTCGGAGCCCAGGCCGACGCCGTCGACCACCTTCGCGATCCCAACGATCGTGATCGCAAAGGTCGTCGTCAGACCGATCACGATGCCGAGTGGCCGCCGCGCACCGCCGGAGCCGCTCGCGGACAGCATCGCCGGAAGCACCGGCAGGACGCAGGGCGAGACCGCGGTCCCGGCACCGACTACGAGAGCGAACAGCATGAGGACCAGCACGGCTCAGTATCTTGCCGCACCCAGAGCGAAACATCGGCCGATCGTTAGCTGCGCTTCAGGGAAGGCGTTCGAAGCTCCGCTCGACGCCGCGCACGTGCGTCGGGGCGATCGCGACGCCCATGGTGAACCACGTCCAGGGTCGCGGCCCCTTGGCATAGCTCTGCTCGAGGCGCTCGATGTCGAACCCTGCGCCCGCGATCAGCTGCGGGATGTCGCGCGTCAGATGGCAACCGCCCGCGAGTCGTCGTTGAAGCGGCTCAAGCCGTCGCTGCCACGCCTCGACTGCAGGGTCGGGAGCTAGGCCGTGCTCGAGGAAGTGGAAGCGGCCACCGGGACGTATCACTCGGCGCAGCTCCGCTAGCCCGGCGGCCGCGTCTGGGATTGTGCACAGCGTGAACGTGGACAGCGCGCCGTCACAGCTCTCGTCATCGAGCGGGATCGACTGGCCATCGAGGCCGACGTGCTCGACGGTCACACCTGAGCTCGCGACACGTCGCGCCGCTAGACGGCGCGCTACGCGAGCCGGCTCCACCGCGAGTACAACGCTGACGCTTGCCGGGTAGTGCTCAAGGTTGAGTCCCGACCCGAAGCCGAGCTCGACCACGCGGCCTTCCAGTCCGCGCGTGACGGCCGCACGCCAGTCGCGTAGGCTCGCGCTGCCGCAAGCGCGATCGACCAGCCGCGGAAGGATGTGCTCGCGGTAGAAGCCCACTTGCAGACCGTACCCTGACGCCGCGTTCCGCCGCGCGCCTCGGAGCGACCCAGGCCCGGACATACACAGGCGGTGACCCCGGTCGGAGAGTGCCCGATCATCGAGCGGAGTAATCTCGAAGGCAGAGGGCATACACGCGAGGTCAGCCTGCGGCTGGCAACGCGACCTGACTTCCGAGGATCCACCAACCCGGAGGTTTCTGTGCCCGAGACACCCACGGTTTTCAATGCTTCGGTCGCAGGCGGCGCCCGCGCCGCCGTGAAGTCCACCGGAGCCGTCAGGAGCATCGACAGTGCCGCGATGCTCACATCCATTGGGATGAGGCCGTCCGGGGCAAGTCCCGTGGCGGCGCCCGATTTTTCGCCGGCCTATGGGCCGGCGTCCTGCACTTCACCGCGATAGGAGACAACCATGAAGGCCCTCGTTTACCACGGCCCAGGCGTGCGCGGCTGGGACACCGTCGATGACCCGACGATCATCGATGCGACCGACGCGATCGTTCGCATCGATACCTCGACGATCTGCGGCAGCGACCTGCACATTCTGAAGGGCGACGTCCCGGAGACACTGCCGGGAACGATCCTCGGCCATGAGGCGGTCGGCACGGTCGTCGAGGTCGGCGCCGCCGTCGGCACGATCGCCAAAGGCGACCGCGTGCTGCTGTCGTGCGTCAGCGCCTGCGGCCGCTGCCGCTACTGCAAGGAATCGCGCTACGGCCAGTGCCTTGGCGGCGGCGGTTGGATTCTCGGCCACACGATCAACGGACTACAGGCCGAGCTCGCGCGCGTCCCGTTTGCCGACAACTCGCTCTACAAGTTTCCTGACACGCTCTCCGACGAGGCCGTGCTCTTCCTCGCCGACATCCTGCCGACCGCATTCGAGGTCGGTGTCCTCAACGGGATGGTCTCGCCGGGCGACACCGTCGCGATTGTCGGCGCCGGGCCGGTCGGCCTTTCGGCGATCTTGACGGCGCAGCTGTACACGCCGGGTCGGATTGTCTCGATCGATCTGGCCGACAGTCGCCTCGAGAGCGCGCTGCGGTTCGGCGCGGACATCACGATCAACAACGGTCGCGAGGATCCGGTCGCCCTGCTGATGGAAATGACCGGCGGGCTCGGCGTCGACGTCGCGCTCGAAGCCGTCGGCGTGCCGAGCACGTTCGAGCTCGCAGCGGAGCTGATCCGGCCGGGAGGGCGCGTGGCGAACATCGGCGTTCACGGCCATTCGGCGACGCTGCATCTCGAGAAGCTCTGGACGCGCGACGTTACGATCACGACCGGGCTGGTCGACACGTTCAGCATCCCGCAGCTCCTGCGGCTGATCATCGGCGGCCGGCTCGACCCATCGCTGTTCGCGACGCACCACTACTCGCTCGCGGACACGATGGCGGCCTACGACACGTTTGCCGATGCCGCCGGCACCGGAGCGCTCAAAATCGTACTCTCGGGGTCCGAAAGCAGCCACTCCGACACGCACCGAGCCGGCGCAACGGTGGCGGCATGAGCTCCGCTGGTGGAACCGGGCAGCGCCTCCGCGGCATTCAGCGGATGCGGTTTCGCGGTCACCGCGCGGCGGTGCGAAGTGCCGAGGTCACGCTGCTTGCGGATGAGCTCGCCCCGTTCGGGGTGCTTGCGCGCGATGAGCTTGCGCGTCGTTGCCATCCGGCGCACTGGCATGAGGGCACGTTCGACTTGGCGTTGCAGGCCGGCGTTGAACGCGGCGTGTTCGAGCTCCGGCCCGGCGGCTCGGTTGCTCTTCGCCGGCGGCGGTTCTCGAGGCGTCGCCGGCCTGCCGGTGCGACGCGCCCCCTGGGACCGACCGACACGCGAGGTGAGCTCGCGGCCGGCGAACCGCATGGCTGAGCGCGTGCTGGCCGCCGAGACGTTCACGACGAGCTCGCCGATCGCGCCGAATACGCAGCCGCTTTCCGCAGATCTACTTGCAAGGATGGATCGGTACTGGCGCGCTGCGAACTACCTGTCGGTCGGGCAGATCTACCTGTACGACAACCCGCTGCTGCGGGAGCCGCTGAAGCTCTCGCACGTAAAGCCGCTTGTCGTCGGGCATTGGGGCACGACACCGGGACAGAACTTCATCTACGTGCACCTGAACCGCGTGATTCGCGAGCAGCAGCTCGACATGTTCTATGTCGCCGGACCGGGGCACGGCGGCCCGGCATTGGTCGGCAACACCTACCTCGAGGGTAGCTACAGCGATATCTATCCGAACGTCAGCCAGGACGAGGCGGGGATGAAGCGGCTGTTCACACAATTCTCGTTCCCCGGTGGCATCTCGAGCCACGTCGCGCCGACGACTCCCGGATCGATTCACGAGGGTGGCGAGCTGGGCTACTCACTCAGCCACGCGTTCGGCGCTGCGTTCGACAACCCTGACCTGATCGTCGCGTGCGTAATCGGTGACGGCGAGGCGGAAACGGGTCCGCTGGCGACTGCCTGGCAGTCCAACAAGTTCCTGAACGCGGTGAGCGACGGGGCGGTCCTGCCGATCCTGCACCTGAACGGCTACAAGATCAGCAATCCCACGTTGCTCGATCGCATCGCGCCCGAGGAGTTGGAGCAGTTCCTTCGCGGCTGCGGCTGGTCGCCGCACTTCGTCGATGGGCACGACCCGGCCGCGATGCATCAGCTGATGGCCGGGGCGTTGGACACAGTGATCGCGGAGATCAAGCGGATTCAACGTGCTGCTCGTGAGAACCACGACGCCACGCGCCCGCACTGGCCGATGATCGTGCTGCGGTCGCCGAAGGGGTGGACAGGCCCAAAGATCGTCGACGGACTGCAGATCGAGGGCACGTTTCGCGCGCACCAGGTGCCGCTCCTGGTGGACGCCGAGCACCCCGGTCACGTTGAGCTGCTCGAGGCATGGATGAAGAGCTACCGGCCGCACGAGTTGTTCGACGACGACGGCCGCTTGATGGACGATCTCGCCGAGCTGGCGCCCGAGGGCTCGCTACGGATGGGCGCCAACCCACACGCCAACGGTGGGCTGCTGCTGAGCGATCTGCGCCTGCCGGACTTTCACGCCCACGCGGTCGACGTCCCGGCGCCGGGCGCAGTCGATGCGCAGGACACGCACGTCCTGGGCAGCTTTCTGCGCGATGTCGTGGCGCTCAATCAGGAGCGGCGCAACTTTCGTCTGTTCGGTCCAGATGAGACGCTCTCAAACCTGCTGGGAGCGGTCTTCGAGGTGACCTCGCGGCAGTGGGAGGGGAGGGTTGAGCCAAACGACGAGTTCCTCGCCTCGGATGGGCGAGTGCTCGACTCGATGTTGAGCGAGCATCAGTGCGAGGGCTGGCTAGAGGGCTACCTGCTCACCGGGCGGCACGGGCTGTTCAACTGTTACGAGGCGTTCATTCACATCGTCGATTCGATGTTCAACCAGCACGCGAAGTGGTTGAAGGTGACCAAGCAGCTCCCGTGGCGGCGGCCGATCGCGTCGCTGAATTACCTGCTCTCATCGCACGTCTGGCAGCAGGACCACAATGGATTCACCCATCAGGACCCCGGCTTCCTCGATCACGTCGTAAACAAGAAGGCCGACATCGTCCGCGTCTACCTACCACCGGATGCGAACACCCTCCTGTCGGTCACGAACCATTGCCTGAACACGCGCGACTACGTCAACGTCATCGTCGCCGGCAAGCATCCGATGCCGCAGTGGCTGACCATGGACGAGGCGGTCGTGCACTGCACGGAGGGCATCGGCATCTGGCAGTGGGCCAGCAACGATCAGAACGCCGAGCCGGACGTGGTCCTGGCGTGCGCCGGCGACACGCCGACGCTCGAGATCCTGGCCGCGACATCGATCCTGCGCGACGCGCTGCCGGACCTGAAGATCCGCGTGGTCAACGTGGTCGACCTGATGAAGCTGCAATCCGCGAGCGAGCATCCGCACGGGCTCAGCGACAGCGACTACGACTCGCTGTTCACCAGGGACAAGCACATCATCTTCGCCTTCCACGGCTACCCATCGCTGATCCACCGCCTGACCTACCGCCGCCACAACCGCGACCTGCATGTGCGCGGATACAACGAGGAGGGCACGATCACGACAGCGTTCGACATGCGTGTGCAGAACGACCTCGACCGCTTCCATCTCGTCGGAGACGTCGTCGATCGGATCCCCGGGCTGGGTGCCGCGGGCAGCTACCTCAAGCAGACGATGCAGGACAAGCTCGTCGAACACACCCAGTACATCGACAAGCACGGCCAGGACATGCCCGAGATCCGCGACTGGAAATGGGGCGCCGGCAAATGAAACGCCGTCGGGAGCCCAGCACCGCGGCAGACCGAGCGGCGGCGTGAGCGCGACGAGCAGCAAGAAGGCATCCGGCGGGCGTCATCGCGGCGGCGCGCGAGCGCAGCGCCGCGCGTCGCCTGCTCCTGGCGCGCGCGGCGGATCCTCCCCTGCGGCGAGCGAGGACTTGAAAGACGTGCCGCTGGCGGACGTGGAGCAGCATCTCGATTGGTCACCGGGCGGGCTCACCGCCCTCGAGGCGGCGAAGCGACTGGCACAGTACGGGCCCAACGAGATCGAGGAGAGGGAGACGAGCCCGCTCAGGGCGTTCCTCGCCTACTTCTGGGGACCGATTCCGTGGATGATCGAGATTGCGGTGGTCCTCTCGGCCGCGCTCGCGCATTGGGCGGACTTCTTCATCATCCTGGTGTTGCTGGTCGCGAACGCTGCGGTCGGGTTCTCTGAGGAGCACCAGGCGGGCAAGGCAATCGCCGCTCTGAAGGCGCAATTGGCGATCAAGGCGCGCGTCAAGCGCGACGGGAAGTGGACCACACCGCCGGCGCGCGAGCTGGTGCCGGGGGACGTCATCCGCATGCGGATGGGCGACATTGTCCCGGCGGACGCGCGGCTACTGGACGGCGACCCGGTCGAGGTGGATCAGTCGGCGCTGACCGGCGAGTCGCTGCCGGCCGAGAAGAAGTCCGGCGAGGCCGTGTTCTCCGGTTCGATCATCCGCCAGGGCGAGATCGGCGCACTCGTCTATGCCACCGGAACCGACACCTATTTCGGCAAGACCGCGCAGCTCGTCCAGGATGCGCACAGCGTCAGCCACTTTCAGCGCGCGGTGCTCAGGATCGGTACCTACCTGATCGTTCTCGCACTCGCGCTGGTCGCGCTGATCGTCGCCGTCTCTCTAATGCGCGGCGACGCGTTCCTGACGACGCTGGAGTTCGCGCTCGTCTTGACCGTCGCCGCGATCCCCGTCGCAATGCCAACCGTGCTTTCGGTGACGATGGCGGTCGGGGCTCGCCTGCTCGCAAAGAAGCAAGCGATTGTCAGCCGCCTGGTCGCGATCGAGGAGCTCGCGGGCGTCGACGTGCTGTGCTCGGATAAGACCGGCACGCTCACCCAGAACAAGCTTACGCTCGGCGATCCGTACGCAGTGAGCGGCGTCAGCGCCGACGAGGTGATCCTCGATGCCGCGTTGGCGTCACGCGCCGACGACGACGACACGATTGACCTCGCCATCCTCCAAGGTCTGGGGGACACCAAGGCGCTGCAAGGTTACAAGGTGAGTCACTTCCAACCGTTCGACCCGGTGCACAAACGCACAGAGGCAACCGTCACCGCGAAAGGCCACACGGCGTTCAAGGTCACGAAGGGCGCGCCGCAGGTCATCATGGCTCTCGCCGGCACCACCGGCACGGCAAAGACCGACGCCAACGAGGCCATCAACGAATTCGCTGCGCGGGGTTTTCGGTCGCTGGGCGTGGCCCGCGCGGAGGGAGGCGGAGCGTGGCGGCTTGTCGGTGTGCTCCCCCTCTTCGACCCGCCGCGCGAAGATGCAAAGGCGACTCTGAACACCGCTCGTGAGCTCGGCGTGAAGGTCAAGATGGTCACGGGCGACGCGCTGGCGATTGCGCAGGAAACGGCCAAGAAGCTCGGTCTGGGAACAAGCATCCTCGACGCCGCTGGCCTCGGCGACGCGAAGCGCAAGCAGACCGCAGCGGTTGCCGCCTCGATCGGGGCGGCCGACGGCTTCGCCCAGGTCTTCCCGGAGCACAAGTTCCACATCGTCGATGTCCTCCAGAACGAAGGGCACATCGTCGCGATGACCGGTGACGGTGTCAACGACGCGCCTGCACTCAAGAAGGCCGACTGCGGCATCGCCGTCTCGGGTGCGACCGACGCCGCACGCGCCGCCGCATCAATCGTCCTGATGACCCCGGGTCTGTCGGTGATCATCGACGCGATCAAAGAGAGCCGCCGGATCGTCCAGCGGATGAACAGCTACGCGATCTACCGCATCGCCGAGACCGTGCGCGTGCTCGGGCTCGTGACGCTGGTCATCCTCCTCTACAACTTCTTTCCCGTCACAGCCATCATGATCGTGCTGCTCGCGCTCCTAAACGACGGCGCGATCCTCTCCATCGCCTACGACAACGTCCGCTACTCCGCCCGACCCGAGGCGTGGAACATGCGCCTTGTCCTCGGAATGGCCTCGGTACTCGGCCTCGTCGGACCGGTAGCCGCGTTCGGCCTGTTCTATGTCGCCGACAGCGTATTCGCGCTCGCCCGACCGGAGCTGCAAACGCTGATGTACCTGATGCTCTCCGTCGCGGGCCATCTCACGATCTTTCTGACCCGCACGCGTGGACCGTTCTGGTCGACCCGTCCCGCGCGGATACTCGTGATCGCCGTGATCGGCGCGCAAGCGATCGCCACCGCAATCGCAGTTGGCGGCGTCCTCGTCACCCCGCTGCCGTGGTACTGGGCGCTGGTTGTTTGGGGCTACGCGATCGCCTGGTTCCTGCTCACTGATCGCGTGAAACTGCTCGCATACCGCATTCTTGACCCGGTGTCTGCTGCCGCGTCGGGCGTCGTGCGCGGCGCGGGCGCTGCCGCGTCTGAGGTGCCCGCCGCTCCGCCGTCGAGTCATGGCGCGAGCTCAAAGCACGCGTACCACACGACATCTCGGGAGTACCCGCCGAGCCACCGCGACGTGTACCACACTGACAACGCCTGCCGCTACGGCATGGAGATCAAAGCGTCTCACCGCCAGGAGGGGACCGGCGGACGCGGCGTCTGCAGCCAGTGCGCGGAGCAATCACCGTTGCGCGCGGCGCCTTCGATGCCGCGAGAGCGCTTGACACGCGTTCGCAAGGCCTGAGGCCTTTTCGTGCTTGGTTTGCCTGACCGCGTCAGCGCCTGCCTGTTTGATCTCGACGGTGTACTGACTCAGACGGCGAAGGTGCACGCCGCGGCGTGGAAGGAGGCGTTCGACGGCTATTTGCGCGAGCGGGCTGACCGTGGCGATGGCGGGTTTGTCGCCTTTGACACGGTCGGCGATTACGAGAAGTATGTCGACGGGAAGCCTCGCTCCGACGGTGTGCGCTCGTTTCTGCATTCCCGCGGGATCGATCTACCGGATGGCGACCCGGGAGACCCGGTCGGGGCGGAGACGATCATTGGGCTTGGAAACCGCAAGAACGCGATCGTGACGCGGGTGATCCGCGATCGCGGAGTCGAGGCCTACCCGGACTCGGTGCGCTACGTGACGGCCGTCCGCGACGCCGGCCTGGCTACAGCTGTCGTCTCCTCGAGCGCCAATTGCCGCGCGGTGCTTTTCGCCGCCGGCATCGAGGATCTGTTCGCAGCGCGGATCGATGGCGTCGTCGCGGAGCGCAAGCATCTGAGGGGGAAGCCGGCACCCGACATGTTCCTCGCCGGGGCGCGAGCGCTCGGCGTGCCGGCAGACGCCTCGGCGGTGTTCGAGGATGCATTGGTCGGCGTTGGCGCCGGTCGAGCCGGCGGCTTCGCCTATGTTGTTGGCGTCGATCGCGTCGGCCAGGCGGGCGCGTTGCGGGAGCACGGTGCGGACATCGTCGTCTCCGATCTCGACGAACTGCTGGAGGTCCGGTGATCGGCCATCCTTCGTTCTCGGTTGACCCGTGGTCGATCTGTGAGACCGAGCTTGACCTCGACGTTCTCGATCAGACCGGATCGGTGTTCGCGCTGGCGAACGGGCACATCGGGCTGCGTGGGAACCTCGACGAAGGTGAGCCACCCGGGCTGCCGGGCAGCTACCTGGGTGGCTTCTTCGAGCAGCGCCCACTGCCGTACGCGGAAGCCGGCTATGGCTTCCCGGAAGCAGGAGAGACCGTTGTCAACGTGACCGACGGCAAGATCATCCGCCTTCTCGTTGACGATCAGCCGTTCGACGTGCGCTTCGGGGAGTTACAAAGCCACGAGCGCGTCCTCGATTTCCGGGCGGGCGTACTGCGACGTCGCGCGCAGTGGCGTTCGCCGGCCGGCAAGCAGGTGCGGGTGTCCTCGGTGCGACTCGTGTCGCTGGTCCAGCGAGCTGTCGCCGCCGTCGCTTACGAAGTCGAGGCGGTGGACGCCCCCGTCCGGGTGGTCGTGCAGTCTGAGCTCGTAGCCAACGAGCCGATGCTCCCCACTGAGGGGGACCCTCGCGCGGCGGCAGACCTCAACTCCCCCCTCCAGTCGGAACGGTTTTCCAACGATGAGGTGCGTGCCCTGCTCGTGCACACCACCAAGCGGAGCGAACTGAGGATGGCGGCGGCAATGGATCACGTGATCGAGGGTCCGTCCGGGGTGCGGACGTCGAGTGAGAGCAGCGCTGACCTCGCTCGCGTGACGATCACCGCCGAGCTTGCGCCTGGTGAGCGGCTGCGCGTGGTGAAATTGCTGGCCTACGGGTGGTCGAGCCAGCGCTCGATCGCGGCACTGGATGATCAGGTTGCCGCGGCGCTGGCCGAGGCGGTCCACACGGGCTGGGAGGCGCTGCTCGCCGGCCAGCGCGAATACCTCGATGACTTCTGGGCGCGCGCCGACGTCGAGCTGGAAGGCGATGCGGAGCTCCAGCAGGCCGTGCGGTTCTCGTTGTTTCACACCCTCCAGGCGGGTGCCCGCGGCGAACAGCGCGCGATCGCGGCCAAGGGGCTGACGGGGCCGGGGTACGACGGGCACACCTTCTGGGACACCGAGACGTTCGTACTGCCGGTCCTCACCTACACCGCGCCAGAGGCCGCGCGCGACGCCCTACGCTGGCGACACTCGACGCTCGACCTGGCGCGCGAACGGGCGAAGGTCCTGGGGTTCGAGGGCGCGGCATTTCCCTGGCGCACCATCGACGGACAGGAGTGCTCGGGCTACTGGCCTGCCGGAACCGCCGCGTTTCACGTCGCTGCGGACATCGCCGATGCGGTCGGGCGCTATCAGGCCGCCACCGACGACGAAGCGTTCGAGCGTGAGTTCGGAGTCGAGCTGCTGGTCGAGACTGCGCGGCTGTGGCGCTCGCTCGGTCATCACGACTCCGACGGACGCTTTCGAATCGACGGCGTGACCGGTCCCGACGAGTACAGCGCCGTAGCCGACAACAACATCTACACCAACCTCATGGCGCAGCGAAACCTGCGCCTGGCGGCTGACGTCGCCGGCCGGCAGGTCGATCGCGCCGCCGAGCTCGGTGTCAAAGCCGAGGAGATCGCGTCGTGGCGCGACGCCGCGGAGGCGGTCGTGATTCCGTTTGACGAGGGGCGTGGCGTCCACTCCCAGGCCGAGGGCTTCACCGAACACGAGCTGTGGGACTTCGAGGGAACGAGGCCGGAGCAGTACCCCCTGCTTCTCCACTTTCCTTACGTGGACCTGTACCGCAAGCAGGTCGTCAAGCAGGCAGACCTCGTACTCGCGATGCACCTGCGCGGTGACGCGTTCAGCGTCGACGCCAAGACGCGCAACTTCGCCTACTACGAGGCGCTGACAGTGCGCGACTCCTCGCTATCGGCGTGCACGCAGGCGGTCATTGCCGCTGAGGTTGGCCAGCTCGAGCTTGCCTACGACTACTTCGCCGAGGCCTCGCTGATGGACCTCGACGACCTGGAGCACAACACTCGCGATGGCCTGCACATCGCAGCGCTTGCAGGTGCCTGGGTTGTCGCGGTCGCCGGATTCGGTGGCATGCGCGACCACGACGGTGTCCTGCGCTTCGCGCCCCGCCTGCCCCAGCGACTCACTCGTCTCACCTTTCGCATGTGCTTTCGAGGGCGCCGACTGCAGGTCGATGTGACGCACGCAGAGGCGCGCTACTCACTCCTCCAAGGACCGTCACTCGGGGTCACCCACCACGGCGAGGCGATCGAAATGGCGGTGGACCTGCCGGTCGTGCGCGCGAGCTCGCCGGTCGCTGCCGGTGAGCCGCCGCGCCAGCCAGTCGGACGCAGCCCGGGTCGGCGTCGAACTTCGGCCGACGGGTGACGAACGCCGGATGGCGAGCGTCGTCCGGTTGCCGCGCAGGTGCTGCGGCTCAGGCGCGTTCCGCGAGCGCCCTTTTGACAGCCTGATCGAAGGTTGTGCGTGGCAGTTGGAGGAGGCTCCAGATCCGTTCGTCGTGTGCGATCGTCGGGATTCGCAGCCCCTCGACCAGTGGGCGTGCGACCGCCACGCTCGCCGGTGTGACGAGGTACAGCCATAGCGAGGAGAGCCGTGGCGTCAGGAACGGCACCTCGACAAGGATTGGATGCTTTTCGCGCATCCGCGCTACTCGCTCCATCATCGCTCGGTAGGTCATCACCTCGGGCCCGCCGAGATCGAAGGTCTGATGGTAGGTCGCGTCGTTGCCGCACACGCCGACGAGTGCAGCCAGCACGTCCCCCAGCGCGACCGGCTGCGTCTGCACCGATACCCAGCGCGGGCAGATCATTACCGGCAGCCGTTCGACGAGCGCGAGGATCGTCTCGAACGCCGCGCTTCCGGCGCCGACGATCATTGCCGCTCTGAGAACAGTCACTGGAACGGTGCCCGCCTGGAGAATAGCCGCGGTCTCGGCCCTGCTTCGCAGGTGCGGCGAGAGCTCATCGGCGGCTTCGCCAAGCCCGCCGAGGTAGACGATCTGGCGTGCACCACCGGCCGCCGCCCCTTCCGCGACGGCCGTTGCCGCCGCGCGGTCGAGCGCTTCGAAGTCGTCACGCCCGAGTGAGTGCACCAGGTGGTAGACGACCTCTACACCGTCAAGTGCGCGACACATCGCGACGGCATCGGTCGCATCGGCGGCAACCCAGGTGACAGCTTCGTTCGTGACCGGACCCGGGGATCGTGCGATTGCGAGCACCTCGTGCTCCGCTGCGAGCGCCGTCGTGAGCGGCCGTCCGATCGTGCCACTCGCTCCGACGACGCCGACGCGCACTCAGCTCGCCTCGTGCGCAACCGATGCCAGGAAGCGTCGGCCGACGAGATCGTGCAGGAGCGCCTCCAGATGCCACAACGGCCCCCGCAGGAGTGGATCGAAACCGGCTACGTCAACGGCCACATCAACCCCGTCCGCGTGCCACGCGATTGTCCCGCTCGGCCGTCGTGCGAACAACCCGCCGAGAATCGCACGGCGACCCGCCACCGGCGGACCGAACAGCAGGAGGACCGGCCAGACACCGAACAATCGCAGCGCCTCCCTCGAGAACCGCACGCAGCCGAGCGTAACCCGCGCGACGGCATCCCAATAGAGCGCCTCTAGCTGGATGCCGTCGACTGCTCCTTCGATCGGTGCACGTTGACGCGTATCGACCGTCCCACTCGCGTGCATCACCGTGACGCTCTCCATCGTGACCAGAGACTAGCGGCGGCCGTGCGCCGCCTCGTACGCGGCCCCACGCCCACGCGTGACCGCGCTGGTGTTCTGTCTGCGGGCGTCGCCGTCGGGCACTCAGTCGGCCGTCGGGAAGGCCGCTTCGAGGTCGGCGAGCACGTCGTCGCCCATCGGGGCGAGGGTGCCGAGCGCCCGCGCGTTGATCAGGGCCTCGGCGGTCGACTCGAGCACCTCGAGCCGGTCGAACGCTTCGAGCACGTCGCGGCCGGTCGTGAGGACGCCGTCGTTGTCGAGCATCGCGATCGGGCTCTGTGGCGTGATCAGCGCCGCGACCGAGTCGGGATCCTCGAACTGCAGGCCGTAGGGGACGCGCGCCGGCTGACGGACCACGACGCGGCTCTCCGGGATCGTGCGCGTGTCGGGCACCGACCCGGTGATGCTGAACGCCGTCGCGTTAACCGGCGCGGCGCCCGCGATCGCGGCGATCTGCGGGTGGCGGCGGTAGATCGCTGCATGCACCCGCGCCGCATGGCTCGGGGCCGGTCCCGGCGCGGCACGTCCGCCAGCGACCAGGACGAAGTCCGCGGGCGTCAACGCGCCACGATCCACGTGGTGCGGCGTGATCACGAACGAGGCGTCGTCGACGCGCGCCGAGAACGTCCCGTGCGCACTGATGAAGAGCCGGTGGTCGTAGCCGCGCAGGACGAACTCGGCGAGTTGCGCACGAAGCTCGCGCTCGCGATTGCCGGGTGTCTGCGCGCTCAAGGGCTCGAGCGCCGCGACGTGCCCGTCGGTGAGCGCCAGCTCGGCATCGGAGAGCCCGTGGACCTCGTTGCCCAGTAGCCGCGCCTTGATGATCGTCTTGCCGACGAACTCGAGCGCCTCGAAACGGCGGAACGCCTGCGCCAGATCCCCGCCGACCGTCACGACCCCATGGTTCTCGAGGATCGCGCACGAGTGCTCGGCGGCGAGCGCACCCGCTATCGCGTCCCCGAGCTCCGCGCTCCCGGGAAGCCGGTAGGGCGCCAGGACCGGCTCGCCGCAGGTCCGCCACCCCTGGTGAAAGACCCGGGTGTCGGGTACGTCGTGCACGATGCTGAACGCGACGAGCGCAACCGGGTGGGCGTGCACTATCGCCCGCACATCGGGGCGAGCGCGGTAGATAATCTGATGCAGCGGCAGCTCGGACGACGGTTTCGCCGGCCCCTCCCAGGAGCCGTCGGCCGCCACATGGACAATGTCGTGCGCCTGCAGTCGACCCTTGTCGAGTCTCGCCGGCGTGATCCAGATCTCGCCGCTCTCCTCCCGGATCGAGATGTTGCCGCCAGAGGTCGTGGTCATGCGGTAGCCGTAGATACGGTCCATGCACTCGACCAGCAGCGCTCGCGGGTGCAGGTAGGGGTCCGCGCTCATGATCCGCCTAGATCTCGCCGCTCATGGTGCAGCTGAGACTAGCCCGCCTGCGGCCCACCTGTAGCGAGACGCCGGTCCTGCGCGCGCCTCGCCGGCACGTCCCAGGGCGGCGCGTACTGGCGAGGCGCTGCGGTGCGCCCGCTCGGGCACGGACGTAGACTGCCCACCCTGTCGAAGATCCGCGCCGCGCGGGTGATCCGGCCGATCGTGATGACGCTCGAACCTTCGCTCACGCAAGCAGGCGACTCCCTGGGGGTCCTCGCGGATGCGCGCGCGCGAACGGGTGAGGCGCTCGAGCTCGCGTCGCGCCACCTCGATCGCCACCTCGTGGACGTGTTGGCGATTCTTGGCTTCGACCGCGAGTACGTCTCCGCGCAGGGCTCATACCTCTACGACGCGGACGGTCGCGCCCACCTCGATTTCCACACGGGCGAGGGGTTCGCGAGCCTCGGGCACAACCATCCCGACGTGCGCGAGGTGCTCACCGCGACGCTCGCCGCGGACCTCGTGGACGGCGTACAGATCCACTATTCGGTTCTCGCCGGGATGCTTGCGCAGGAGCTGTGCGAGCGTCTGCCGGACGGTCTGGATGCCGTGTTCTTCGCGAGCACGGGTGCGGAGGCGGTCGATTCGGCGATGAAGTTCGCGCGGGCGGCGACGGGACGGCCGCGCCTGATCTCGTGCGACTCGAGCTTTCACGGCGTGACGCTCGGACCGCTGTCGCTGGTCGGCGATGACTTCTTCAAGGAGGGGTTCGGCCCGCTGCTGCCGGGTTGCGAGCGAGTCCCGTTCGGCGTTCTGGACGCGCTCGAGGCGCAGCTGCGTGCGAAGGACGTCGCGGCGTTCATCGTCGAGCCGATCCAGGGTCGCGAGGTCACGCTCCCGCCGGACGGCTACCTGCTTGCCGCGCAGGAGCTGTGCCGCCGCTACGGGACGCTCTTCGTTGCCGATGAGATCCAGACTGGCCTCGGGCGCACGGGGAGGTGGTTCGCGCTCGAGCACTGGGGGCTCGAGCCGGACTTCGTGCTCGTCGGCAAGGCGCTCAGTGGCGGGTACATGCCCGTTGCTGCGATGGTCACGCGGCGCGAGATCTTCGACCGCGCGGTCGGGACGCTCGAGCGCTCCTACGTGCACCAGTCGACCTACGGGCGCAACCGTCTTTCGATGGCTGCCGGCCTCGCGACGCTGCGGATCATCGAGCGCGACGGCCTCGTCGAGAACTCGGAGCGGATCGGCAAGCTGCTGCTGGACGGGCTGCGCGAGCTGGCCGACCGTTACGAGATGGTCGCGGAGGTTCGCGGGCGCGGCCTGATGATCGGAATCGAGCTCGGGGCTCCGCGATCGCGCGTCGCGAAGGTGAACTGGCGGCTGATCCACATGGCGAGCGAGGGGCTCTTCCCGCAGCTGATCGTGATCCCGCTGCACCGCGACCACGGCGTCATCACGATGGCGGCCGGCAAGAACGATGTGATCAAGCTGCTGCCGCCCCTGACTCTGTCGGAGGGGGAGGCCCAGAGCTTCCTCGTGGCATTCGACGCGGTGCTCGCCGACTGCCACGGGCCGTCGAGCAAGAACTGGGGAGTCGTGCGCGAGATCGCGACCGCGACCCTCGGCCGGCGCGCCCGACGCAAGCCGCGGTGAGCGCTGGCAGTCCGCCGGGCGAGCTCTGCCTCGTCACAGGGGCGAGCGGCTTCATCGGCGGCGCTCTGACGCGCCGCCTCGTGGGGGAGGGGCACCGCGTTCGCTGCCTTGTGCGTGAGACGAGCAACACCGCCGCCCTGCGCTTGCTCGGCGTCGAGCTCGTGACGGGCGAGCTGGGGAGCGCGCGGTCGCTCGCCGCCGCGACCGACGGCGTGACGCAGGTGATCCACTGCGCCGCTCTGGTGTCCGACTGGGCGACGGTCGCCGAGATCGAGCGCGTGAACGTGGCGGGGACGCGCGACCTCCTGGAGGCCGCTCACGCCGCGGCGTCCGTGCGCCGCTTCATCCACTTCAGCACGACCGACGTCTACGGCCACCCGGCGGGTCGCGCGATCGCGGAGAGCACCCGGCCTGGCGGCTTCGCCAACTGGTACGCGCAGACGAAGCTCGCCGCGGAGGAGGAGGTGCGCCGAGCGGGGTCCGGGCAAGGCCTCGAGACGGTGATCCTGCGGCCCGCGACCGTCTACGGACCGGGATCGCGCGAGGTGATCGGCGAGATCGCGCGCGCGCTCCGCGCCGGACACATGCTGCTGATCGACCGCGGCCGCCCGATCGCCGGGCTCGCCTACGTCGAGAACGTTGTGGATGCCGCGCTCCTCGCATTGACGTCGCCTGTAGCGATCGGCGAGGCGTTCAACCTCACGGACGGCCTCGCGACGACCTGGCGTGCGTTCACCGACGACCTCGCCGCCGGACTGCGCTGCAGGCCCGCAAGGCTGAGCATGCCCTACCCGCTCGCGTGGGTGGTCGGCAGCGGCCTCGAGCACGGCTACCGCGCCGCGCGGCGCGCCAGCGGCCTGCGCACCCCGCCGCTGCTCTCCCGCCAAGCGGTCGGAGTCCTCGGCCGCGACCAGGACTTCAGCAACGCGAAGGCGCACGAGCTGCTCGGCTGGGAGCCGCGCGTAGGTTACGCGGAAGGGCTTGCGGCGACGCTCGACTGGCTGCATGCAACTCTTTCGAGCGCGCCCTGAACGAGCGGTGCGCGGGCCGGCGCCTTTCGATCGGCGCCGGCCTCGCGCGCGTTCAACTCAGGCCGCGTCGTCCCCGTTCGCGAGGATCCGGTAGAGCGCCTTGCGCGCCTCGCTGAGGACCTTCTTGGCCTCGGCGAGCTGCGGCTCGGTCGCCGTCTGCGCGAGCTGGAAGCCGGCGACGCCGACCTGGCGCATCAGGCCGAACACCTCTTGCACGTCGTTGGAGACCCCACCGAGCAGTGCCTCCCAGGGCGCCGTCGCGTCCCCCGGGCGCTTGGCGAGAACCTCTCGCCCGGCGTCGGTGATCGCGAACAGCTTGCGTCCGTCCTGCTCCTGCGAGCGGATCAGCCCTTCGTCCTCGAGCTGCGAGAGCGCGGGGTAGACCGAGCCGGGGCTCGGGCGCCACACGCCGTCGGAGCGCTGTTCGAGCTCCTGCATGATCGAGTAGCCGTTGCGCGGCTCCTCGGCCAGCAGCAGCAGCGCCGCGGTGCGGATGTCCCCGCGCCGCGCCTTTCCGCGCCCGCGTGGACCGCCGAAGCCGCGCGGCCCGCTGAAGCCGAACTGTTCTCCGGGCCCGCCGAACGGGCCCCCTCCGTGGCGCATCATCATCGCCGCGCGAAAGCCGCGCGGACCGCCGTGGCCGCCACAACGGGCGGCGTAGCCTTGACCGGTCATCTAAATACCTCCAAATAGGTTCCGACACAACTTACGAGCATCACGATATATCGTGAAGTGTCGTCTGTCAAGTCGGTTGGGCGCGTCAGTCCACCGGAAGGCCGCCCGCGCGGGCCAGTAACTCCACCAGCGACTGCCCGTCGAGGTGGGGGTCTTGGGCGATGAGCAACCGCTCTGCGCTGCGCCGCCCCCCGACCGCATCGAGCCCTCGCTCGCCGTATTCACTGACGAAATCGGCCATTGCGCCGGAGCGACGGCTTTGCAGCCGTCGCTCCGGGACGTTGAGTTGCGCTTGGTGGTTTGCGAGCGCCGCTTCGAGCTCGTCGATGCCTTGACCCGGGGGAAGGGCGCTGACTGCGAGCACGGGGGCCGTCTCGGCGCCCAGGACTTGGAGGGCCGCGCGGGCGTCGTTCAGCGTCGTCTGCGCTGGACCTCCCGTGTCGGCCTTGCTGACGACGAGGATGTCCGGAACCTCCATCACGCCGGCCTTCAGGAACTGGAGGGAGTCGCCGGCGCCTGGCTGGACGATGACTACGACGGTGTCGGTGGCGTCCGCGACGTCCGTCTCGGACTGGCCGACCCCGACCGTCTCGATAACGACGACGTCGAACGCGACCGCGAGCACTACGGCCGCGGCGCGCGTCGCCGGAGCGAGGCCGCCGGTCCGCTCGCGTGAAGCCATCGAGCGGATGAACCGCTCAGGGCCGCCTACCCCGTCACTCGCGATCCGGATCCGGTCTCCGAGCAGAGCCCCGCCCGACGCCTTCGACGACGGATCGACCGCCAGCACGGCGACGGTCCGGCCGCCGGCGCGCCATCTCGCGGCAAGCGCGCCGAGAAGCGTCGACTTCCCGACCCCCGGCGGACCGGTCATCCCGACGATCTGTCCGGGTGCCTCGCCCCCGAGTGCGGCCGGCCCGAGCGCGGCGAGGAGCTCTCGCGCCTGCGCGCGTTTCGAGCGGTCCTCGAGCAACGTAACGACGGCGGGAGCCGCGGTCAACTCGCGCGCTCGCAGTCGCTCCGCCAGCTCGCCGGGGCCAGGCGCCTCGATCCTCATCGCGCGCCCGCCGGGGATCTGTCAACAGCCGGTTCGATCCGCGCCGCGTCGCGGTCGCATCGCGTCGCTGTGGCGGTCGCATCGCGGGGGAATCCCTGACCGCTCATCGGTGGGGGATTGTAGGCTTCGCTCGGCGATGTCCTCCGCGGAGATACGCCCGATCGATGTCCATCACCTGGGCCACTCGCGCGTCATCTGCTCCTGGCTCGTCGGCGACGTTCTGGTTGACCCGGGTCCGACCGTCAGCGTCGGCGCGCTGCTGGAGGGCCTCGCGGGTGTGCAGCCGCGCGTCATCGCGCTGACCCACATCCACCTCGACCACGCGGCCGCAACGGGAACCCTTGCGCGACTCTGGCCCGACGCCGAGGTCTGGGTGCACGAGCGCGGAGCGCCTCACATGATCGACCCGTCGCGTCTGATCGACAGCGCTACGCGTCTCTACGGCGAGGATATGGACCGGCTGTGGGGCGAGTTCGTCCCGGTGGCGGCCGATCGGGTCAGGTCGCTGCGTGGCGGCGAGCGCCTGGGCGAGTTGGAGGTCGCCTACACGCCGGGCCATGCTTCCCATCACGTAAGCTACTGGCACGCAGGCTCGGGGACGGCGTTCGTCGGCGACGTCGCCGGGGTGAGGATCGAGCCGCTCGAGTACGTCCTCCCGCCGACGCCGCCGCCTGACATCGACATCGAGCTCTGGCACGAGTCGCTCGACATCGTTCGCGCGTGGAAGCCGCGGCGCCTCGCGTTCACGCATTTCGGCGCCGCTCACGACGCCGCCGAGCACCTCGACCGCACCGACGCCCAGCTCGACCGCTGGGCGGCGCGTGCCCGCGAGACCGACAGCGCGCAGTTCGTGGCCGAGCTGCATGCCGACATCGTGAGCGCGTGCGGAGAGCCGGCTGCGGCGCTCTACGAGCAGGGCGCGCCGTTTCACCACATCTACGACGGTCTCGCCCGCTACTGGTCAAAGCGCGGGGCGGCGGAGGCGGGCGCGCAATGAGCCAGACGATCGAACTGCCGCGAACCGGGGGCCCGGGCAGCGGCACGGGCGGCGCTTGGAAAGTGATCGTTCGAAACGACAACCACAACACCTTCGATCACGTGGCGCAGACCCTCGCTCGCACGATCCCGGCTGTCAGCCTCGACCGCGGCTACGCGTTCGCCGAGCAGATCCACACGAAGGGCCTCGCGATCGTCTGGACCGGCGAGCGTGAGATCGCCGAGCATTACTGGGAGCAGCTGCGGAGCGACGGCCTGACGATGGCGCCGCTCGAGCACGACTGACTGACCGGCCCGCGCGGCCCGACGCGTCAGAACGGCGTGTAGGAGGTCTTCGTCAGCGTGAAACCGTGGTGCGAGCCGTTCGTGCAGCGAACGGCGCTCGCCGTGATCCTGCACTTCACGTCGATCGGGCCGATGCTCCAGGTGGTGCCGGCGCCGAGCGCCACCGGCGTCGTGCCGACGAACGAGTCCTGGCTGAGGCGCGCCGGCTTCGGGTGCCCGCTCGAGCCCAGGAAGACGAAGCCGGGGTCGCCGACGCCGCCGGCCGGCGGAGCCGGCACCACGCGCGAGGAGCACAGCAGCCGCATCGGCGGCGAGTTGACGGGATGAATCGCGACGCCGCACGCGACGTGCCCGCCGAGCGCGGTCCAGAAGATAGCCCCCGAACTCGAGGCCAGCGCTGCCGCCGGCGCCACCACGCCCACAGCGCACGCGACGATCAATGCGCACCCACGCCTCATCCGCCGATCATAGTCGCCGTCCCGGTCTCGCCGTCCCGGCGTGGGTCGCAGTCGGGTCGCGGTCGCGCCGCCTGCCGCAAGCTCGCGCTGCGCCAGCGGCGTGCCTACCGGATCTCCGCTCCGTTGTGGGAGATCTCCACGTGAAGGACCCGGCCGGTGAAAGTCTCGTTCCAAGCTGAACAGGTGCCGGTGAAGACCATGGTCGCCTTGTCCTTGTGGACCGAGTAATAGCTCGCGAAGAGTGACACGGTCCCGGTCGCGCCGACCGGGCAGACCGCCACGTCGCCGCTCCTGCTGACGGTGACCGGGAAGCGGAGGGAGACGCCGCTGAGGCCGAGCTGCTTGGCCCCCGCGGTGAGCGTCGAGGCGCCTGACACGCTCAGCACGATGCTCCGCTTGGGCTGGCCACCGCCCTGGTTCTGACTGCAGATCGTGCCCTTCGCCTGCCCGCTCGTCCAGGTGCCCTTGCCGATCGTCTGCGAGTAGCTGACGGGCGAGCCGCTCGAGCTGGGCTTGCCGTATGCGCTCCAGATCCACTGCACGGCGCCGATACTCGCCGACGCGACGCCCGCGGGGCAGGCGACGACTTTCGGCTTAGATGTTGCGCCTGTCGGTCCGGACGACCCTGTCCCGACCGTGGGGCCCGTGGGGCCGCTGGGACCGGTCGTCGTTGCGGCGGCAACCGTTGCGCCTGCGGCTGCGACGCACATGGTGGCGGCGGTGAGGGCAAGCGCTCGCAGGCGCATGCTCAGCTCTCGACCGGCTCGGGCTCGGCGTGAGCGCCGTCTCTGTGCGGGCGCCGTCCCTCGGTGACGAGCGTCGACCAGCTGTAGATCACCGGCACCTGGAACCACCCCTGGCAGAAGGTTCGGAAGTCGATCATCTCCGGCCCGTACCAGTAGCGATCGAAGTCCGAGTGCTCGTCGAACTCGAGCAGCTGGAGGAACTTGTAGCGGTCCTCGTCGCTGCGGTAGACCGCATAGCTCGTGGCGTTGTAGCGCGTCGCGAGCGCGGACACGCGGGTCAGCTCGGCCTGCAGCTCATCGCCACGGAAGCCCGTTGCGTACCACGGCACGTGAACCACTCCGGACATCAGACACCCACCTTCGCGCGGATCGCTCCCGGGCCGGCGGCGGTCCTGTTCTGACCCGCACTGCGGGCTTCGAGCGCCGTCGCGGTCCTGCCGAGATGCTGTTCGTAGTTCATCAGAATTGTTGGCCGGTGACGCCCGACGCACGCCAGAGTACAGGGCGCAACGGGTGTTGCGGCGAATGCTAACTGGGCGCGCCTGACGCGTCGCCGAACGGCAACTCGACGACGGTCGCGACGGCGTCCGTCGCGGTGACCGAGAGCATGTCTCCCGGCTCGGCTTCGCGACGCACGAGGGCGAGGCCGATCAGCCCGAGCCGCGGCGAGGACACGACGCTCGCGACGGCGCCAACATCGTGCTCGTTCTGGCGCAGCAGCGCGCCTCTCGGGACGGGCTCCGTGTAGCGAAGCCCTCGCAGGATGCGGTTCGGCTTGCCCTTCCAGTAGAGCCGGGCGACGGTCTCCTGCCCGATGTAGCACCCCTTCGAGTAGGACACGGCCCGCTCGTTGATGCCGGCCTCCTGCGGCATCGCCGTCTCGTCCAGTTCATCGCCGTATACGGGGATGCCCGCCTCGACCCGCACGCACTCATAGGTCGCCGGCCCGATGGCGACAGCACCGGCGGCCAGCAGCGACGAGCGGACCACGTCGATGTCTGCGGCGCCGCAGAGCACGTCGACCCCAAGTCGGGTGCGAACGACGCGAGCGGGCCCCCCCACGTCAGTCGCGGCATGCGAGAACTCCCCTGCCGCGGGGGACTGCCCGAGCGGCCGCGCAGCCAACGGCCCAATGAGCGAGAGCAGGCCAACTTCAAGCGTGCGCTTGTGCAGTTCCACGCGATATCCGATCCGCAGCTGATGAAGCGCGTCGAAGAGCGCCTGTAATGAGACGCGTTCGGTGTCGAGCAGCACCTCGTCATCGGTTACCAGCACGCGGACGTCAGCGAGCATCCGGCCCTTGTGCGTCAGGAACGTCGCCTGCGCGCCGTGCCCTGGCGCGATCGCGCCAATGTCGTTCGAGAGGATCGAGTCGAGGAACATGGCGGCATCGGGGCCGCTGACCGCGAGCTTGCCGCGCTCGGAGCGGTCGATCAGCCCGACAGCCTCGGCTGCGGCGAGGTATTCGGCCGCGTCTGGTGCGAGGACTTCGAGCATGCTCGGCATCCCACCGAGGATAGCCGTCCCGCAAGGTTTCACGAAGTGCCCACACCGAGACTTTGGTATGCCATAATTTGGTTTCAAGGTGGCCATAAAGGAATCAGTGCGCTCGCAGGCGGTCGAGGACTACGCGAAAGCGATCTTCGCGCTCGAGGGGCGAAGCTCCGAGCCGGTCAGCACCACAGCGCTGGCCGCGCGGCTGGGCATCACGCCGGGGTCTGTCTCGGCGATGCTCCGCAAGCTCGACGACCTCGGGTTGATCACGCACGTCCCCTACCGCGGCGTGCGACTGACCGCCAGCGGCCGGCGGCTCGCGCTCGAGATGCTGCGCCACCACCGCCTGCTCGAGCTGTTCCTGACCGAGGCGCTCGAGATGTCCTGGGACCGCGTCCATGCCGAAGCCGAGGTTCTCGAGCACGTCCTGTCGGATGACCTCGAGGCGCTGATCGCGGCCAAGCTCGGCAACCCGACGATCGACCCGCACGGCGACCCCATCCCGTCCGCCGAGCTCGAGCTGCAGGAGCGCCCGACACAAAGCCTCGAGTCGCTCGAGCCGGGCGACCGAGGCACGTTCGTACGCGTCTCGGACTCAGACCCGGAGATGCTGCGCTACCTCGCCGGCTGCGGTATCGCCCCCGGGGACGGTTTCGAGGTCAGCTCTCGCCAGCCGTTCGGCGGTCCGCTGTTCCTTCGTTTCGGCGAGCGTGAGCAGACGATCGGCGGCGATCTGGCCCGCGCGATGCGTGTCGAGCTCGGGGAGCCGCGACGTTGACGCCGGTATCCCCGGCACCCGTGCCCGCGCTCGAAGCCGCGGTCCCCGAGGTGGCGACTACCACGATCGGTCCGAGCCAGCTCGATCGGTTGCTTGCGCGCGGGCGCATCCGCTCGACGCTGTGGATGCTCGGCCCCGCCTTCGTCGCGTCGATCGCCTACGTCGATCCCGGCAACTTCGCAACGAACATCCAGGGCGGGGCCAAGTTCGGCTACCTGCTGCTGTGGGTCGTCCTCGTCGCGAACCTGATGGCGATGCTGATCCAGTATCTCTCGGCAAAGCTCGGCGTGGTCACCGATCACACGCTGCCCGAGATCTGCCGCGAACGCTTCCCGCGCGCGGTCACCTGGGGCCTGTGGGTTCAGGCGGAGGTGATGGCGATGGCGACCGACATCGCGGAGTTTCTCGGCGCGGCCATCGCCCTCAACCTCCTGTTCAGCGTGCCACTCCTCCCGGCCGGCTTGATGACGGGCGTGATCGCCTTCGGAGTGCTCGAGCTGCAGACGCGTGGGTTCCGTCGCTTCGAGCTCGCGATCACCGCACTGCTCGGGATCATCTTCGCGGGCTTCCTCTACGAGACGCTGCGGATCGGACCGAGCGTTCACGGCTCACTCGCCGGGCTCGTTCCCCACCTGCGCGGAGCGAGCTCGCTCTACCTCGCGGTCGGGATCATCGGCGCGACCGTCATGCCACACGTCATCTATCTGCACTCGGCCCTCACCAAGAATCGTGTCGCGATGCGCAACGACAGCGAGCGCTCGCGCGTCCTGCGCTTCGAGCGTGTCGACGTGCTGATCGCGCTTGGACTCGCCGGTCTCATCAACCTTGCGATGCTCGCTGTCGCCGCGAAGCTGTTCCACACGCCGGCGCTCGACGGCCTCAGCACGATCCCGCAGGCCTACCACGAGTTCGGCAACATGGTCGGCGGCGGCGCGGCGCTGGCCTTCGCGGTCGCGCTGCTCTCCTCAGGCGTATCGTCCTCGAGCGTCGGTACCTACGCCGGTCAGGTCGTGATGCAGGGCTTCATCAACGTGAAGATCCCGGTGATCGCCCGCCGCGCGGTGACGATGATCCCCGCCCTCGTCGTCCTCGCGATCGGCGTCAACCCGACCGACGCGCTGGTGTTGAGCCAGGTGGTCCTCTCCTTCGGCATCCCGCTCGCGCTGATCCCGCTGGTGATCCTCACGAGCCGCCGCGCCGTGATGGGCGCCCATGTCAATCGCCCGCTCACGACGATGGCCGCATTCACCATCGCCGGAGTGATCACCGCGCTCAACCTCTTCCTGATCTACCAGGCGCTCGTCTAAGCGCGGGCGCCGACCGCACTCAGTGTTTGACGATCGCGAAGTCGAGGCTCGCGGGCTCGGCTGCCACAAGTGCGAAGGTGGAGCGTTTCACGGTACCCCTCCCGAGGGTCGGCTCTGCCGCGATTCACGGTAGCGCAGCTGCGAGCCGCGCGGGCCGCCGAAAGGTGTCGCACCGCCCTCTCTCGAACGGCCGTGCTCGAGGCTCCCCTCAGCCGCGCCGGTAGGCGTAGTGAACCCGCTCTGAGCCGAGGCTCGGAGCGTTCCCGCACTCGTCCTCGGCCTCCAGCAGCTCGAACGATCCGCGTATCGCCGCGGCTGAG
>Ga0265319_1000087_pt1 | contig 71928 bp, 42 predicted proteins | sample 4824metaG_FD_192443 | JGI IMG/M metagenome (GOLD analysis project Ga0265319, IMG submission 192443) | Rhizosphere microbial communities from Carex aquatilis grown in University of Washington, Seatle, WA, United States - 4-8-24 metaG | ecosystem: Host-associated > Plants > Roots > Rhizosphere >... | reverse complement strand
GTGGCCGATGTCAACGGCGACGGCCGGCTGGACCTGATTGTCGGCAACGTCGGCCTGAACACCAAGTATCACGCCACGGCCGCCGAGCCCACGGTGCTCTTCGCCGGCGACCTCGACGGCAGCGGCAAGGACCAGCTGGTCGAGGCGCAGTACGAGAACGGCCGGCTCTACCCGCTGCGCGGCCGCAGCAAGCTGGCCTACTCCTTCCCGTGGCTGCCGAAGAAATTCCCGACCTACAAGGCGTTCGCCTCGGCGACGGTGGAGGACATTTTCGGCGCCGAACATCTCGCCGCGGTGCGCAAACTCGCCGCGACCGAGCTCGCGAGCGGCGTGTTCCTCCAGCAGAAGGACGGCACCTTCCGGTTCTCGCCCCTGCCGCGCCTGGCGCAGATCGCGCCGATCAACGCGATCGTCGCCCGCGACCTCGACGGCGACGGCAAGCTCGACCTCCTCTGCGTCGGCAACAACTTCGGCCCGGAGGCCAGCACCGGCCGCTTCGACGGCGGGCTCGGCGTGCTGCTGAAGGGCGACGGCCACGGCGGCTTCACGCCGCTCTCCCCGGCACAGTCCGGCCTGCTCGTCACCGGCGACGCCCGGTCCGCGGTCGCCATCCGCCCGGCCGGCGCCAAGACACCCGCGATCGCCGTGTCCCGCTGCGAGGGCCCCGTGCTGCTTTTCACGCCCGCCAACCGTTAAGTTAGGTCCAACACCCACGTACCCATGAACTACTCCTCACCCGGAGCGATCATCTCCCTGTTGCTCGCCGGCGCGGCCCTGTCCGCGGCGGCTGCCGATACCCCCGCGGCCGCCGCCCCGGCCGCGGGACTGCCCGCCACCCTCGCGCCGCTCACCTTCGACGACGGCCGCGGCGTCTTCGAGTTCAACGAGCGCCTGCGCTACGAGGACCGGCAGGACAACTTCGACTTCAACTCCGCCGCCCATTCGCCCACCGACGGTTCCTGGTTCCTGCAGCGCCTGCGCCTCGGCTTCACCTGGAAGCCGGATCCGGGGCTGTCCTTCCAGCTCCAGCTGCAGGACGCGCGCGAGTTCGGCTCCGAGCGGCCCAAGGTCCCGTTCATCCTCGGCGCGGAGGGCAACGACGCCCTCGACCTCCGGATCGCGGCCGTCTCCTGGGGCGACCCCAGGAAATCGCCGGTGGTCTTCACGGTCGGCCGGCAGGTGCTGTCGTTCGGCGAGGAACGGCTCGTCGGGCCCGCCGACTGGAACAACTTCGCCCGCACGTTCGACGCCGCCAAGGCGACCTGGAACATCACGCCCGGCAAGACCATGGCCACCGCGTTCGTCAGCAGCGTGGTGAACATCGAGGGCACGAACCTCGGCGACGGCTGGGAGTTCGACCGCTCCAGCACCAACGACATCTTCAGCGGCGTCTACGTCACCACCAAGCCCGACGCGGCCAGCACGCTCGACGGCTACATCCTGTGGCGCGACAAGAAGGACAACAACCCGGTCTACAACGCGCCCACCACCGCGATCCCGGCGGCGGCGCGCACGGCCGCGGCCTATGACATCGGGCAGGACGTCTTCACCCTCGGCACGCGCTACGTCCTGCCGCCCAAGGCGGGGGAGCTCGACTACGAGTTCGAGGGCGCCTGGCAGTGGGGCAATGTCAACCGCCAGACGACGGCGGCGACCGGCCCCTACGCCGGCGGCACCCCCCAGCTTTCCCAGCAGGCCTGGGCCCTGCACTCCCTGCTCGGCTACACGCCGATCGGGGCGCCGGGGAAACTGCGGCTGGACCTGGAGTACAACGTCGCCTCCGGCGACACCGACCGCACCGACAACAAGAACGGGTCGTTCATGACGATGTTTCCCAGCGGCCACAAATGGTACGGCTTCATGGACCTGATCGCCTGGAAGAACATGCGCGAGTTTGTCGCGACCGCGCGGTGCACACCGTTGCCCAAAACGCTGCTCCGGCTGGACTACCACTGGTTCTCGCTCTTCTCGTCGCAGGACGCCTGGTACCGCAAGAACGGCGTGGCCACGGTGCGGCCCCTCAACCCCGCGGCGCAGGTCGCGCCGAAGGGTGTGGGTGACGAACTCGACCTGACCTTCACTTGGACACCGACAGCGTGGGTCGCGGTCGATTTGGGCTGGTCTCGCTTCTTTGCCGGCCCATATTTGGGCGCCACCGGTGCGTCCAGTAATGCCGACTTCTTCTACCTCCAGACCACGCTCAAGCTATAATCTGTCCCGGGCCGCCCTCGCGCTGCTCGGATTTGTCACCAGCCTGGCGGTCTGCCCGGCGGCGGACTGGCTCCAAGGCGCGCCCACGGCGTTCCTGCGCGCCAGTGCCGTCAGTCCGGTCGCCTGGCAGCCGTGGGACGCCGCGGTGCTCCTCCGCGCCAAGGCCGAGGGGCGCCCGGTCTATGTCTTCGCCGGCTCCGGGCTCAACGAGCTCAGCCGGGCGACCTGCGCGCAGAGCTTCACCAACGCCGACACGGCGGCGTTCCTGAACCAGAACTTCATCTGCATCCTGGTCGACCGCGAGGCCGAGCCGGACGTCGCCGCGCTCATCATGCACTACCTGCGGACGGTGAAGCAGACGTCCACCTGGCCGGCCCACGTCTGGCTGACGCCCGAGCTGCAGCCCTTCGAGGGCGCCGGCTACTTGCCGCCGAGCGAGGAGTGGGGCAAGCCCAGCTTCATGAAGGTCGCGCAGCAGGCGCTGGCGGCCTGGACCGGCGATCCGGCCGGCTGCCGCACGCGGGCGGCGGAGGCGGTGGCCCAGCTGGCGGCGCCACCGCCCACCGCGGCGTGGGCGCCGGAGAAACTCCCGGGCCGGCTGGCGGCCGCGGCCGGCGTCTGGCGGGCGCAATATGACTCCGCCCACGGCGGCTTCGGCGATCCGCCCAAGAAACCCGAGCCCGAGCTCCTGCGCTTCCTGCTGCGGCAAACCCCGGCCGACCGGGCGGAGGCGCTCGCGACCCTGCGGGCGATGGCCGGCCAGGCGGTGCGCGATCCCCTGGACGGCGGATTCTTCCACTACGCGGCGGATGCGGCCTGGGCCATTCCCTACCAGCAAAAGCACCTGGCCGACCAGGCGCGGCTTGCGCTGGCGTACCTCGACGCGGGCCAGGGCGACGATGCGGCCGCGTTCACCGCCTCCGCCCGCGGCGCGCTTGACTACGCCCTGCGCCGGCTTCGGCGGCCCGACGGCACGTTCGCCGCGGCGGAGGACGCCACCGGCGAGCCCTTCGCCGCCTACTATGCGTGGAAGGAGGCGGAGATCGACGCGGCGCTCGGGCCGGATGCCGCGGCCTTCAAGCATGCATACGGGGTCCTCCCGGGCGGGAACGTGGCGGCGGAGGACGATGCCTCCGGGCAGTTGAAGGAACGCAATCTCCTGCATGCGCCGCCGGTGGTGGACGCCGGCCTCGCGGCGTCGGCCGCCCGGCTGCTGGCCGTGCGTGCGCAGCGGCCCGCGCCGCCGACGGCCGACGGCGCGACCGCCGGGGCGCACGGCCTGCTGCTCGCCGCGCTGGCCCGCGCCGGCGCGCAGCCCGGCGGGGCGCGCTATCTCGCGGCGGCGGCCGACGTGTATGCGACGCTGGCGAAGGGGTTCGTGCTCTCTCCCGCCGGCGATCTCCGCCGGCAGCCCGGCTCCGACCTGGCCGCCGCCCCGGCGGATTACGCGGCCGTGGCGCTGGGCTGCCGCGAGTTCGCGCGGGCGGCGAAACGCCCCGAGGCGGAAGCCCTGGCCGCCAAGCTGCTCGCCCGCGCGGGGACGCTGTTCCTCGCCGACGGCGGCGGCCGGTATTTCGCCACACCCCCGGCCTTGCCGCCGGGATTCTTCGTGCGGCCGCCGGCCGGCAACGACGTGCCCGCGGCCGAGCCACTGGCGCTCCTGGCGGGCCTGCCGCCGGCCCAGGGCCGGACCGTCGCCGCGGCGCTGGCCGCCACGCTGGAGGAGGGGGTGGCGGCGCCCGGCGACACGCTGCTGGCCCTCGCGCTTTTCCCTTCCAATTAATCCGCCGCCGGCAAGCCTTGGGGCATGACTGCCTACGCCCCGAATCCGCAACGATACGACTCGATTCCCTACGCGCGCTGCGGCGGCAGCGGCCTGAAGCTGCCCCGGGTCTCGCTGGGACTCTGGCACAATTTCGGCGGACTCGACCCGATCGACAACCAGCGTGCGCTGCTCCACCGGGCCTTCGACCTGGGCATCACCCATTTTGACCTGGCGAACAACTACGGGCCGCCGCCCGGGTCGGCCGAGGAGAACTTCGGCCGGATCCTGCGCGAGGATTTCGCCGCGCACCGCGACGAGCTGGTCATCTCCACCAAGGCCGGCTACTACATGTGGCCCGGCCCCTACGGCGAATGGGGCTCGCGCAAATACCTGCTGGCGTCGCTCGACCAGAGCCTGAAGCGGCTGGGCGTGCCGTACGTTGACATCTTCTACCACCACCGGCCCGATCCCGACACGCCGCTCGAGGAGAGCATGACCGCCCTCGCCGACGCCGTGCGCTCGGGCCGCGCGGTCTACGCCGGCATTTCGAATTACAAGGCCCCCGAGACGCGCCGGGCCGCCGCCATCCTGAAGAGCCTCGGCGTGCCGCTGCTCATCCACCAGCCCGTCTACAACATGTTCAACCGCTGGGTGGAGCCGGAGCTGCTGCCGGCGCTCACGGAGGTCGGCGCGGGCTGCATCCCGTTCTCCCCGCTCGCGCAGGGCCTGCTCACCAACCGCTACCTCCACGGCCTGCCCGCCGACTCGCGCGCCGTGAAGTCCGGCGTCTTCCTCAACCCCGGCCGCATCACGCCCGAGGTGCTCGCCAAGGTGCGCGCACTCAACGACGTCGCCGTCGCCCGCGACGCCACGCTCGCGCAGCTCGCGACCTTGTGGCTGCTGCGCCGCCCGGAGATCACCACGGTGCTGATCGGCGCGAGCAAGGTCAGCCAGATCGAGGACATCCACGGCGCGCTGAAGCAACCCGCGCTGGACACCGGCGAGCTGGCGAAGATCGAGCAGATCCTGGCCGGCTGAGCCGGCCGGCGCTTTCACCCCTCATACCCCATGAAACCTTGCCTCGTCCCGCTCTGGCTGGCGCTGGCGGCCGGGACGGTCCTGTCCGCCACGCCCGCCGTCACTCCCGCCGACCTGTCGGCCCTCTCCGCCCGGGCGGAAAAGGAACTGCGCGGCAACATCCTGCCGTTCTGGCTCAAAAACGCGCGCGACCGGGACCGCGGCGGGTTCCGCGGCGCGATCGACCAGCAGATGAACATCCAGAAGGATTCGCCGCGCGGCGCGCTGCTCACGAGCCGGATCCTGTGGACGTTCTCGGCCGCCTACCGGCGCTACCATGATCCGGAGTACCTGGAGATGGCGCGCTGGGCGTACCGCGACCAGATGGAAAATTTCCGCGACCGGGAGCACGGCGGTCTCTTCTGGTCGATCACGCCCGACGGCAAGCCGCTCGACGCGCACAAGCAGATCTACGGGCAGGTCTTCGGCCTCTACGCGCTGAGCGAATATTACCGGGCGACGGGCGAGCCGCCGGCGCTGGCCGAGGCCATCGCCATCTATCGCCTGGTCGACCAGCACGCCCACGACGCCCGGGACCGGGGCTACTTCGACACGCTCACCCGCGAGTGGCAGCCGCAGAAGAACACGGGCCAGACCCTGCTCGGGCCGGGCGAGGCGCCGAAGTCGCAGAATTCCCACATCCACATCATGGAGGCCTTCACCAGCCTGCTGCGCGTCTGGCCGGACGCGGGGCTGCGGGCCCGGGAGCGCGAGCTGATCGAGCTGATGCTCACCCGCATTGTCGATGAGCGCACGCACCACCTGGTGCTGTTCATGAAGGCGGACTGGACGCCCATCGGGGAGGAATTTTCCTACGGCCACGACATCGAGCTCAGCTGGCTGCTGGTCGAGGCGGCGGACGTGCTCGGCGATCCGGCGCTGATCGCGCGCGTCAGGCCCGTGGCGCTGGCCATCGCGCGCACGACGGCGGCCGAGGGCGTCGACACGGACGGCGGCATCGTGAACGAGGGCAACGCCCGCGGCTGGACCAACACCAACAAGGACTGGTGGCCGCAGGCCGAGGCCGCGGTGGGCTTCCTGAACGCCTACCAGCTTTCCGGCGACCCGAAGTTTTTCGCCGCGACGGTGCGCACCTGGAATTTCATCGACGCAAAGTTCGTCGACCGGCTGCACGGCGACTGGTATGAGTCGCTCAAGCGCGACGGCACGCCGCTGCCGCGGATGAAGCTGAGCGTCTGGAAATGCCCCTACCACAACAGCCGCAGCTGCCTCGAGCTGATCGAGCGGCTGGAGCGGCTGGGCGCCGCGCTTCCGAACTATCCACTTTCAGGTTCCGTTACCCAATCACCGGCGGACCAGGCAAAACTTGGGGAAGTCCTCAAAGCGAACTTTGAGAAATTAGAGAAGACCGGTGTCGTGAAAATAATACCGCCAGCAAAACAATTCCTGGACGAGGCCGTGGCCAGTGGTGACAGAGGACAGATCCTTCGGGCCTTTCAGGACGCTATCTATGCGCGGCATTGGAAGATAAACGTGGTCATTCCTGTAGTGAAAATGTTTCTGAATGACCCAAATCCATATGTTCGCTACAACGCGGCGAACGATCTTTTTATCGTCGGAGAGACGGATGGATATGCTACATTACTAGCCTTGGTTGAGGCATCCAATCGCATCGAAGGAATAGAGAATGATGTATGAATTAGTGCAGCCCGTAATTTGGCGCAGTTTGGTCAAACAGGTGCAACACAGGCCATTTTCAACCTCTACCAGCAGACAAGAAACGGGGAGCTAATCTATGCGCTGGAAGCTCTCCAAGCTGCTGAAGGTGCCCCAATCGTTCAAGCAAGGGGATTTTATGCGGAATCAAATTCGATGATACATTATGGGAAAGCAGAAGTGCGGCAGTTTCTTCCGCAGATCACAGCCACGTTTCAAAGTTCGAAAAAGCCAGATGTTAAAGTTGCTGCCGCTTGGGCCTTGGCGACGATGACAGGTGACCTCGATGCGACAGCTTTCCTGCTTCAAGTCGCGCAGTCCGCGGTCCATGCGCCGACGAGAGATATTGATAGCCGGGAGGTCATCAAGGACCTGGGGTGTATCCAGGATCCACGGGTGAAACCCGTCTTGGAGGCAGCTCTTAGCAGCACCGATCCTGAGGTCGTTCAAACCGCTATCGTGAATCTCATTTATAACCAAGGGGGCTCCGACAAAGCCGTTCAGGTTATTGCCAATCAACTCAACGATTCCACCCATGCCAGGCTGCCTTGGGATTTTGTCCTCAACATGGCGACCCAACTAATCGACAATCCTGAAATAAGAGCGGCAGGCGAAAAATTTTCCCAACACGATGCAACGGGAGACTGGGAGCTCTACACGGTCGAACGAAAAAACTGGCCGATTGCCAACTGGGTTGGCGGCTACGTTGTGATGCTGAATAAAAGCGCGCGGCGATAGTTGGTTGTATCCGGCAAATCAGCGCTACCTTAGAGGGTCAACCGGCCAGCAGGAGCTCGAGCATTTTCCGGTTGAGCTTGTGGCCCTTGAAATCCTCGTAGGCCACATCGGTCGAGCCACAAGGTCCAATATAGTCCGGTAGTCTTTGACGCAAAAGCTGCTTTTTGACTCGTCGCTGTGGGCTCCTTGCGGCTACTTGATCACCGGGCCACGCGGCTGCCGTTTGCAGCGAGAAAATCCAGGCCCATGAAAAACGAGTTGCCTCCCATCCGTAGCATCCGCCGCCAGCGCGTGATGCTCGATCGTGATCTTGCGAAGCTGTACGGTGTGCCGACGCATCGGCTCAATGAAGCCATCCGGCGCAACGCGGACCGGTTTCCGGCTGATTTCCGGTTTCAACTTACCCGCGAGGAATATGCCAACTTGATATCGCAAATTGCGATATCAAGTTCAGATAGTGCTGGTGAAAAGCAAGATGCTACAAATTCATCGCAACCTGCGATGGGTTCACTGCACGGTGGTCTACGCAAGCTTCCCTGGGCCTTCACCGAACATGGTGCGCTGATGGCTGCGACCGTGCTCAACAGTCCGCGCGCGGTGCAGATGAGCCTTTTCGTCGTCCGGGCGTTTGTGCAGATGCGGGAGGAGCTACTGGCTCACGCGACTGTCTTCAAACGCCTGGCGGAAATTGACAAGAAGCTCGTGACCCACGACGTGATCCTGCGCGATGTTTACGAGAAGCTTCGGCCGCTGTTGAATCCTCCGCCGGTTCCGCGCAAGGAGCTGGGATTCCACACGAGCCTGAAGAAGCCCGGCGCTTGATCCCGCGGCCTTACCGGGTCCGGCCGGGGTGGAGGGATCTTGGCGCTTAGAGCATCTTCGGTTTAGATAGCCGCAGCCAAAGGACTGGAGCTGCGGCGACCCCGCCGCAGTTCCCCACGCGGGCGAGGTCGCCCGCGCTCCAAATTTCGATGTCAAAGCTGGACGAGATGCGTCTATCTGAAGCAAAATTGCTCAGCCGGCCAGCAGCAGCTCGAGCATCTTCCGGTCGAGCTTGTGGCCTTTGAAATCCTCGTAGGCCACGTCGGCGCGGCCGCTGTCGACGGGACCGAAGCCGCCGCGCAGGTTCCACATCGACCAGCCCCAGCCGGCCTCCTGCCAGAGCGCGAGCAGGTCGGCCATCCACGCGAGGCAGGCGTCGTGCGGCGTCTTGACGAAGCAGCCCCATTCGCCGACATGCACCGGCGCGCCGACATCCGTGAGGGGTTTCCATTTGGTGATGAGCTCGGCGCGGAGTTTCTCCTTGTTCCAGAGGACGCCGTGCTTGTCCGTCATGGGCCAGGTGGGTGTTTCCAGGGATTCAAACTCGTTGGCCGGCACCCAGGTGGCGGTGTAGTGGCTGACCATCTTCGGCAGATAGCCGCGCGTGCTTTGCACGATGCCCTCGTCGAGGAGGCCGAGGACGGGGGTCTGGCCGATGTCGGCCCCATCGGCCACGATCAGGCGCGCGGGGCTGGCCTCGCGGATGGCGGCGATGAGCGTCCGGGCGATCTTCACGTAGTGCGTCTGGTCGGCCATGAACGGCGGCTCGTTGAGCAGGTCGAAGCTCAGGCGCGACGCGGGGACGTCCTGGTAGCGCTTCGCCAGGTAACTCCAGTGGTGCACCGCCGCCGCGAGGGCGCGGTCCATGTCTTCAGGCGTGCTGTCGAACAGCAGGTGCGGCTCCAGGTCGCGGCCGTTGACGCAGTAGCCGGGGATGCGGTGGAGATTCAGGTTGAGATGGATGCCATACTGCCGGCCGAGCTCGACGGCCTCGTCGAGGGGCTTGAGTGCGTCGTCGTCGATCACCAGCCAGTTTTCCTTTTTGGACCAGGTCCAGTAGGAGCAGGGCAGGCGGGCGAAGTTGAAGCCCCAATCCGCCATCCATTGAAAATCCGATTCGCGGTAATGCTGCCCGGGGCGGCCGCCGGCCAGCTCGGTGAGATTGAAACCGCGCCAGCGCGGGATGCGCGGCTGGGGCCGGGCCGCGGGGGAGGCATGCATGGTGGATGGCAGCAACAGGCCGGTGGCGGCGGCCGCGGCGGTGACGCCGAGGAAATCACGTCGATTCATGGGGAGTACACGGGAACCGGCTGGCGCCCGACGGTGAGCGGGCAGGGCCGGCGAGGGCGCGTCCGGGCAGAATTGACCGCGGATGGGGCGGAGGCAATGCCCATTGCGGATGCCGGGGGGGCGCGGCGAAGTTCGCTCGTGACTTCACCGGCGAAATTCATGCAATCAACGCGGCCTTACCGCCCTATGCCCACGTCCCTCCCGGCCAGAATCCGCCCTTGTCTGCTGCCTGTCGCCGGTTGGCTGATGGTGCTGGCTCTGGCCCAAGCGCGCCTGGCGGCGGAGCCGGGCGCGCTGCTGCAGGCAGTGCCGCTGGCGGCCCGTTCCGGGCCGGCGGGCAAGACGATGTTCACGCTGCTGCCGCCGGAGCGGACCGGGGTGCACGCGGTGGATCGCTACGACGACCCGAAGATGTGGGGGGAGAATTTCCGGGAATTCACCTACGGCTCCGTCGGCACGGGCATCGCCATCGGGGACTATGACGGCGACGGCCGGCCGGATATCTTTGTCGTCAGCAAGACCGGGCCCAACCACCTGTTCCGCAATCTCGGGGATTTCCATTTCGAGGATGTCACGGAGCGCGCGGGTGTGGCCGGTCCGACTGATGCCTGGAAGCAGGGCGCGGCCTTCGTCGACATCAACAACGACGGCCTGCTCGATCTCTACATCTGCCGGTTCAACGCCCCGAACCTGCTCTACATCAACCAGGGCGACGGCACCTTCAAGGAAATGGCCCACGCCTACGGGCTCGACGTGAAGGACGCCTGCGTCATGGCGTCCTTCTGCGACTACGACCGCGACGGCCGGCTCGATGTCTACATCCAGACCAACCTGCTCGACGGGATCAACCGGCCCCGGGGCCAGCGGGACTACCTGTTTCACCAGCGGCCCGACGGCACCTTTGAAAACGTCACCGACCGGGCCGGGATCTTCGGCGAGACCCAGGGCCACTCGGCCATCTGGTGGGACTACGACAACGACGGCTGGCCCGATCTCTATGTGTGCAACGATTACGGCACGCCCGACCAGCTCTATCACAACAACGGCGACGGCACCTTCACCTACATGCCCGGCCTCGTGATGCCGCACATCCCTTGGTTCGCCATGGGGTCCGACCTCGGGGACGTGAACAACGACGGGCTGATCGACCTCTTCGTCGCCGAGATGGCCCCGACCAGCCACGAGAAGGACCTCGAGGGCATGATCGAGATGCGGGTGCAGGCGGGCGCGTCGGATCTGAACGCCCCCGGCGTGGCGCCGCAGTATCTGCACAATATGCTCGAGCTGAACACCGGCACAGGACTGTGCCTGGAGGCGGCTTATCTCGCGGGACTCGACGCCACCGACTGGACGTGGTCGCCGCGGCTGGAGGATCTCGACAACGACGGCCGGCTCGACCTCGTCGTGACCAACGGCATGGTGCGCGATTATCTCAACTCGAACCTCATGTACCGCCAGGAGAACGCCCCCAATCCCCTGGCCCGGGAGCGGCTGGTCCTCTCGGCCCCGGAGCTGCCGCAAAAGCACCTGGCTTTCCGGAATATGGGCGACCTCCGCTTCGAGCGCACCGAAGTCGCCTGGGGGCTCGACCAGGTCGGGATCAGCACCGGCTCGGCCTTCGGTGACCTCGATGGCGACGGGGACCTCGATCTGGTCTACGCCAACTACAAGGGCGATCCCACGATCCTGCGCAACGACAGCCCGGACGGGCACCGCCTGATCGTGGCACTGCGGGGCACGATTTCCAACCGCTCCGGCGTGGGTGCGCTGGTGCGCATCGAGACCGCCGCCGGACCGCAGGTGCGCCAGCTGGTTCTCGCCCGCGGCTACGACTCCACCAGCGAGCCCATTTTGCATTTCGGCCTGGGCGGCGATGCGATCATCCGGCGCCTGACGGTCAACTGGCCGAGCGGCAAGGTGCAGACCTTCGAGAACCTGGCGGGAGACCAGCGTCTCACGATCACCGAACCCGACGGTCCGGCCCCGCCGCTCGCCCCGGCCAAGCCCGCCGGCGCGGTGTCGCGCACGGGACTCTTCGCCGAGGTCGGCCGGCCGCTCGGGCTCACGCTCGCCTCGCACGAGCGGCCGCTCAACGAGCTGGCGGCGCAGCCGCTCCTCCCGCGGCTGCACAACCGGCTGGGGCCCGGCGTGGCCGTGGGCGACCTCAACGGCGACGGCATCGATGACGTGCTCGTGGGCGGCGCGGCCGGGGAGCCGGCGCAGATCCGGCTGAGCGCCGGACCGGCCGCGTACCGGCCGCAGCCCGCGCCTTTTTTCACGCCGGCCATCGCGACGGCGGACGCCGCGCCGCTGATCTTCGATGCGGATGGGGACGGGATTAACGACCTCTTCATCGCCAAGGGCGGCGTGGCCTCGCCGGCGGGGAGCGCCGACTACCAGCCCCGGCTGTACCTCGGCCAGGGCAACGGGGCGTTCACCGAGGCGCCGGCCGGGACACTGCCGGATCTGCCCGTCAGCGCGGGGCCGGTCTGCGCGGCGGACTTCAACCATGACGGCCGGCTGGATCTTTTCGTGGGCGGCCGGATCGTGCCGGGCGCCTATCCCACGGCGCCGCGCAGCGCGTTGCTGATGAACCAGGGCGGCCGGTTTGTCGATGTGACGGACGCCCTCGCGCCGGGCCTGGCCCATGTGGGCATGGTCACCGCCGCGCTCTGGACCGACGTCGACGGCGACGGCTGGCCCGACCTGCTGATCGCGCTCGAATGGGGCGGCATCCGCTGCTGGCACAACGACGGCGGGCGGCGGTTCGAGGACTGGACGCACCGGCTGGGCTTCGACTCCGCCGGTTCCGGCTGGTGGAATTCGCTCGCGGCCGCCGATTTCAACGGCGACGGCCGGCTGGACTACGTTGCGGGCAATGTGGGACTCAACACCCGCTACCAGGCGAGCCGTGAAAATCCCGCCCTGCTTTACTACGGGACCTTCGAGCCCGGCGGCCCGCCGCAGCTGATCGAGGCGCAGTCCGAGGCCGGCCACCTGTACCCGGTCCGGGCGCGCAAGCAGCTGGGTGCGGCCATCCCGTCGGTGCTGCGCCGGTTCACCAACAACGCCGCGTATGCCACCGCCACGCTGGAGGGCATCTTTGCCCCCGCGCAGCTGCAGGCGGCCCAGCGGTTCGCCGCGACGGAATTCCAGAGCGGCGTCTTCCTGAGCCAGCCCGACGGCACCTACCGGTTCGAACCGCTGCCGCGCCTGGCACAGATCGGCCCGGTCTACGGCCTGGCGGCCGGCGATTTTGACGGCGACGGGAAGGCCGACCTCTTTGTCGTGCACAATTCCTATGCGCCGATCCCCGAGGTGGGCCGGTTTGACGGCGGGCTCGGCCTCTTCCTGCGCGGCGACGGCCACGGGCATTTCACGCCCATGCCTCCGCTGGAAAGCGGCCTGATCGTGCCCGGCGACGCCAAGGGGGTGGCGGTTGCGGACTACGATGGCAACGGCTGGCCCGATTTTTTCATCACGCGCAACAACGACATCACGCTGGTCTACCTGAACCGCGGCGTGCCCGGGCGCAACTGCTTCGGCGTCGCCCTGCGCGGCGCGGCCGGCAACCCGACCGCGGTGGGGGCGCTGATCACGGTGGAGCTGGCCGACGGCAGCACGCAGACCGGCGAGGTGCGGGCCGGCGGCGGCTATCTCAGCCAGTCGAGCGCGGTTTCCTTTTTCGGCTATCCGCTGGACAATCCGCCGAAGGAGATCCGGGTGCGCTGGCCCCTGGGCGGCATGACGACACAGCCGTGGCCGGGACCGCAGAAGGTGATCACGATCGCGGCGCCGGCGCGGTGATCCGGCCGGGGTGGCGCGAGCGAGCTCGCTGGCCTACGGGGTGCGGCGGGGCTCAGGGCCGCGGGTTTTTCCGCCAGATCAGGATCCGGCTCAGCCGGTCCCAGGGCGGGTAGGCGTGGAATCCGCCCGTGACCAGCACGGGCTGTCCCGTGCCGTCGAGGTCGGCGGCCACGCAGGTCAGCAGATGGGTCGGGCTCCGGGCCAGGACGTGGGGTGTGAAGTTCATCTTGCCGTCGTTCTTGAAGTACATCAGGGACACCGCCGACGGATCGCTCCATTCGTTGAAGCAGCTCACCGCGACGACATCGATCGCGCCGTCGCCGTCGAGGTCCACGCCCACCGGGCTGTACGCGCCCTTCAGGTCGCCGATGCGGTGGAACTTGAAATAGCCGTTGCCCCGGTTTTCCAGCCACTGGACGCCGTGCCACGGCCGCGAGCCGGGCTGGGCGTAGTCAAAGCCGTCGCCGTTCGTGTACAGGATGTCGGGCCGGCCGTCGCGGTTCAGGTCGCACAGGCTGATGCCGCTGCTGCCGTAGTCCGAATTGGTCGAGCCGTAGATGATCTTGGACGTGAAGTTGCCGTGCCCGTCGTTGGTGAACAGGTAGATCTCCTCCCATTCCTGCGACACGACGGCGACGATGTCCTGGTGGTGGTTGCCGGTCAGGTCGCCGACACAGACGTTCACCGTGCCCGAGCGGTTGAGGAGGATGTGGCTCTCGAACTGCCAGTTGCCGAGGTTGCGCATCCAGCGGATCTCGCCCTGGTCGTAGCCGAACTGGCCCACCGCCAGGTCGAGCTTGCCGTCGCCGTCGAAGTCGGCCGCGCGGACGTCGGTGACGCGCGCGATGTGGTCCGCGACCACATGCTTGATGAAGTGCTCGTGCCCGTCGTTTTCCAGGATGATGACCGAGCCGATCTTCTCGTTGTTCGGAAAGATCTGCCCCATGCTGGCGACCAGCAGGTCGAGGTGGCCGTCGCCGTTCATGTCCACCGCCTCGACGTGCACGGGCGCCGGGATGTCCGCCGCGAGCACCGATTCGACGAACACGCCCGGCTTCGTCTGGCGCAGCCAGACGACGGTGTTCGCCTTGGCGTCGCAGGCGACGATGTCCATCAGCCCGTCCTGGTCGAGGTCGACGGCGGTCACGTGCGCGATCCAGGGCCGGCCGTCGATGGCGGCGCCGACGGGGGTCGATTTCAGGAAATCAACATCCTCCACCAGCGGGGCCGCGGCGGGCGGGCGGGGCGGGGCGGCCTCGGGCCGGCCGCAGCCGCTGAAAAAAAGGCCGGCGGGCGCCACCCACAGGCCCAGCTGCAGCCACCGGCGGATGCGCGACCGAAGACAGGTTGCCATCTTTTCAATTTACCGGCGGCGGCGGAGGGCGACAACGAAAAAAGCCCGCGCCCGATCCGGCCCGGCGGCGGGCCGGTACTCAGCGGGCCGGCGGCCCGAACCCGGCCGCGTACGCCTCGGCCAGCTGTTTCTTGTCCTCGGGGCTCACCTTCGGGTTCAGGCGGGCCTTGGCGAGAAACGACTGCGCGGTGGGCTGGTCGCCGGCCATGATGGCGTAGCGGGCCATCACGATCTGGGCGAAGGGATGATTGGGCTCAATCGCCAGTGCCAGCTTCAGCTCGCGCAGGGCGGATTCCGTCTGCTGGATTTGAAAGTACGCCACCGCGCTTTCCACGTGCGGGGCCGCGTCATTGGGCTCGAGGGCCGCCGCCTTGGCGAAGGCGGCGAAGGCGCCGTCAAAGGCCCGCGCCCGCGCCAGCAGGCGGCCGCGTTCCAGCCAGAGCCCCGGCGAGGAGGGACAGTGCGCGAGGCCGTCCCGGATCGCCTGTTCGGTGCCGGCCTCGTCCCGGATGGCGCGCAGGTAGACGAGCAGGCTGAGCCAGTTTTCGGAATCGTCCGGGGCCAGCGTCGTCGCCAGCAGCAGCGTGCGCTGCGCCTCGGCGAACGCCTTGGCCTGGAACAGCAGCATGCCGTAATCCCGCTGGGACGCCGCGTCCTGGGGCTGCAGCCGCACGGCGCGTTCGAGGAGCCGCCGGGAATACGCGAGGTCGGTGCTGCTGAACGCCGCCACCCGCAGGTAATAGACGTTGTAGCACTCCTCCATCAGCCCGTCGATCCACGGGTCGGGCGAATCCGGCGACCGGGACACGTCGTCCACATGCTCCTGGGCTTCCGTCGCCGCGGCCGCGTTGCCGGTGGCGTCGTAGACCGAGACCAAGCCGAGCCAGGCCGGCCGGAAACTGTCCGCGGCGGCGATGGCGTGTTGAAAGCTGTCCCGCGCCGCGTCCCATTTCTGCTGGGCGGAGTAGATGTTGCCGAGCCCCACCCACGCATAGATGTTGGCCGGGTCCCTGGCCAGGACCGTCCGGTCCATCGCGATCGCATCGTCCGCCTGGTTCAGCTTGGCCATCGCCTCGGCGGCCTTGAGCCGCGGGGGCAGGTAGTCCGGCGCGAGCTCGATCGTCCGCTGCAGCAGGGGCAGGGCCTCGTCCAGCTGCCCGCGGTTCGACCGGAGCCGGGCGAGCAGGTAAGTCCAGAACGGCTGGCGCGGCTCGAGTTCCATCATGCCCGCGCACGTGGCGGCCGCGGGCTCGAGCCAGCCGTTCGCATAGTACAGCCGCGTGAGGGTGGCAAGGGCGGCGGCGGGATGCTGGTGGTGCTTGATCTGGTCCAGGGCGGACCGGATGCGTTCGCCCAGTTCCGGATGGGCCTCGCGGAGGTCCGGCACGTTGGCCGCGGCATCCCGGGCGATCTGCGCGCGCACCGAGCCGCGCCACCAGGATGCACCCAGGGCGGCGGCCCCGGCGGCGGCCAGGGCGATGACGATGAACCAGGTCCGACGCCGGGCCGGGACGGGCAGGGGAGGCTTCATTTTTGCCCCGCGTCGAAATCCAGCTGCGGCCGGGCCATGCCTGCCACCCACGGCTCGGTCGTCGTATGGCCGTCCGGCCAGCGGATCGTGATCCGGCGCGGCGGGTTGCCGTCGCCATAACCGAAGAAGCACGCCGGGGCCGACTGGCTCAGGTAGCCGCTGCCGGCGGAGATCTCGCCGGCCTCGCGCGTGCCGTCCGCCAGCTCGACCTGGACGCAGGCGCCCACCGCCCGGGGATTGCCGGGTCCGCCGTGGAGCACGACGCGGAAGGAATGCCGGCCCGCCACCCCGCGGTTGCGGAAGAGCAGCGGCGAGGAATTGTTGCGACTGACGAGGAAATCGGGCCAGCCATCCTGGTCGACATCGAGGACCGCGAGGCCCTTGGCATCGCCCGGCACCACCAGGCTGCTCTCGGCGGGCGGGACCGCGGTGAAATGCCCGTGGCCATCGCCGCGCAGCAGCTGGCTGAGGCCCCCGTCGAACCGGCCGATCGAGGCGACCGGGCCGAAGGAGTTCTGCACGGCATAGATGTCCGCCCGGCCGTCACCGTCGAAATCGCCGGCCGCCACCCCGAAGATCGGGGCGATCTGCGCGATCCGCGGCAGGGCGACGAAACGGTACGTGCCGTCGGGCTGGCTGAGAAAGACCCCGCTTTGCAGCTCGGTCGCGGCGAAACGCCGGGCCGCGGCGAGCTTGCCGGCGCCAAGGATCGACTCGAGCGACTGCTGCGCGAAGACATCGTTCCTCGGGAACGCCCGCAGGATCGCGGGCAGCACCGCACCCAGCTCCCTCCGGCTGCGCCAGGGCATGATGCGGTCACCGTCCCAGCGGGCCTCGATGATCTGTGGACCCTCGCTGCCGCCGAAGTCGCCGTAATACAGCAGGGCCGGATGCGCCGGGTCGGCGTGGTACGGGGTGTTCAGGCCCGCGTTGCCCACGACATAATCCATGCGGCCGTCGCCGTTGAAATCGGCCGTGGCGATCGAATTCCACCAGCCGGTGCCCGCCGCGGTGAATCCCGCCCGCTCCGACCAGTCCTCCAGCCGGCGGCCGTGGTCATTGTGGAAATAGCGCACGCCGCCCCATTCCAGGGTCAGGAGGAGGTCCACCCAGCCGTCCCCGTCCACATCCGTCCACAACGCGGCCGTCACCATGCCGACATGGGCCAGCTCCGGCGCCACGGTGCCGGTGACATCGACAAAGCGCCCGCCCCGGTTCGCGAGCAATGCACTGCCCGGCGCCAAGGGGTACTCGCCGGGAGAGAGGCGCCCGCCGAGGAAGAGACCGAGCGTCCCGCTGTGGTCCCAATCCGCCGCCACCGCGGTGCCGACGCTGAAGTGCAGGGGCGGCAGCGTCCCCGCGGGCGCCGGCCCGAGTCCCTGGCCCGAGTTCAGGTAGAGGAGCGGCTGATATTCGGCCGAGCCATCCGGCAGGCTGGCGCCGCCGCGGGTCATGAGGATGTCGTCCTGGCCATGGCCCTGGGTGGCGAAGATGAGGATCGGTCCGTCGTCAACCGCGCCCGGCACGGCCGCCAGCGGCTGCGGGGTGAATTTTCCCGGCGGGTACTGGAGGGCGACGCGCGCCGGATCGAGCATGGTGCCGCCGAAGCAGACATCGTCCCGGCCGTCGCCGTTCAGGTCGGTCACGGCGATGGCCGGCCCGCGGGCGTTGTGCCGGACCGGCAGCAGGCGCTGGTCGGCCACCTCATCCACCGTCTGTTCCCGCTGCACGAAGCCGAGCCCGGCGGTCGCGGCGATCTCAGTGAACTGGCCGTCGGCGCGCAGTGCGCGGGCGGGCTTGGCGGGCGGCAACGGTTTCGGCACCTCGTCCGGTTCGGTCACGGTGTAGCGGCGGTCGACCGCCAGATTCTCCAGCACCTGGGTCAGGCCGCTGGGCCAGTCGATCGTCACGCGCTGGATCTGGGTCGCCTCCCCGAGGCCGAAATGCAGGATCGGCTCCGAGCTGGAGAGATAGCCCCGGGCCAGCACCAGCGAGCGCACCTGCACGCCGGCCGCCGTCTGCACATGCACCACGGCGCCGACGCCGTAGGAGTTCGAGCGCGTGCCGTGCAGCTCGAAGATCACGCGGTGCCCGGCGGGGGCGTCGTTGCGCAGCACGGTCACGCCGCCGTCAAAGTTGGCGTACACGATGTCCAGGTCCCCGTCGCCGTCGAGGTCGCCGAGCGCGGTCCCGGAACTGAACCCGATCTGGTTGAGGCCCCAGGCGGCGCTGACGTCCTGGAAGGACAGGTCGCCCTGGTTGCGGAAGGCAAAGTGGGCCTCCCGCAGGGGCGGGCTCGAGCGCAGGAGGCGGATCCGCTCGGCGGGGGTCTCGGCGGTCATCATCCGCGCGAGCAGGTCGGTGTTGGTCTCCTCGCGGATCATGCCGTTGGTCACGAACAGGTCCAGCCGGCCGTCGTTGTCCAGGTCCTCGAACCGCGCCGACCAGGCCCAGTCGGTGGCCGAGATGCCCGCCAGCCGCGCCGCCTCCTGCATCACACCGGTGTTGGTGTTGAGGAAAAGGGCGCTGCGCAGGTATTGCGGCGCCGCGGCCGGCCCCTCCGGCGCGTCGATGCTGCGGGCCCGCTCGCCGGCCATGCCGCGCTGGTCCTTTTCATAGGTGCTGGCGGCCATGTCCATGACGAAGAAATCGATCAGCCCGTCGTTGTTGACGTCGCCCAGGTCGGCGCCCATCGACGAGTGCGGGGTGTGCGGCACCGTGGCGTCCAGCACCTGCGTGAAGGTGCCGTCGCCGTTGTTGTGGTACAGCTGGTCGGGGGTGGCAAAGTCGTTCGCGACGTAGAGGTCGGGCCAGCCGTCATTGTCGTAGTCCCACCACGTCGCGGAATGGGCCTCGGTGACCCCGCTGATGCCGGCGGCGTCGGTCACATTGGTGAAGGTATCGCCCGCGTCATGGTGGAACAGGTAGTCGCGCTGCCCGTTTGGATCCTTGGTGGCGTTCAGCAGGTTGGTGTGGATGAAGACGTCGAGCCGGCCGTCGCGGTCGTAGTCGCAGAAGGCGGCCATGCACGAGGCGTCGGTGACATCCAGGTGGTAGGCGTGCGCCATCTCCTTGAACGTGCCGTCGTGCTGGTTGATATAAAGCAGGTTCGGCGCATTGTAGCGGCAGACATAAATGTCGAGCCAGCCGTCGTTGTTGATGTCGACGAAGGTGACGCCCTGTTTCCAGCTGCCGGGGGGCCCCGCCACGCCGGCGCGTTCCGTGACGTCCTCGAATTTCCAGTTGCCGAGGTTCCGGAACAGCCGGTTCGGGCCGGTCTTGCTGACCACGAAGATGCCCGGCCGCCCGTCGTGGTCGAAATCGCCGATCGCGACCCCCGTGCCGATTTCCCCGAGGGTGAACTCGAGATAGAGTTCGTTCCACATTTTGGGGTCGTCATACGGGTTGGCGGTGACGATGCCGGTCTGCGCGGCGGGCATTTCAGTGAACATCGTCTTGCCGGCGGGTCCGGAGCGCACGGCGAACGGGCGCGACACCACCCCGGCGGGATCCTGCGCCTGCAGGGCGACAGTCATGAGCAGCAGCAGGGCCAGCGGCCACCGGCCGGGCCGGTTCATCGCCTGCCGGATGACATGCCGGGGAGGGGGCGGGATTACGGCACGATCAGTCCGGCGCCGGCGGTCTTTTAGGGCGACGCAACGGCAATCACCTGAGTCATCTGGCATGGTCGGCACACGGCGGTTCTGGTTCGGCTATTTTTAGTTTTGGCTTTAGTGCCATGGTGTCTCCCTGCAACATCGGCGCAATGCCAAATCAGCGACTGGGTGCGCGCGTCCTGCCCACGATCCTCTTCGTCGTGGTGCTGACCGGCGCGATCAGCCTCGAGTTCATGCGCGCACGCGGCGCGGCGCGGCGGGCGGAATACGTCAGCAACCTGCCCGAGTGGTCGTCGAACACCCCCGAGACCGAGGCCGGCTCGGCGACAGGCTACCAGGCGGGACAGCGGATCGCGATCGTGCCCGGGCATGACAAGCTCAGCTTTGCGATGGTGGCGAACGCCCAGCAGATGCTGGCGCGGGGCGAATTCCGGGTTGAGCGCGTTGACAACGAGAACACACCCGCAGGCCATGTCTCGCACCTCGCCTCCGTCTACCCCTGGGTGCTCGCGGCGACCGCCGCGGTCGACCACCGCCTGGGTGGCCGCCCCGCCGGCCGCGCCGTGGAGGCCGTCGCGTTGCTGATCAACCCGGGACTCCTGCTCCTCGGACTGGTGGCGGGTTCGCTGCTCACAGCCCGGGTGTTCGGCCTGCTGTCAGGGGCCCTGCTTGCCGCGGGCATGGCGGTGCTATATCCGTTTGCCGCCGCCTTTGTGCCCGGTGCGCCCAATCCCGTGAGTCTCCAGGTCCTGGTCATCTTGTTCAGCCTCCTGGCCATGCTGGCGGGCGGGGAAGCGGCGCGGCGGACGGCGGGCACGGCGGCCGGCGAAAAGACCGCGTGGGCCCCGGCGCCGATCTGGTTTGTCGCCGGCGGGATAACCGGGGGGCTCGGCCTGTGGCTGGACCTGCCGGGCGGGCTGCCCTTCATCGGCGGACTGGCTGCGGCCGGCCTGTTGCTGGCATTGTTTTCGCGGGCGCCGGCGGCGGCCTTGCTCCCGTGGCGGGCCTGGGGTCTGGCCGGGGCCGGCACCTTGCTGGCGGGTTACTTCATCGATTATTTTCCGGCGCGCGGCACGGGTGCCCTCCACTACCTGCATCCGCTCTATGCCGTGGCCTGGGTCGGGGCCGCGGAAGTCATCCTGCTGGCCGGCCGGTTCCGGCAGCCGGTCCGGCCCTGGAATGCCCGGCGCGCGGCCCTGGCCGCCGTGGCGGCCGTCGCACTGCTCCAATTGCCGGTCGCACTGGCCCGCACGCACACGGACTTGTACACCCCCGACGGGCCCGATGCGCTGCGGATCGATCCCGTTTCCAGCGTCGCGGCCCCGGGTGTCTCCGCCTGGCTGAAGCGGGACGGGCTTTCTTCCCTCGCCACGGCGACCTTGCTGCCGCTGTTGCTGATCCCCTGGGCGGTGGGCCTGCTGTTCCGGGTGGATGCATCCCGGCGCGTGGTGCTCGGGCTCGCGCTCGGTCCCGTGATCCTGGGCCTGGCGGCGGGGTTGACGCAGCTCTCGTACTGGCCCCGGCTCGATGTCGCCCTGCTGGCCCTGGCCGTCGCGCTCGCGGCCAGCCTCCGCGCGCCGCCCGGCGGATGGCTCGCGCCGGTGAACGCCGGCGTTTTCCTGCTGACCCTGCTCCCGGGCCTGGGCCGGGATTTCCGGCCGGTTCCGGCCGATGCCCCGCTCTCGCCCGTGGAATTCGAGAGCTATGTCGAGCGGGACCTCGCGCATTGGCTGCGCCAGCATGCCCCGGAGACCCCGGCGGTGCTCGCCCCGCCGCGCGTGACGAGCGCGCTCTGCTTCTACGGCGGCCTCGCCGGCCTGGGTACGTTTGACCGCGACAACCAGGCCGGGACATCGGCGGCGATCCGCATCGTCAGCGCCCTGTCCGTCGAGGAGGCCCAGGCGCTGGTCGACGCGCGCAAGCTGACGCACATCGTCATCCCGTTCTGGGACTCCTACCTCGACACCTATGTCCGGCTCGGGGCGGGCAAGGATGCGGGGGCCGAACGGATCGATGCCTCGCTGCTCTCGGGCCTGCAGCACTGGAAGCTGCCGCCATGGCTGCGCCCGATCCCGTACCGGCTGCCGGCGGCGCCGGGCGTCGACGGCCTGGTCGTGATTTATGCCGTGGTGGACGAACAGTCGCCGCCGGTGGCGCTGGCCCGCCTGGTGGAATATCTGCTGGAAATGGACCAGCTGGAGAGCGCCCGCGAGAAGGCCCGGGAACTCGCCGAATATCCCAATGACTGGGGTGCGCTCGCCGCCGGCTGCCAGGTGGCCGCGGCCACCAACGACGGCCCGGGGCTGGAAACGGCGCGCGAACGGCTGTATGCCGCGCTCGCGCGGCCCGAGCACCGGCGGCTGGCCTGGGACCGGCGCGTCAGCGTGGCCATCACGCTCGCGCAGCAGAAGCGTCATGACCTGGCCCGGCCCCAGATGGAAACCTGCCTGGGTGAGATCGACGCGGACAAGCTGCGCTCGCTGACCACGGTTTCGCTTTACCGCTTCGACCTGCTGTGCAAGAACTATGGCTTGGAGATCCAGGATCCGGCCCTGCGCGCCCTCAGCCGGTCGCTGCTGCGCCCGGATCTGCGTTCCCACTTGTGAAAAAGCAGGACAACGGCCCGGAAAAACTTCCCGTCCGGCTCCACCTGGAGCCGGACGGTCCGGGATCAATCGGCCCATGAAAACCCGGCACGCGCACATCCTGCGCATTTTCGTCCTGGTGACCTGCGTGGCCTGGGGCGTGGTGGCGTACCTGCGTTTCCAGCCGCGGGCGCGGCCGCACCCGCCCGCGCCGGTCCCGGCGGTGAAGGCCAGCCCCATCGCCGACGAGTCGCAGATGTACGAGCCCCGCCAGGTCGGCGACCCGCCGCGCGGGCACCCGATGATCACCCACGTCATGATCGCGGATCTGGACCAGGATGGCCTGCCCGACATCGTGGCCTGCGATGCGGAGACCAACACGGTGCGCTGGCTCCGGCAGTATCCGCGCGGCGTGTTCACCGAGCAGGCCATCGGCGATCCCATCCCGGCCCCGGTGCATGCCACCGTCTGCGACATCAACGGCGACGGGAAACCGGACCTCCTCATCGCCAGCATGGGCGTCGTGCTCCCGGACAACGACAAGATCGGCAGCGTGGTGATCCTCGAGAATCTGGGCGGCGGGAAATTCCGCAATCATGTCATCGCCGAGAACATCGCCCGCGTGACCGACGTGCGCGCCGTGGACGTGAACGGCGACGGCAAGCTCGACCTGGTCGTGGGCCAGTTCGGTTACGTGGAGGGATACGTCCAGTGGATGGAGAACCTCGGCGACTGGAAGTTCCGCAGCCACATCCTGCTGAGCGAACCCGGCACGATCACCGTGCCGGTGGCCGATTTCGACGGCGACGGCCGCCCCACCTTTGCCGCCCTGGTGTCGCAGGACTCCGAGGCCGTGCATCTCTTCCATGGCGACGGGCACGGGGCGTTTCGCGACGAGGTGCTCTGGAGCTCGTCCAACCCCGATTGGGGGAGCAGCGGCCTCGAGGTCGGGGACATCAACCGCGATGGCCGGCCCGATCTGGTCTACGCCAACGGCGACGGCTTCAACGGGGAGGTCAACCTGCCGGCATGGCAGGGCCTGCAATGGCTGGAAAACCGGGGCAACGGGTATTTCAAATACCACCGGATCGGGGATTTCCCGGGATGCTACAGCCCGATCTGCGTCGACCTCGACGGCGACGGCAACATGGACATCGTCGCGGTGTCGGCGTTCAACGAATGGCACAATCCGGCCGCCGTCTCGATGATGGCATGGTACAACGATGGTAAGCAGAATTTCCGCCAGGTGGCGCTCGCACACACACCGACCCATCTGCTCACCGTCGCCGCGGGGGACCTGGCGGGTGACGGCCGGCCGGAACTGGTCACCGGCACGTTCTACATGTATCCGCCCTACCTGGACCTGAGCCGGATCACGGTATGGACGCGGCGCGGAGGGCGCAAATGAGAGGTCGTCTGCTGACGGCCTACGCCGGGCTCGGCCTGGCCCTGGTTCTGGCCGTCGTGGCGGGGATTCGCCTGCTGCGCCAGCCGCCCGGCGACCCGATCCTGGCCGAGCTGCCAGCGGTGCCGGACCTGAGTCGCTGGCCCCAGGAGATGCGCGACCGGGTGGCCGCCGCGTACGCTGCGACGGCCGATCCCGGCACGACGGTCAAGGCGGCGGGCGAGCTGGCCTGGCTCTACTTTGCCAACGGCTACCCGGCGGAAGCGGTCCAGATGCTGGGCATACTCATCCAGTTGGATCCCGCCCAGGCCCGCTGGCCCTACCTGCTGGGCATCCTGAAGGAGAGGTCGGGCGATCGCGAGGGGGCCGAGGCGCAGTTTGCCGGCGCCGTCCGGCTGGCGCCCGGCTACGCCCCCGCGCTCATCCATCTGGCCAACCTGCAGGCCCTGCTCGGCCGGGCCGAACCGGCCCGCCGCCTCTTCGAGCAGGGCCTTGGACTCGGGGCCGATGATCCGCGGATTCCATTCGGCCTGGCGAAACTCGACTTTGCCCGCGGGGACGAACCCGCCGCCATCGCCCGGCTGCAGGGGGCCGTCCGGCAGTTTCCGAAATATCAGGAGACCCACCTCATGCTCGCCGATCTCCTCGCCAAGGCCGGCGAGGCGTCGCTGGCCGAGGAGCAGCGGGCTTTTCTGTATGGCGGACAGGGTTCACCGCCTGACCCTGATCCGTGGCTCGATGGCGGCATCCCATACTGCTACGACAGCTTCCGGCTCCTCTCACAGGGCGAAGCCCGCTGCATGGCCCAGGAGTACGGGAGCGCGGTCCCGTATCTGCAACGGGCCGCCGGGCTTGAACCCAAGGATGTGGAAATCCAGGAAACCCTCGCACGGGCCTATATCGGGACCCGGCGCCTGGACGAGGCCGCGCACGCGTTGCGGTTCGCGCTCGAGCGGATCGGACCCAACGACGTCCTCTACGACCGCCTGGCCGAGGTGCTGATCGCCCAAAACCGGGCCGGCGAGGCCCTGGACCTGCTGAACGGCGTGCGCCGGAGCCGTCCGGACAGCGCCCTGATCGCGAACAGTGTCGGCATCACCCAGCTGGCGCTCGGGCGTACGCCGGAAGCCATCGTGGCCTTCACGGCTGCCGCGAAGCTGGATCCCAACTTTGCCGATCCCCGGGTCAATCTCGCCCGGTGCCATCTCGGGTCGGGTGATCCGGCCCCGGCCCGTGCCTGGCTGGAGCAGGCATTGAGAATCCGGCCCGAGGCCCTCGATGCCCTCGCGCTGCTCACGGAGGCGGAGTTGCAGGAGGGCGATGTCGATGCCGCCCTGACCAGCGCGCGGGAACTCTACCGCCGCGGCCTCAATGTGGCGGAATACCGCTCGATCCATGCGGCCGCCCTCTTTCGCGCCGGCAATCTCGCGGCGGAACGCGGCGCCCACGACCAGGCCGAGCAGCTTTACCGGGAGGGCATCGCCGCCAATGATCGCGACGGGCGGTTCCACGGTGCGCTCGGCATGCTTTACGGAAAGTTGCACCGCTACCCCGAGGCCCGGACGGAATTTGAGACCTTTCTCCGCCTCGATCCGCGCAATCCGGCTGCCTACGTCCTGCTGGGATCGGCCCTCACCGCCGAGGGCAAGCCGGCCGAGGCCCGGCAGGCCTGGACCACGGGTTTGGGCATTGCGACTGAGCTGCAGGACAGCGCCCGGGTGCTCCAGTTTCAGCGGCTGTTGGGGCAATAGGAGCGGGCGGGCGCCATCCAGTCCCAGGCGGACTACCGTGGTGGCCCAGAACTGACCTGCCTTTGCCGTGCCGGGCATTGCGCCCGACATTTCCGCCTGGTCGGGGATAAAGCCCGACCTACACCGAATGGGTGATTTTGTTCTGGGGTAACATTATTCAGCAAGGATCCAGCCGGGATCCTCGAACGATGTACGAACGATCCCCGGAGGTCGCAGGAAGATTACGAAGGTTACACGAAGGATACTCGAACCTAATGCGAACCTTCTCCGAGTGATCAGCGATCACCGCCATGCTGCAGGTCGGGTCCATACAGCCACTCTCTTTGCGGGGAAATGTGAATGGCCGTACACCCCCCGCCCTGGGGCACCCTTCTCCAGAGGGGATTTCTGTTGGTCTGGGTTTGGCGGCCCTCCGAGGCCGGTTCCGAAAAGGTCCGGGGTCAGCGACCCCGGTACATCAAATGTCTCGGGGCTTGCCCTGGTGCCGGGCTGTTGGATGCGGGCACAAAAAAGACGCCGGGGAAAATCCCCGGCGTCTTGAAAGCAAATCCTGGTCGGCGCGGAGCGCCAACCGGATGAGGTTAGAACTTCAGCGTGTTCGTCAGGGTGAACACCTTCGGTTCCGGGATACGCGAGGTACCCGGCGAGCCGTCCGGTTCAACCGTGATCGGGATCAGCTTATTGGTCCCGAGAATATTGCGCGCATTCAACTGGATGCGCCAAGTCAGCCACTTGGAGAGCTTGCGCTCGTAGCCGACCCAGAGATCGACCGTTGTCTCCTTCGGTCCCATGTAGGGATTGTTGAGGTCGAAGAAGCCGTTTTTGACGGGGTAGCCGACCACGATGCCATCCTGCCAGCGATAACCGCCACCGACGTTCAGGCCCTTGAGGCTGCCGTTGTGGAAGTCATAATTCGTGATCAGGTTGAAGTGCCACGGACGAAGTTCCGGCACATCGGCATGCTCCTGCAGGCGATAGAGGAGGTAGCTCGAATAGAAGTCGGTATTCCACACCGACTTGAGCGTCTGCGATCCGGCGACCGAACCGTTCCACATGCGAACATCGCCACCGGGCGTATTGTTGTAGAAGGTGTTGCGGTTATCAACCCAGGCGGCAAATGAGCCGGCCAGGTTCTCGCGCTGCGCGCTGGTCTTGGACGCGTTGACCGTGATGTTCCAGCCGGGGATGGGCTGAGCGGAAAGCTCATACTCCGTACCCTTGGAGAGCGTGTCACCCGTGACGGCGAGCGAGCTCGGCACGTTGAAGTTAACACCACCACCCGCCCAGCCGAGGGTCGGATCCCAGGTATCGCGGTTGATACCCCAGAAGGTGAGGAACTTCTCCGGCGGCTTGTTGGCCGGGTCGAGGAACGTATTGATCGCCAGGTTCTGCGCAGCCAGGGCCGCGGCCACGGTCTGCCCCGGGAGGGGCTGGTAGCGGAGGACCGTGACGCTGGGGTCGATGAGCGGCGAGGTCGGGTCGCCGGAAACGACGTGGGCGTAGTTGTCATCAAATCCCGTGCCCGGGACATTGAGCTGGGCCCACTTGCCGAACATATAGCCCCAGGCCTCGTTCGAACTGACGCGGTAGACGTTCTGCAGGGCGCCCGTGCCGCCGCCGTCGAGGCTGGCGTTCGTGAGTGCGGTGGTGTACCAGTTGATCTTGAAGGTCAGCTTGTCATCCAGCGTGGTGATGGTGACGCCGTAATCCTTGGTCTTGCCCGTGGGCGAGGGGATGGTATCACCGAACACATCCCGGCGGCCGCCGGCCGGCTGGAAGTTGTCCGAATGGTTGTAGAAGAGGCTGAAGTCCGTGCCCAGGGGCAGGTGCTTCTTGAGCTCCTTCGGGGTGTGGACGACGAAGCTCCAGCTGAGGGACTCACCATGGTCGGAGTTGTAGCTCCGGTTGTTGGTGCCCACGGTGCTGTCGTCAGGCCCATAGGGCAGACGATAGCTCTTGTCGGCATAATTCCACGAATTGTCCGCGTTCGCCGACGCATTGCCCGCGTTGTAATTCTGGTCGGTATCCTTGCGCCAGCCGACCGTCGGAACGATATCGCCATCCCACAGATAACCCTGCCAGATGAACGCCTGCGAGTTGATCTTGTCGCGGGTCATGTTCACGCTGCTCGCGGTGGTGAGCGCCAGGCGGTCCTGGTCATGGTAGCCGTCCATGACCCGGAAGGGCTTGCTCTGCCAGCCAAGGAGGTCGGCGACGCTGGCCTCGGAACCCTGGGCGATACCGGACTTGTTCAGCGGATTAAACCAATAGATGTTATCCGTATAAGGGGTCTGCACGGCGTTGATGCCGCCGATGTGGGCCTGGTTGACAGCCGAAACACCGGTCAGATTGCCGCTCAGGTAGCTGACCGAGGGGATGCGGCGGGAATCGAGGCTGACGTCCTGCCAGGGGCGCCAGCTGGCGTTTTCCGTCACATAGCTGTACCAGCTGCTGCCGAAGGTGTCATTTTGCTGCGTGGATTCCAAGGCCGTGAAGCGATGAACGCCAAGGATCTTGCTCAGCAGGGTGTCACCCATGATCTGCTTGAAATCCAATTCGCCGAAGCCGGTCGCGCGAATGGCCTCGCGGGTGGTCTGCCGGCCACCGTTGGAATTGGGGGCGCCGACCGTCATGGCGCGGCCCACATTGGGATTGGCGCGGCCGTCAGGCAGGGTGTTGGCCACTTCAACGGTCAGGTAGTCGGTGGCGATCAGGTTGTCATTCTCTTCCTTGTAGCCCTGGCGGTCATAGGCGATCTCGACGCCCAGCTTGTTGTCGAGGAAGGTCTGCGTCAGCGCGCCATCAAAGGCATGGAATTTCTGCAATTCCTGCTTGTTCGGGCCGTCGATGAGGGTGTGCAGATAGTCGAAGATGCCCGTGTCGGCGATCGTCTTGGACTTGTAGACGCCCAGCAGATAATTCGGCTGCTGGGTCATCACGGCATAATCGGAATAATTCGAGATGCCCTTGTAAACCAGCCAGGGGCCGCTGTTGAATGTGGCGGGGTGGGCGACCGGGCCGGTGAAGTTGCCCGACGGCATGAAATAACCGGTGGTCCCGCCGCCGGGAACGGCCATGGCGGCCAGTTTGCCGCTGTTCGGATTGTCGAACATGGCGGTCGGCTGGTCAAAAATCTGACCGCCGTAGGCTCCGAGCCAGGGCGAATAGGTCGGATTGACCGTGACATTGTCGGCCAGATAGTGGCTCAGGGCGCCGGCGGTGGGATCAACCGCGGTCGAAATGTTGAGGTTGTTGATGTCCTGGTCGTTGAAGGTCTTCTTGTACGTGGTCGCATACGCCGGGTTGAACCAGGGCGAGATGGCGTCGACCGGCGGGATGACGCGCGGGCGGTTGGCGTCGACCTTGCCGGACTCGTAGTTGACCTTGAGCAAGGTGTCCATGCCGTCATGCTTCAGGAACTTCGGGTCGATCGTGATGGCGCCGAAGACGCGCTTGTCGTGGTTGTAAGCGGGTTTCTGCTGGTACTTGGTGTCGTCATCGAGGAGCGAGAGGCGGATCGCCACCTGGTCCTTCAGCAGCACCTTGTTCAGGTCCACTGATTCGCGGGTGGTGCCGTTGTTGTCGTACCGGAACTCAACCGTGTTCGAGTCACGGAAGCTGGCGGTATTCAGGCTGCTGTTGACGATACCGGCGGGACTGCCGATACCGAACAGGATGGAGTTGGGTCCGCGCTGCAGGTCGACGCGACCGACGTTGTAGCTGTCCCACGGGATGTCCGTCAGGAAGAAATCCCGGGTGTTGTCAGCCGAGGCCAGGCCGCGGACGCGGGTGTTGGTCTGCGGGCTGGTCCGCTGTGAGCGGGTGTCGATCTGCGCACCGTTGCCGGCGCCGGTGAAGTTACCGGACGAGCCGCCGACTTCCGTGTTGGTGGTGTAGACCAGAAGTTCCTGGGAGCTGTGGGCCCCGGTGTCCTGGAGGAATTTCGCGGTGACGACCTGGATGGCCGAGCCGACGTCCTTCAACTCGGTACGGACGCGGGTACCGGCCAGGGTGTTCTTGGCGGAATAGCTGTCGGCGTCTTCCGATGCCTCGACGATGAAGGGGGACAGGACGATGGTTTCGTCCGTGCCGGTTTTGTTGTCTGCAACGACGCTGCCGGGGGCCGCGTTGGTTGCCGGGCTGGTGCTAGCCGGGGCAGTGGTTTGCGCCGTCAGGCGCCCCACGGTGATCAAGCAAAACGCGAATGTGAGCGCACCAGCGCCCGCTCGCGAGAGCAGTCGATTCATAGTCGTTAGGGTTAGGGGGGTGTTTTAGCCATACGGCCCGGTTAAGGACTGGACCGTTCTGAGCCGGATGGGAAATCCGGGTATCAGCATCATCACTATAGGGGGCGGCGCGTCAACCGTGAATGAGTTCAATTGCTCGTGAATTGAGATATTTTGCCAATCCGGATATGGGCATTATCACTCATGGCCCGGCGATTTCCGGCTCCGGTCGCCCGGGTTTCTATTGAGCAACTTTGGATTGTGTTTTCTTGCGGTAGATGCCCGGGGAGTCGCCGGTCAGCCGCTTGAAAAGCACGCACATGTATTCCACGTGTTCAAATCCGGTCAATTCCGCGATCTTTTTCAGGGGAAAATCGGTCTCGAACAGCAACTGCCTGATTTTGCCGACCTGCACCCGCCGGATCTCCGCCTGGGGCGAGCGGCCGAGGTGATGGCGGAATTTCTTCTCCAGCTGGCTGCGCGAGGCGTGCGCATGGGTCACCACCTCGTCCACGCTGATGCCCTGGCAGGCCCGTTCGCGGATGAAGCTCAGGGCGGTGGCCACATTGCGGTCGTCGATGGCCAGCACGTCGGTGGAGGGACGGGTGACCACCCCCAGGGGCTCGATGCGCTGGTCGAGATTGGCCGGCGCCCGCCCCGCGAGCATGCCGGCGAGCGTCTCGGCGGCCCGGTAACCGGACTGGAAGCCGTTGGGCGCCACGCTGGACAGGGGGGGGTAGGAAAGTTCGCAGCGGATCGGATCGTTGTTGGCCCCGAGGATGGCGACTTCCTCCGGCACCAGGACATTGCTGGCCTGGGCCGCGCTGATGAGCTGCTGGGCCCGCAGGTCGAAGCACGCCATCACCCCGGCGGGCTTGGGCAGCCGGCTGATCCAGTCGGCGAGGGCCGTGATCTGCTCGAGATCCCAGACCGGGGTGAGGTCGCCCGGGTAATTGACGTCAAACACATGGCAGGTCCGGCCCGCCAGCCGCAACGCCTCGACGAAGCCGTCGCGCCGCTCGCACGACCACTCGTCGTTGGAAAAGCCGGCGAAGCCGAAATGCTGGTGGCCGCGCTCCAGGAAATGCTCGGCCCCGAGGTGGCCGATGCCGACGTTGTCGGGCCGGATCTTGGGCACGCCGGGGAAGGGCGGCACGTCGTTGACGTCCACCAGCGGGATCTTCAGCCGGGCGCACATCTGCACCAGGCCGGGGGTGGTGTGCCGGCTGATGACACCGTGCCATTTCTTGCTCTGCAGCCAGCGCGGGTCGGTCTCGGCGCGCGCCTGGTCGTCGTGGAACGCCGCCCAGAGCTGGTGCGTGCGCTCGTAGTGCGCGATCCCCTTGAGCATGGCCATGCTTTCCTCGAAGCGGGTCAGGAAAACGAGCAGCACCTGGGGTCTCATGGCGCGACGCTGGCAAGATCGGCCCTGTAGGCAAGCGCGGGCGGCGGTGCGACCGTAGGGCTGGACCTTGGTCCAGCGAGAAAGGGCAACGATGCGTGCGGATGAGGCTGGACCAAGGTCCAGCCCTGCCGTGGACGGCCCGCTCCCGCCTCAGCCGCCGGCCAGCGCCCGGTTCGCCCGGATCAGCGCGAGGCGCTGCTCGACGGCCTTGCGCGTCGTGAGCGCGTCCTCGGGCGTGTGCCGGCACCAGTCAACCAGTTTGGCCACGGTCGTGCGCGCGACGTAGCAGCGCGTGTCCGAGCCGCCGTAGTAGATCAGCACCGTCTTCGCCTTGTCGGGCAGCTCGACCCAGCCGTTGGTGAAGGTCACGTTCGACACGTCGCCGAAACCTTCGCCGCCGTACGGCGCGAGGAAATGCCCGCCGGGCCGCGCGATGACCCGGCTCGGATCCTCAAGCGAGGTCATGAACATGTAGAGCACATAGCGCAGCCCGGCCGCGCAGGCCCGCACGCCGTGCGCGAGGTGCAGCCAGCCCTGCGGCGTCCTGATCGGCGCCGGGCCCTGGCCGTTCTTCACCTCCTTGATCGTGTGATAGGCGCGGCCGTCGATGATTTTCTCCGGGCCGGTGACACCCGTGGTGATGTCCTTGCACAGCGTCCAGCCGATGCCGCCGCCGGAGCCGACGTCGATGAAGCCGTCCATCGGGCGGGTGTAGAACGCGTACTGGCCGTCGACGAATTCCGGGTGGAGGACGACGTTGCGCTGCTGCGAGGCGGGCGTCTTCAGGTTGGGCAGGCGCTCCCACGTCTTGAAATCCTTCGTGCGGACCAGGCCGGCCTGCGCGACCGCGCTCGAGAGGTCGCCGGGCTTCGCGTCCGGGTCCCTGGCCTCGGCGCAGAACGCGCCGTAGATGTTGCCGTCCTCGTGGAAGGTGATGCGCATGTCGTAGACGTTGGTCTCCGGCTTGAGCTCGGGCAGGTCGACGGGCTCGGCCCAGAAGCGCCAGCCGTCGATGCCGTTGGCGCTCTCGGCGATGGCGAAGAGGCTCTTGCGGTCATAACCCTCGAAGCGGACGACCATGTGGACCTTCCCCTTCCAGTAGAACGCGCCGGGGTTGAGCGTGGCGTTGACGCCGAGCCGCTCCATCAGGAACGGGTTCGTCGCCGGGTTGAGGTCGTAGCGCCACTCGATCGGCGCGTGGCGGTATGTGATCGCCGGGTGCACGAAGCGCTCGAAGACGCCGTTGTCCCACTCCGGGTCGACGGGGTTCCGGCGCGCGAGGAATTTCTCATGCTTCGCGCGCAGCTGCTTGAGCCGCGCGGTCCAGGCGGCGGGGGCTTTGGTCTTGGTCGGGGAGGTTTTCTTTTTCATGGAGGAAGGTGGGAAGGGGAGCGGTTTTTAGCCACGGATTTCACGGATGGGCCCGGATGAAACGCAGTGAAGGATCCGGATTTTTTGTGGGCGGGGTGCCCTCACCCCGCAGGGCGCAGGACCGTTGGCTTGATCCGGGTACATCCGTGAAATCCGTGGTCAAATCAAATGCTGGCTCCCCGCCGCGATCGCCCGCAGGCGGGGGACGGCCTCGAGGCCCATGCGGCCATTGTGATAGGGGCATTTCCAGAAGCCGGCCTTCTCGAGTGTCGCAATGACCCGGCCATCGCGCGTGACGCCGCGGAACCACTCGCCGTTTTTCCGATCGATCAGGCGGGTCGCGATGAACTCCCAGGTGCGCAGTGCGGCGGCGAGGAAGCGTGCCTCGCGGGATATCTGGCAGGCGTTGAGGAAGCCGATGACCGCCTCCGCCTGCGGCCACCATTCCTTGTTGGGGTCGATGAGGCCGGCCGGTCCGCCCAGGTTGTGGATGCCGCCGTCGGTGTCGGTGCCCTCGGCGAGCGTGACCGCCGCGATCTTCACCGCGAGGGCATGGACGCGGGCGGTGAGCGCCGGGTCGCCCAGCACGCCGGCGGCCTCGGTCAGCAGCCAGGCGGCCTCGATGTCGTGGCCGTAGGAAATCTGGTCGGAGCGCAGCGTCCAGTCGTCCGCAAAAAAGAGCCCGAGATGCCCCGTGGCGGGGTTGACCACGCGCGTGAGCATGATCTCCACCAGCCCGGCCAGCGCCTGCCGCAGGCCGGCGTCGGGCCACACGCGCAGGAGGTTGGTGTAGGCCTCCATGATGTGGAGGAGCGTGTTCTGCGACTTCGGGTCGTTCTGGTCGACCACGCTCAGGCGCACGTCGGCGATGGGCGACCAGTCGCGGCCGAAGGCCTCGAGGTAACCGCCGTGCCGCGGCTCGCGGGCGTGCGCCTCGAGCAGCCGGTAGACGGCGACGGCCTGGTCGAGCGGCTCGCGCCGCCCGGTGGCGGCGTGGTATTCGCTCAGCGCGTAGATCGCGAAGGCCTGCCCGTAGACCTGCTTGCGGTCGCGGAGGACCGTGCCGTCGGCGGCGATGGACCAGAAGAAACCGCCGTGCGCCGCGTCATGATATCGCCCCATCAGATCCGCGTGGGCGAGGTCGGCCATGGCGAGCGAGGCCGGGTCGCGGTAGCGCCGGTGCGCGGCGGCGTAGGTCCAGAGGATGCGCGCCGTCAGCAGCGCGCCGCGCTCGACGGTACGGTCGGGCACGAGGTCGTTGCTCAGCCGCCCGAGGAAAGTGCCGCCCGCGCGATCGGCGACGCGCTCGATCCAGAAGGGCAGGATGTTCCCGCGCAGGTCGGCCTCGATGGCGGCGCTGGCGTCGGCGGGGCTCACGGTCGGGGGCGCGGCCTCAGGCCGGGACGTTGCCCTCGGCGGCGCGGCGCAGCTTCAGCTCGGCGGAGATCTGGGTGACCTTCACCTCGCTGAGCGGGTAGAGGAGCACCAGGATGATGGAAACGATGCCGAGCCCGGCCGGGATCACGCTCATCAGCGACACCAGCCCGTGCAGCGATTCCGGGGTCTGGGCGACGTTGGCCTGGAAGCCCACGCTGGACATCAGGCCGAGCGAGACGGCGGCGCCGATGGCCCAGCCCTGCTTCTGCGAGAAGATCGAGGCGGAGAAAATCAGACCGGTCGCGCGGCGGCCGCGCTTCCATTCCGCGTAGTCGGCGGTGTCGGCGTACATGGCCCAGAGCAGGGCGCTGAGCGGGCCGCCGGTGAGGGAGCCGAGGAGGTTGATCCCGATGATCAGGCCGATCTGGTCGGGCTTGAGCACGTAGAACGCGGCCGTGCTGGCGATGGCGACGACAAAGATGCTGATGAAGGCGAGCTTCTTGCCCAGCCGGTTGGCGACGAAGGGCAGCAGGATGACGCCGATCAGCGAGGCGATCTGCCCCGTGCCGTTGAACCAGGAGACGAGTTCCTCGAACTGCCACTGCTGGGTCCCCCCGATCTTCGGCAGCCAGGAGGGCAGCGTGATGGTCTGCGTGCCGACGTAGTACTTGAAATAGTGCACCGTCACGCTGCCGCGGGCGGCCACGTAGAGGATGAAGGTGAGGGTGGTGGCGAGCAGGACGAGCCAGGGGACGTTGGTGAAGAGGTCGGCCAGGTCGCGGCCGACGGAGGTGTCCTGCTTGGGCGGCGGCTGGACGCGTTCGCGCGTGTTCAGGAACGTGGTCAGGAACAGCACGACGACGGCGACGCCGATGACGACGAACGCCATCTGCCAGCCGTGCTCCGCGGTGCTGCCGGCGCTCAGGCGCTTGACCCCGGGCAGCAGGCAGAACGAGATGATGATGCCGCCGGAAAAGGCGCCGAGGAACTTGATCGAGGAAAGCGCGGTGCGCTCCTTGGGGTTGGGGGTCAGCACGCCCAGCATCGCGGTGTAGGGGATGTTGATGGCGGTGTAGAGGATCATCAGCGCGTTGTAGGTCAGGATCGCCCAGATGAGCTTGCCGGTGACCTCATGCTTCAGGGTCTCGGCCATCGTCGCCATGCCGTGCGGCAGGATCGTGGCCAGCAGCCCGAGGACCGAGCGCATGAGGCCGCCGAAGGCGCCCTCCAGATTGGCGGTGATGGTCGTGCCCGGGGTGGTGAACGTCATCACCCCCGCCACGGCGAAGGGCACGCAGATCCACAGGAGATAGGGCCGGTATTTGCCCCAGCGCGTCTTGGTGCGGTCGCCCAGCATGCCCATGATCGGGTCGAAGAAGGCGTCGAGCGAGCGGCTCAGACCGAGCATGGCGCCGGCCGCCAGCGCGCTGATGCCGAACACGTCGGTGTAATAGAACGTCAGGTAGAGCATGAACGTCTGCCAGAAGAGGCAGGACGCCAGGTCGCCGAAGCTGTAGGAGAATTTCTCCCGGACGCTCAGCTTGTCATTGTCCAGCGGGGGGATGGTCATGGGGGTAGGGGTGGGGCAGGCCAATCAGACTTTGCCGCGGCGGGCCTCGAGCTGCGCGCGGATCTCGGCCATTTTCTGCTGGGTCAGCGGATAACTCCACCAAAATGCGGCGGCCACGCAGACGCCCGCGATCGGGATGCCCGCGAGCAGGGCCCGGATCCAGAAGATCGTCTCCGGGCTCTGCGCGACCTTGTCGGCCGCGAAACCCGTCAGGCCCAGGACCTGGCCGGCGAGGAAGTAGCCGAGGGCGTTGCCGGCCTTGTTCATCCAGGAACCGCAGGCGGAGAACGCGCCCTCGCGGCGCTTGCCGGTCTGGAGCTCGTCGTAGTCCATGATGTCGGCGCCGATGGTCTGATCCAGCATGTAGTAGCCGGCGGCCGTGAGGGCCATGGCGGCGGAGGCGAACGGTTGCAGCCAGGGCAGCGAGGGGGAATAGAGGAACCAGGTGGCGCCGTAGGCGGCGAAGCCGATGCCGCAGGTCAGCAGCATGGTGGGGAGCTTGCCGAGCCGGTTGCAGATCCAGGCGATGACGGGCACGCCGAGGAAGCCGCCGATCATCCACGCGGCGCCCATCACGCCGTTCCAGTTGTTGCCGAGCTTGGTATCGCCGTGCGCGACGTAATAGACGGTCGCGTAATAGCCGAGCGAGCCGACCATGCTCGAGCCGAGGGAGAAGACGAGCCCGGCGATGACCTTCAGCCGGAAGGGCCGGCATTTCATCGTCTCGTAGACCGAGGCCTTCAGCGAGACCTTCTCGGCCTGCCGCGCGGCGACGATGCCGTAATAGCGCTCCCTGACGTTGAAGAACACGAGCAGGCCGTTGATCAGCATCAGCGCGCCGAGGATGCTGCAGTAGACCTGCACGCCGAGGAGGATGTTCTGCTTGCCGGTGGCCGCGTTGGTGAAGAGGGCGAGGTTGGTGAACGGCAGCCCGATGAAGAACGCGACCTCGAAGACTTTTTGGATCACGCCCTTGTAGGTCATCACGCTGGTGCGCTCATGGTAGTCGGGGGTGAGCTCGTTGCCCAGGCTCTGGTAGGGCATGTTGAAGCAGCTCACGAACGGGATGTAGACCAGGCTCGAGAGCAGCATCCACCAGAACAGCTGGTTGCCGGTCCAGCCGGGCGGGACGAGAAACAGGCAGGGCAGGCCGACGCCGACGAACAGCGTCCCGACGAGGATGAACGGCCGGCGGCGGCCCAGGCGCGTGCGGGCGTTGTCCGACAGCCAGCCGAAGAGCGGGTCGGACAGCGCGTCGACGATGCGGATCAGCATCAGGGCCAGGCCCACCAGCTGCGGCGACAGCCCGAGGAAGATGTTGAAGACCGGGTAGGCGAGGTTCGGGTAGAGCCAGTGCCCCCACATGTCGATGGAGCCGCCGAGACCGTAGGCAATCTTGGTCTTGACGGGCACCCGGTCCTCGGGAGTGGTGGTCGGACCGTGGGCGGGGGCTGGGGCGGGGGCGTCAGTGGTCATGGGGTGGGGAAAATGCGTCCGGGGGCGGTGCGGTTCATGCGGTCAATAGGTGTCGACGAGGGAATGATGGACGAGCGCCCGCCGGAGTTTCCCCTCGGTCTGCCCGCGGGTGAACTCCAGCGTCACGGTCCGCGGCTCGTCGGGATAGAGCTCGAAATAATTGTCGCTGCTCCGGTGGGCGACGCCCGGCAGGTCGAAGGCGAAGCGGTGCAGGAAGGCCGTGGTGGCGAACGTGACCTCCGCCGCCCGCGGCGAAACCAGCCGGAGGCCGGCGGTCACCTGCCCCGGGCGCAGCTGCAGCAGGCGCGGCGGCGAGAGGAAAACCGTGTCCTCGCTCACGCGGGCGCCATCGACGAAGAGCGCGATCCGCAGGTGCAGGTTGTCGCGGCCGTGTTTCGCCATCAGCGGGCCGAGGTCGAGCGTCTTCTGCCGGACACTCTCGCCGGGGCGCAGCGCGACCGGCTTTTTCCCGCGCAGCAGCACGCGGTCGTCGAGGTGGAACAGCGTCCAGCGCAGCTCGCCGCGCCGGGGCTCGGGGGCGTCGCAGACGGTGTAAAGGTGGACGAGCCGCACGGTGGTGCGCCGGTAGTTGCCGATGATGGTGTCCTCGCCGCCGGGCACGTGGGCGCTGACGATCGCCGGGGCGAAGAAGCGCCGGGCCAGGTGGTGCAGCGCGCGCCAGCGGCCGGTGAACTCGATCGAGCTCCACGACGCGGCGGGCCAGCAGTCGTTCAGCTGCCAGTAGAGCGCGCCCATGCAGTGCGGCATCTGCCGGCGGTAGTGCTCGACCCCCGTCTGCATGCAGTAGGCCTGGTTCAGCTGCGACAGGTAGATGAGGTCCGCCTGCGACTTGGGGAAGCGGTAGTGGCGCGAGACGTAGTCGAGGATGATCTGGTTGCCGGCGCGGTTCTTCTGGTGGTTCTCCATCGGCGCGCCGAAGACGTTGGCGTCGCCGGGCGGGCAGAAGGTGGCCTGCGTCCCGGGCGAGCTGTAGCTCTGCATGCCGAACTCCGAGACGAAGCGGAACCGCCACTTCTCGTAGTCCTTCACCGGCGCCCGCGAGTGCCACACGTCCCAGAAATGCGTGTCGCCGCGCCTTTCGCCCGCGGCGTGCGTCGTGGCGTTGGCCACGGAGTCGGCGAAGCTGCCGCGCCACTGGGTGGAGGGCCAGTAGGCCGTGACCCCGTCGAGCGCGGCCACGACGGCCGGCAGGTCGCGGTGGAAGACCGCCTCGTAGTTTTTTTTCAGGCGCGGATGGGTCGCCAGGTCGCCGCGGCCGTGGCCGAAGTGGTTGAGCTGGGCGACCTCGTTGTTGCCGCACCAGAGGGCGAGGCAGGCGCGGTGGCGGAGGCGGCGGACCTGGTGCCGGGCCTCGGCCCGCACGCTGCGGCGGAACGCGGCGTCGCCCGGGTAGATGGAGCAGGCGAACATGAAGTCCTGCCACACCAGCAGGCCGAGCTCGTCGCACAGGTCGTAGAAATCCTCGCTCTCATAGACGCCGCCGCCCCACACGCGGATCATGTTCATGTGCGCCGCGCGGGCGCTGCGCAGGTCGCGCGCGTAGTCCTCGCGCTGCAGGCCGGCGACGAAGCTGTGCGCCGGGATCCAGTTGGCGCCCTTGGCGAAGACCGGCCGGCCGTTGACGACGAAGCGGAAGGTCTCGCCCGCGGCGTCGGCGCGCCGGTCGAGCTCGACGGTGCGCAGGCCGAGCCGCCGCGACCAGCGGCCGAGGCGCCGTCCGTCCGGGGCGAGGAACTCGGTCTCCAGCTGGTAGAGCGGCTGCGCGCCCTGGCCGTTGGGCCACCAGAGCTGCGGGTGTTCGACCAGGATCTCGGTGCCGACGCCCTCGGCGATGACGATGCGGTTGAGCGTGAGCCGGTGGTGGCAGGAGAGGCCGGCGGCGCGGCGGGCGAACTCGGGGGCGAGCCGGAGGATGACGGCGTCGCCGCGGGCGCCGCGGTGGTGCCACTGGAGGACGCGGACGCTTTCCAGCCGGTTGGTGCTCCAGGATTCCAGCCGCAGGTCGCGCCAGATGCCGGCGGTGACGAGGCGCGGGCCCCAGTCCCAGCCGAACTGGCAGGGCTGCTTGCGCAGCACCTGGCTGCGCCCGACGGGGTCGTTGAACTCGCGGGGCTGGTGGGAAAGCCGGTGGGTGCGGATGTACTCCATCGCGCTGCCGAAGCGGATGACCAGCTCGTTGGCGCCGGCGCGGAGCCGGGGCCTCGCGTCCCAGCGGTGGGCGACGAACATGTTGTCCGTGCGCGCGATCTCCCGGCCGTTCAGCCGGACGGTGGCGACGGTGTCGAGGCCGTCGGCCACGAGGTCCACGTGCCCGTGCTCCAGCAGCGCGGCGGGGACATTGAACGTGGCGCGGTATTCCCAGTCCCGCTCCTCGATCCACTGCAGTTCCAGCTCGTTCGTGCCCCAGAACGGATCGGGGATCAGCCCGAGCCGGCGCAGGTCGGTGTGCACGCAGCCCGGCACCACCGCGGGGCGCCAGGGCGAGGCCGCGGTGGCGTCGCGGAATTGCCACGCAGCGGAGGCCAGGGGGAGCGAACGCATGGACCGGGCCCCGCGGGCGGGCTTACTTCTTGAGCGGGTTGTCCAGCACGAAGCGGACGATTTCCTCGGCCGAGCCGAAGCAGAGCGCGGACACGGTGTCGGCGGCGCCGTAATAGATCGCGAGCCGGCCGGTCGCGCTGTCGCAGAGGCAGCCGACGGGGAAGCACACGCCCGGGACGAAGCCGCTGAGCTCATAGGGCGCCTCCGGGCAGAGCAATGCCTCCCGGGCGGAGGCGACCACTTTCCACGGCTGTTCGCGGTCGAGCACCATCGCGCTGATCGAGTAGACGAAGCCGTTGCAGGTGCCGGTGACCGCGTGGTAGATCAGCAGCCAGCCCTCGCTGGTCTCGATGGGCGAGGGGCCGGCGCCGATCTTGGTGCCCTGGAACCAGGGCCAGCCGCGGCCCATGACATGACGGTGCTTGCCCCAATAAACGAGGTCGGAGCTCTCGCTGATGAAGATGTCGCCAAAGGGCGTGTGGCCGGTGTCGGACGGCCGGCTGAGCATGAGATACTTGCCGTTGACCTTGCGCGGGAAGAGCACGCCGTTGCGGTTGTAGGGCAGGAAGGCGTTCTCGATCTGCTCGAAATGCACGAAGTCGGTCGTTTTCGCGACGCCGATGGTCGGGCCGTGGTAGCCATTGCACCAGGTGATGTAGTGCACGCCGTCGATGAGCGTGACGCGCGGGTCGTAGGCGTATTCGTGGCGGAGCACCTCGGGGTCGCCGGCGGTGAAGGTGATCGGCTTGGGCTCGAAGGTGAACTTGAGCCCGTCCGGGCTGCGGCCGACGTGCAGGTGCGGCACGCGGTCCATGCCCTCGGTGCGGAACACGCCGATGAAGCCGCCCTGCCAGGGCACGACGGCGCTGTTGTAGATGCCGGTGACGTGCGGGAGCGGGCGGCGGCCGATGACGGGATTGGCGTCGTAGCGCCAGAGCAGGTCCGAGTTGCCGGCCGCCCGGGGTTGCCAGGGAATGTTGGGAAGGGCGGAGCCGACGATCTGGAACTTCATGGGGAATTGGGGGCGGATTTAAACTGGGCCGGCGGTCAAACCCTGACAGCAGGTCAAGCGGGGCAAAGCGACCAGGGGCGGGATAGTACGGCAGCCGCCTCCGGATGTTAATGAGATCCTTTGTCCCTCGCTTGAGAAGCCCCCCTGCGGTCCCGGCCGCGGCTGGTCCGGAACGTTGATAAATTTTGCACGAAAACCCGGCGCAATTCGGATCTTCCCATGGCCACCCACCCGCCCGCGGCAGGGCTGGACCTTGGTCCAGCCGCGAACGGGCAGGAACGCCGCGAGCCGGCGGTTCGCGGCCATCGGCTGCACCAAGGTGCAGCCCTGCGGCAACCGGCTACGGCTTCACCGGGGTGAGCCGGAAGAGCAGCACGTCATGGGAATCGACCTTGGCGGTATAGGGCTTGGAGTTGTCGCCGGCGGGCTTTTTCGCCCAGACGTCCTGCACCTTGAACGCGCCCTGGATGGTCCAGAGCCGGTTCCACTCGACCGTGATCTCCGTCGCGGCGGCGTTGGTGTTGAGCGCGCAGACGGCCCATTCGCCGTGGCTGAGCTCGCGGACCCAGATCTCGATGTTCTTGCCGGGATCGGCGAGGGCGCGGAAGCCCTGCTTGCCGAGCGCATCCTGGTCGATGGCGAGCACATCCTTGTCGGTCATCATGGCCTGATACTCGGGCTTCATGTGCCGCACGTCGTTGCCGGCGATGAGCGGGGCGGCGATCATGCACCAGAGGCTGAAGTGGGCGCGCGATTCGCCGTAGGTCAGGCCATCGGTGCCCACCTCGAGCATGTCGGGGTCGTTCCAGTGCCCGGGGCCGGCGTATTTGCCGATGCCGTCGGGACCGTTGCTCTCCACCAGGCTGTACTGCAGGTCGAGGTTGCGCTTCCAGCCGCTCTCCCAGCCCTTGCGGCCGTCGTAGGAGCTGTAGATGTCGCCCGTCGTGCGCCACATGTGGCCGACGTCGCCCGCCCATTCCCAGGGCTTGTTCTGGCCCCATTCGCAGAGGCTGAACAGGACCGGCCGGCCGGCGGCGTGCAGCGCGTCGCGCATCGTCTTGTAGGTCTCGCGCGCGTCGGCGGTGCCGTGCTCGCACCAGTCGTACTTGAGGAAATCGATGCCCCAGGAGGCGTAGGAAAGCGCGTCCTGGTACTCGTGGCCGCGGCCGCCGGGGAAGCCCGCGCAGGTCTTGGTGCCCGCGCAGCTGTGGATGCCGAACTTGAAGCCCTTGGCATGAAGATAGTCGCCGACCGCCTTCAACCCATGGGGGAATTTCTTCGGGTCGGGCACGAGGTTGCCCTGGGCGTCGCGCTCCCTGCTCTCCCAGCAGTCGTCGATCACGATGTAGGTGTAGCCGGCGTCGCGCATGCCGTTCGCGATCATGGCGTCCGCCGTCTCCCTGATCAGGTCTTCATTGATGTTCGCGGCGAAGGTGTTCCAGCTGTTCCAGCCCATGGGCGGGGTGAGGGCGAGGCCTTCGAATTTCTGGGCGAAACCTGCGGTGCAGATCGCGCAAAATAGCACGAGGATGGTTTTTTTCATGGGGTGGTGGGGGCAATGAAGAGCGGGCCGGACGGACCGGGACAAAATCACGGACTCAGGTCAGTTGACACAAATATTCGCGTAGCCCCAGCCAAAAGTAAATTCCCTGTTTCCGGCCAACATGATTCCTAACAACCACCGGGCCGGGCCGGCGATTTAGATCGAAATCCAATCGCCAAGCTACCTATAAACAGAACCTTTCCCCCCGTCTCTACCTACTCTCATCCCACCATGGCCAACTACGGTTACTTCGACGACGCCCGCCGCGAATATGTCATCACCCGCCCCGACACGCCCCTGCCCTGGCTGAATTATTTCGGCCAGGACGAGTTCTTCGGCCTGTCGTCGCAGACCGCCGGCGGCTATTCCTTCTGGAAGGACGCCAAGCTGCGCCGCCTGACGCGCTACCGCTACAACAACAACCCGATGGATAACGACGGCCGCTTCCTCTACGTGAAGCAGGGCCAGTCCGTCTGGAATCCGGGCTGGAAGCCGACCCGCACCAAGCTCGACGCCTTCGAGTGCCGCCACGGCCTCGGCTACTCCCGCATCACCGGCCGCAAGGACGGCATCGAGGTCGAGCAGCTGATGTTCGTGCCGCCCCAGGAAAACCTGGAGATCTGGAAGGTCTCGGTCCGCAACCGGACGAAAAAACCGCAGAAGCTGAGCCTCTTCTCCTACGTCGAGTTCTGCTTTTTCGAGGCGCTGAACGACATGACGAACTACCAGCGCACCTACTCGATCGGCGAGGTCGAGATCGAGGGCAGCGCGATCTACCACAAGACCGAGTACCGCGAGCGCCGCAACCATTACACCCTCTTCGGCTGCACCCGGAAGATTGACGGCTACGACACGTCGCGCGACGCCTTCGTCGGCGTCCACCACGGTCTGCACGATCCGCAGGCCGTCCTCGCCGGCAAATGCACCAACAGCCATGCCTACGGCTGGAATCCCGTCGGCGCGCTCCAGGTCAACCTCACGCTCAAGCCCGGCCAGGAGGAGACCTTCGCCTTCGTTCTCGCCTACGTCGAGCAGGGCGACCGGCCGAAGTTCGACGCGCCGCTCGTGATGAACAAGACCCGGGGCAGGGAGATCCTCGCCAAGTACCGCGACCTGAAGGTCGTGGACGCCGCGTTTGCCGCCGTGAAGGCGCGCTGGGAGTCGCTGCTGTCGATCTACCAGTCGCCCGACGTGCCCAACGAGCACCTGCGCCGCATGGTCAACACCTGGAACCAGGTCCAGTGCATGGCGACTTTCAACCTATCCCGCTCCGCCTCGGGCTACGAGACCGGCATCGGCCGCGGCATGGGCTACCGCGACTCGAACCAGGACATCCTCGGCTTCGTTCACCTGCTCCCGGCCCGTGCCCGCCAGCGCATCCTCGACATCGCCTCCACCCAGCTCGCCGACGGCACCTGCTTCCACCAGTACCAGCCGCTGACCAAGAAGGGCAACGCCGACATCGGCGGCGGCTTCAACGACGACCCCCTCTGGCTCATCCTCTCGACCTGCGCGTACATCCGCGAGACCGGCGACCTGACGATCCTCGCCGAGCCGTGCGGTTACGCCGACAAGCCCGGCTCCACGGACTCGCTGCTTCACCACATCGAGACCTCGATCAGCTACACGCTGAACAACCGCGGCCCGCACAGCCTCCCGCTGATCGGCCACGCCGACTGGAACGACTGCCTCAACCTCAACTGTTTTTCGACGGAGCCGAACGAATCCTTCCAGGTCACCGGCGACATCGCCGGCTCGAAGGCCGAGTCCGTCATGATCGCCGGCCTCTTCCTCTACGCCGCGCGCGACCTCGTCGGGCTTTACGGCTTCATGGGCCGCGCGGCCGACGCCGCCCGCATCCAGGTCCATTACGATGACATGCTCAAGACCGTGGAGGAACAGGCCTGGGACGGCGCGTGGTACACCCGCGCCTTCGACGCCCGGAGCAATCCCGTCGGCTCCAAGGTCTGCAAGGAGGGCAAGATCTACATCGAGAGCCAGGCCTGGTGCGTCCTCGGCGGCGCCGGCCGGAACAACGGCCGCGCGAAGAAGGCCCTGCAGGCCGTGGACAAATATCTCTACAATCCGGAGTACGGCTGCGCGCTGCAGTATCCGCCGTACTCGACCTACCACCTCGAGCTCGGCGAGGTCTCCAGCTATCCGCCGGGCTACAAGGAAAATGCCGGCGTTTTCTCCCACAACAACACCTGGATCCACATCGGCTGGACCCTGTTTGGCGAGGGCGAGAAGGCGCTCGAGTACTACCTCAGCATCTGCCCCTCGGCGAAGAAGGACCACGACGTCTACCGCTCGGAGCCTTATGTCTACGCGCAGATGACGGCCTCGCAGTTCTCGCCCACACCCGGCGAGGGCAAGAACTCCTGGCTCACCGGCACGGGCGCCTGGTCATTCGTCGTCGCCAGCCAGTCGATCCTCGGCGTCCAGCCGGATTTCACCGGCCTGCGCATCGACCCGTGCATACCGAAGAAGTGGAAGGGCTTCACGGTCTCGCGCAAGTTCCGCGGCGTCACGTACAGCATCGAGGTCAAAAACCCGAAGGGCAGATCGAAGGGCGTGAAGTCGCTCGTCATCGACGGCCAAAAGGTCGCCGGCAACCTCATCCCGCTCCCGACCGACGGCCGCACCGCCGTGAAGGTCGAGGTCACGCTCGGCGCCTGAGCAACGGGTGAAGGTTGGGTCAGGCCGGCGGAGCATATCCCGCCGGCCTGTTTTATTCCCGGTGGGTCCAATACACCGAAGCTTGCTTCGGCTTCGTTGTAGCCGGCCTCGCTGAGGCCGGTTACGAAAGGGTCCGGGGTCAGCGACCCCGGCTACACCAAACGGCTTGGGTCAATTGTCCGGAGCTTGCTCCGGGGATCTTTACTCGCGGATTTGCTTCACTCGGCGGCGGAGCGGCCCAAGCTGGGCGGCCAGCCATGCCCGCCAAGCGCGCCTTCGTCTACATCGTCCGTTGCTCCGACCGGACGTTCTATATCGGCACGGCGAAGGATGTCCGCCGGCGGCTCGCCGTCCACAACGCCCGCCGTGGCGCGAAATACACCCGGCCGCGGCTGCCGGTCCGGCTGGTCTGGTCGGAGGGCCCGATGAGCCTGACCCGCGCGCTGCAACGCGAACACCAGTTGAAGCAGTTGACCCGCGCACAAAAGCAGGCGCTTATCCGGGGCCGGTTGAAAGTTCCCCGGCCGCGTTGATCCCATGCTTTTCCTGAACAAGCTCCTGCCCGTCTTTGTCCTGCCGCTGGGCCTGGCGCTGCTGCTGCTGCTCGCCGCGCTGTGGCGGAAAAAGCGCTGGCCGGTGGTCGCCGCCCTGCTGCTGCTTTATCTGGGCAGCATCCCCTTCGTCGGCGGCCGGCTGATCGGCTGGCTCGAGTCGCGTTATCCGGCGGTCGCGGTCGACCAGGCCGGGCCGGCGGACGCGATCGTGGTGCTCGGGGGGATTTTTGGTCCGCCGACCGCGCCCGGCTTGGTGCCCAATCTGCCGGCGACGGCGGCGCGGCTCGAGGCCGGCATCCGGCTGGCCCAGGCCGGCCGGGCCTCGTGGCTGGTCTTCACCTGCGGGCGGATACCCTGGGAAGGCCACGTCCGGACCGAGGGCGAGGACGCACGCGCGCAAGCCCTCCTGCGCGGGGTGCCGGCCGACCGGATTCTCCTCACCCGCGAGGTGGCCAACACGGCCGACGAGGCGCGCGCGGTGGCCGGGCTGGCGCAGGAACGGCACTGGCGTCGCATCATCCTGGTCACGACCGGCTGGCACCTGCCGCGCGCGGCCTACCTTTTCCACCGCGCGGGCGTGGACTGCATTTTCTTTCCGGTGGATTTCCGCCATGATCCCGGGCGACCGCTGACGCTGATCGATTTCCTGCCCGCGGCCGATGCGCTGGGCGAGACCGAGACCACGCTGCGGGAGATCTACGGCAACCTCTACTACCGTCTTTTCCGCTGAGCCTTCACCGGCTTGGCCGGGACGGGCAGGATGAAGGGCGTGTAGAGCGCCGCCGACTTCGGCGGGAAACGGCCGCTCAGCCGCACGCCGACGTCGAGCGACTCCTGCTTCCGGACGTGGCCGGTGGCGTGCAGCTTGGCGACGATGTCGTAGCGGCTGTGCGGCACGAGCAGTTCGAGCGGCTCCAGGTTGTCGACGGCCAGCTCCTCGCAGCGGCGGAGCAGGGCCTCCAGGCCGGTGCCGGCGTGCGCGCTGATGAACAGCGCCTCGGGGTGCTGCGCCCGCACACGCGCCACGGTGTGGGCGGAGGCGGCGTCGACCTTGTTGAAGACCGTGATGGTGGGCTTGTCCGCCGCGCCCAGCTCCGCCAGCACGGCGAGCGTGGTGGCGTGGTGCTGCTCGAAGTTCGGGTTGGTGACGTCGATGACGTGGATGAGAAAGTCCGAGACCACCACCTCCTCGAGCGTGGCCTTGAAGGCCTCGACCAGCCGGTGCGGCAGCCGGCGGATGAAGCCGACGGTGTCGGTCACGAGCAGCGTCCGGCCGTCGGGCAGGACGAACTGCCGCGTGGTCGGGTCGAGGGTGGCGAAGAGCTTGTCCACCGCGAGCACGTGCGCGCCGGTGAGCTTGTTGAGCAGCGAGGATTTGCCGGCGTTGGTGTAGCCGACGATGGCCGCGCCGGGGACGGGCGTGCGCTGGCGCCGCCGGCGCTGGGTGGCGCGCTGGGAGATGACGGCGACCAGCTCCTCCTTCAGGTGCGCGATGCGGTCGCGCACAACGCGGCGGTCCTGCTCGAGCTGGGTCTCGCCCTCGCCGCCCATGGCGCCCTTGCCGCGCTGGCGGGACAGGTGGGTCCACGCCCGGGTCAGGCGGGGGAGGGAGTATTCCATGCGGGCCAGCGCGACCTGCAGCACGGCCTCGCGCGTCTGGGCGCGGTCGGCGAAGATTTCCAGGATGACCTCCTGCCGGTCGATGACGGCCACGCCGGATTCCTTTTCCCAGTTGCGCTGCTGGCTGGGCGACAGCTCGGCGTCGACCACGATGAGGTCGGCGCCGTCGGCCTTGGCCAGCGCGATCAGCTCGGCGGCCTTGCCGCTGCCGACCAGGAACTTGGCCTGGGTCAGGCGCAGGTTGACGAAGGTGGTGCGGGTGATCGTCAGCCCGAGGTTCTCCACCAGCTCCTTCAGCTCGCCCAGCAGCTCCTCGCCCTCGCCGGCGGCCATGTCGGGGGTCTGCAGGCCGACCAGCAGGGCGCGCTGGGCGGGTTTTTCTTCGAGGGGAAAGTCGGCCATGGAGTCTCAGTCAGTAGCCGCCGCCCCGGGCGAGTCAACTTATGTCATGATATCCCGGGGTCCGCGCGGGTTGCGGGCTGGACAGCCGAAAACCCGCTTTGCAATCTGGCCCCGGTTTTTTCAGGCTTGCCGGCCAACCATTTGCCCGCGGAGGCGGTCCATTGGAAAAGTGGATGCATAGGGGATGTAACTCGCTTTTTCCGTGTCCGCTTCCGCGGGCTTTTGCCACGCCAGATTGTCACCCCGCCGGGCCACCGCCGGTGCACCCTGGCGCGGCCCGCGTACCGCGCAACTGTCCGGCCCGGGGAAAACCCATCGTGAAAGCTGGAACGCCTCCTGCAATCCCTCGGTCCTAACAACATGGACCAGCAAAAAATGACCGTCATGTCGCGCCAGGCCGTGCAGGAGGCGCAGAACGAGGCGCGCCGCCGCTCGCACAACGAGGTGGAGACGTGGCACCTGCTCGTCGCGCTCCTGGCCCAGGAGGGCGGCATCGTGCCGGCGCTCGTCGAGAAGCTCGGTCTGACCGTCAGTGCCATGCAGCTGGCCGCCAACCGCGAGCTGGAGCGCGTGCCGAAGGTTTCCGGCGCCGTCGATGTCTCGAAGGTCTACGTCACCCAGGCCCTCAACGAGGTGCTGACCCAGGCCGAAAAGGAGGCCGAGCAGCTCAAGGACGAGTTCGTGAGCGTCGAGCACCTGTTGCTCGCCCTCATCAAGGTCGGCCAGCCCGCGGCCCTGAGGAAATATTTCGACAGCTTTGGCCTCGACCGGGCCAAGGTGCTCGCGGAGCTCAAGCTGATGCGCGGCAGCCAGCGCGTCACCTCCGACAACCCCGAGACGACCTACAACGCCCTCGAGAAATACGGCATCGACCTCGTGGCGCAGGCGCGCAAGGGCAAGCTCGACCCCGTGATCGGCCGCGACGCCGAGATCCGCCGCGCCATCCGCATCCTGTCCCGCAAGACCAAGAACAACCCCGTGCTCATCGGCGAGCCCGGCGTCGGCAAGACCGCCATCGTCGAGGGCCTGGCCCAGCGCATCCTGCGCGGCGACGTGCCCGAGGGGCTGAAGGACAAGACCGTCTTCGCCCTCGACATGGGCGCGCTGGTCGCGGGCGCCAAGTACCGCGGCGAGTTCGAGGAGCGGCTCAAGGCCGTCCTCAACGAGGTCAAGCAGGCGGACGGCCGCATCATCCTGTTCATCGACGAGCTCCACACCATCGTCGGCGCCGGCAAGACCGAGGGCGCGATGGACGCCGGCAACCTGCTCAAGCCCATGCTGGCCCGCGGCGAGCTGCACTGCATCGGCGCGACCACCCTCGACGAATACCGCCTGCACATCGAGAAGGACCCGGCGCTCGAGCGCCGCTTCCAGCCGGTGGTCGTGGAGGAGCCGACGGTCGAGGACGCCATTTCCATTTTGCGCGGCCTGCGCGAGCGCTACGAGCTGCACCACGGCGTGCGCATCCAGGACAACGCCCTCGTGGCCGCCGCCGTGCTCTCGCACCGCTACATCGCCGACCGCTTCCTGCCGGACAAGGCCATCGATCTCGTGGACGAGGCCTGCGCCATGATCCGCACCGACATCGACTCGCTGCCGACCGAGCTGGACGAGCTCCAGCGCCGCGTCCTCCAGCTGGAGATCGAGGAGACCGCGCTCCGGCAGGAAAAGGACGACGCCTCCAAGCGCCGGCTGACCGAGCTGCGCAAGGAGCTGGCCAACGACAAGGAGAAGGCCACCGCGCTCCGCACCATCTGGCTCAAGGAGAAGGAATCCCTCGGCCGCGTGCAGAAGGTGCGCGAGGAGCTCGAGGCCGCCCGGCTCGAGATGGCCAAGGCCGAGCGCAACTACGACCTCAACAAGATCGCCGAGCTCCGCCACGGCCGCATCCCGCAGCTCGAGAAGGAACTCGCCAAGGCCGAGAAGACCGGCACCGCCAAGACCACCCTGGTCAAGGAGGAGGTCTCGTCCGAGGAGATCGCCGAGATCATCTCGAAGTGGACCCACATCCCCGTGACCCGGCTCCTGGAGGGCGAGAAGGAGAAGCTCCTGAAGCTCGAGGACGAGCTCCACCGGCACGTCATCGGCCAGGACGAGGGCGTCCGCCTCGTCAGCGAGGCCATCCTGCGCGCCCGCGCCGGCATCAAGGACCCGCGCCGGCCGATCGGCAGCTTCCTGTTCCTCGGCCCGACCGGCGTCGGCAAGACCGAGCTCGCCAAGACGCTCGCGTCACAGCTCTTCGATTCCGAGAACAACCTCATCCGGCTCGACATGTCCGAGTACATGGAGAAGCACTCCGTCTCGCGCATGATCGGCGCGCCCCCGGGCTACGTCGGCTACGACGAGGGCGGGCAGCTCTCCGAGGCCGTGCGGCGCAAGCCCTACTCGGTCGTCCTCTTCGACGAGATCGAGAAGGCGCACCCGGACGTGTTCAACGTCCTGCTGCAGGTGCTCGACGACGGCCGCATCACCGACAGCCAGGGCCGCACGGTGGATTTCAAGAACACCGTCATCATCATGACCTCGAACATCGGCAGCCGCCACCTGCTCGAGGGCGTGACCGGCACCGAGATCCCCGAGAGCGTGCGCGAGGCCGTCATGGCCGACCTGCGCGCGGCCTTCCGGCCGGAGTTCCTCAACCGCGTGGACGAGACCGTGCTCTTCAAGCCGCTCTCGCTGGAGGAGATTGAAAAGATCGTCGACCTCCTCATCGCCGACGTGAACCGGCGGCTCGCGGACAAGCGCGTCGTGGTCGTGCTCGAGCCGAAGGCGAAGGCCTGGGTGGCCGAGAAGGGCTACGACCCGGTCTTCGGCGCGCGCCCGCTCAAGCGCTTCCTCCAGCGCCACCTCGAGACGCGCTTGGCGCGCGCCCTCATCGGCGGCGAGGTCACCGAGGACTCGACCGTCACCTTCAAGGTCAAGGGCGGCGAGCTGGTGCTGGGGTGAATATAGCCGGGGTCGCTGACCCCGGTGTCCTTCTTTTCGTTCCGGGCTCAACAAGGCCAACGCACCCCGCCATTTCTTCCTTTGCGTCCCGGCGACTTTGCGTGAGATTCGGCCCGCATGTCCGCCGAGCCCATCCGCTATTTCCACCGCAACAAGCAGACCGTCGAGACCGAGCAGGTCTACGGCGAGCGCTGGCTGCGCTGGACCTACGGGACCGCGCTCGGTCGCTTCGCCCTCTGGCTGCTGGTGAGGCGGGCCATCGCCTCGCGCTATTACGGCTGGCGGATGTCGTGGCGGGCGAGCGCGAACCGGATCCTGCCGTTCATCGTCGACTTCAACCTCGATGTGGACGAGTTCGCGAAAAAGCCGTACGCGTTCAGGACCTTCAACGAGTTCTTCTCCCGCGCGCTGAAGGCCGGCGCCCGGCCGATCGCGCCGGGCGACCACGTGGCGGTGCTGCCCGCGGACGGCCGGCACCTCGCGTTCCAGACCTATGATGCGGCGACGGGGTTTTATGCGAAGGGCCAGCGGTTCGACCTCGCGGCCTTTCTCGGCGATCCCGCGCTGGCGGCGGAGTTCGGCGGCGGCTCGCTGCTGATCTCGCGGCTGTGCCCGGTGGACTACCACCGGTTTCATTTTCCCGTGAGCGGCACCCCGGACGAGCCCCGGCTGATCAACGGCTGGCTTTACTCCGTCAGCCCGATCGCGCTGCGGCGGAACCTCGCTTATCTCTGGGAGAACAAGCGGGCGGTGACCCTGGTCGAGTCGCCGGTGTTCGGCCGCGTCGCAGTGGTGGAGGTCGGCGCGACGATGGTCGGCAGCATCCTGCAGACGTTCGTGCCCGGGCGCGCGGTCGCGAAGGGCGAGGAGAAGGGCCTCTTCAAGTTCGGCGGCTCGTGCGTCGTGACGATTTTCCAGCGCGGCCGGATCAAGCTCGATGCCGACCTGGTGCGCCACAGCGCCGACGGCCTCGAGGTCTACGCCCGGATGGGCGACCGGCTGGGCGCTGCCGGCTGAGACCAACCAATCACTTTACCACGGATTTCTCGGATGAACACGGATGGTGAACCCAAGCCTGTCATTCTGAGCACTTCGGTGGTTTTTCCGTGCCCATCCGTGTAATCCGTGGTCAATTCCGCCTGATGAAAACACGACTCCTCCTGATGCTCTGCGTGGCCGTCGCGACGGTCCGGGCCGGTTTCCCCTACGCGGAGGCCACGGTTGATCAGCTGCAGGCCGGGATGGCCGCGGGCAAATTCACCGCCCATGAGCTGACCGCCGCCTACCTGCAGCGCATCGCGGCCATCGACCAGTCCGGCCCGGGCCTGCACGCGGTCATCGAGGTGAACCCCGACGCGCTGGCGATCGCCGACCAGCTCGACGCCGAACGCAAGGCCGGCAAAGTCCGCGGGCCGCTGCACGGGATCCCGGTGCTCATCAAGGATAACATCGACACCGCCGACCACCTGGCCACGACCGCCGGGTCACTCGCGCTGGTCGGCTCCAAGCCGCGGCAGGACTCCGGGGTGGCGGCCAGGCTGCGGGCCGCGGGGGCCATCATTCTCGGCAAGACGAATCTCAGCGAATGGGCCAACATCCGCTCAACAACCTCGACCAGCGGCTGGAGCGGTCGCGGCGGGCAGACGCACAATCCCTACGCGCTGGACCGCGACCCCTCCGGCTCCAGCTCCGGTTCCGGGGCCGGGGTCGCGGCGAATCTCTGCGCGCTCGCCGTCGGCACCGAGACGGACGGCTCCATCGTCTCGCCCGCCGCGACCTGCGGCGTGGTCGGGCTGAAACCGACGGTGGGCCTGGTCAGCCGCGCCGGCATCATCCCGATCGCTGCCTCGCAGGACACCGCCGGACCGATGACGCGCACGGTGCGCGATGCGGCGCTCCTGCTGGCGGCGCTGGCCGGGCCGGATGAACGCGATGTGGCGACGAAGCAGATCCCCGCCGGCCTTTCGCTGGATTTCGCCGCGGCCCTGCAGCCCGGCGCGTTGCAAGGCGCGCGGATCGGCGTGCTGCACGGGCCGTTCGGCCTGCACCCGCGGATGGAGGCCGTGCTCGCCGCGGCCGTGGCCCGGCTGAAGTCCGCCGGGGCGGAGATCGTCGAGCTCGGTGATTTCCCGGACCTGGGCAAGGTCTCCGATCCCGAGCTCGAGGTGCTGCTCTATGAGCTGAAGGATGGCCTCAACACCTACCTGGCCGGTCTTGGGCCGGATGCGCCCGTCAAGACCCTGGCGGACGTCATCCGCTTCAACGAGGCGCACCACGCGCAGGAGATGCCGTTTTTCGCCCAGGAACTCTTCGTGCGCGCCGAGGGCAAGGGCCCGCTCACCGAGGCCGCCTACCGCGACGCCCGGGCGCTCTGCCTGAAGCTCGCCCGGACCGACGGTATCGATGCGCTGGTCGCCAAGCACAAGCTCGACGCCCTGGTCGCGCTCACCGGCGGGCCGGCCTGGTTGATCGATCCCGTGAACGGCGACACCTTCACCGGCGGCAGCTCCACGCCCGCCGCCGTCGCCGGCTATCCCAGTGTGACGGTGCCGGCGGCGCAGGTCTTCGGCCTGCCGGTCGGGTTGTCGTTCATCGGCCCCGCCTGGACGGACGGCCGGTTGCTCGCGCTGGCCGCCGATTTCGAAGCCCACACGCAGGCGCGCCGGGAACCGCAGTTTCCATCCACGGTGAAGCTGGATTAGCGCGGGATTCCCGCTTGCCTCCCCGGGGCGGAAAACGGAAAACTAGCCGCTGTTCCCGCTCGGGTGGTGAAATTGGCAGACACGAGGGTCTTAGAAGCCCTTGCCGCAAGGCGTGCAGGTTCAAGTCCTGTCCCGAGCACCAGCCTTCGCTCCTCTGGAGCTACGGCTGCAGGCCAGCCACCGGAGTAATGGGCAATTGGCGCCGCAGGGCGGTATGATGCACCGTGGTCGGCCGGCATAAAAATCAATCGCCGCATAACCGTTCTTAAGCCGCCGGCGTTGCAAAAATCCGCCAAACTGTTCCGAATGCCCAGTTACCCCATGAAATACGGCCACTTCGATGATGCGGCGCGCGAGTATGTAATCACCCGTCCGGATACGCCCCGCGCGTGGTCCAACTACCTCGGCTCCCGTCGCTATGGCGCCATCATCACCAACAACGCCGGCGGCTACAGCTTCACGCGCTCGCCGGCGTCCGGCCGCTTTCTCCGCCACCGCTACAACTCCGTGCCGATGGACATGCCCGGCCGCCAGTTCTACCTGCGCGACCGAACCAGCGGCGATTACTGGTCCGCTGCCTGGCAGCCGGTCGGCAAGCCGCTCGACCAATACCAGACCACCACGCGTTTCGGTCCCGGCTACGCGGTGATCGACAGCGAGTATGGCGGGGTGCGGACCGAGGCGACCTATTTTGTCCCGCTCAACCAGGACTTCGAATACTGGCGGCTCAAGGTCATCAACACCGGCGCCACGCCGCGCGCGCTCAGCGTGTTTTCCTTCTGCGAGTTCACCACCGAGTGGAGCCTCGGGCAGGACCTGCTCAACCTCCAGTACGCGCAGTACATCTCCGAGGCGAACTGGCAGGACGGGTTCATCCTGGCGTCCTCGTGCCGGCGGCTGCCGGAGGACCCGGCCAACTTCGCCAACTGGGACCAGTCGCGCTGGTGGTGGATGACCCAGGTCGGCGGCACCATCGCCGGCTTTGACTGCGAGCGCGAAAAATTCCTCGGCGTCTACCGCAGCTTCGACCGGCCCGAGGCCGTCGAGCGCGGCATCCTGGGCAACCACGAGCATTTCTCCGACAACGGCTGCGGCGCCATCCAGAGCGAACTCACCCTCGCGCCCGGCGAGGCCACCGACGTCATCGTGCTCCTGGGCATCGGCAAGGCGCCCGTGGCCCGGCGCGTCCGCGCGAAATTCGGGAACGTCGCCGCCTGCGAGCGCGAACTGGCGAAGCTGAAACAGTATTGGCACGGCCTGCTCGACCGCCTGCAGGTGCGGACGCCCGACGCCGATTTCGACCACATGACCAACGTCTGGGGCGCCTACAACGCCCTGATGACCTTCGAGTGGTCGCGTTCCTGCTCCCTCGTCTACACCGGCGACCAGCGCGACGGCTTCGGCTTCCGCGACACCGTGCAGGATTTCCTCGGCGTCACCGGCATGATCCCCGGGGCCGTGCGGGAACGGATGATCCTCATGCTCTCCGGCCAGGACTCGACCGGCGGCGCCCAGCCCGAGATCCGGCCGTGGTCGCACGTCCCGGGCAAAATGAAGCCGACCCCTCCGGGCCATTACCGCAGCGATGACTGCCAGTGGTTTTTCAACTCCGTCCCGGCCTACGTCGCGGAGACGGGCGACCTCGCCTTCTACGATCTCGTCGTGCCCTACGCCGACAAGGGCCGGGCCACGGTGCTCGGCCACCTGCGCCGGGCGCTGGAATTCAATCTCGAACGCACCGGCAAGCACGGCCTGCCCTGCGGGCTGCTCGCCGACTGGAACGACTGTCTCAAGCTCGGCTACAAGGGCGAGTCGGTCTTCGTCACCTTCCAGCTCCGGCTCGGGCTCCGGACCTACGCGGAGATCGCGGCCCTGCTGCAACGGCCGAAGGAGCAAAAGTGGGCGCTCGCCGAGCTGGCCAAGCTCGACAAGAAAATCGCCAAGGTCTGCTGGGACGGCAAATGGTTCATCTGGGCCATCAGCGAGGACGGCGTCGTCTTCGGCACGAAGAAAGCCAAGGAAGGGCAGGTTTACCTGAACACCCAGTGCTGGGCGATCCTTTCCGGGGCCGCCACTCCGGCGCAAACCGACCAGGCGCTCGCCGCGGTGAAGTCGCGCCTCGCCTCCGACTACGGCGTCGCGCTCTGCCACCCGCCGTTCGCCGACACGCCGGTGAAGGTCATGCGCGCCGTGCTGTTCAATCCCGGCAACAAAGAGAACGGCGGCATCTTCTCGCACACCCAGAGCTGGATCGTCCTTGCCGAGATCGCGCGCGGCGACGGCGACCAGGCCTACGCCTATTACCGCTCGTTCCTGCCCTCGGCGCAGAACGACCGGGCCGATGTCCGCGAGATCGAGCCCTTCGTGCACTGCCAGAGCACCCACGCGCCCGCCTCGAAAAAATACGGCAGGTCCCGCGTGCCCTGGCTCTCGGGCACCGCCTCGTGGGCCCATTACACCGCCACGAACTACATCCTCGGCATCCGCCCCGAACCCGCTGGCCTGCGCATCGATCCCTGCATCCCGAAGGCGTGGCCGGGGTTCACCATGCGCCGTGTTTTCCGCGGGAAGACCCTGCACATCGAGGTGCGGAACCCGGCCGGCGTCTGCCGCGGGGTCAAGTCGCTCATGGTCGACGGCCAGCCGGTCACCGGCAACCTGATCCCCGCCGCCCGGCTCCGGCGCGGCTCCCGGATCGTGGCCGAGCTCGGCTGAGGTCCACGCCGCGGCCGCCATGTCGGACGTCTATTGCTTCGGCCACGTCAGCACCGGGCAGATCCTTCGTCTGCAGGGTCGTTATCCGGCACCCGATGGCTATGCCGAGATCGCCGAGACCCTCGAGAATCATGCCGGCGAAGCCACCGGCAGCGCCCTCGTCCTCGCGCAACTCGGCGCCGCGGTCACGCTCGAGGGCAACTGGATCGGCGACACGCCGGCCTGCCGCCGCACCCTCGATTTTCTGCGGGCGCGCGGCATCGATTGCTCTGGGCTGGCCGTGAAACCCGGCTACCCGGGCGTGAATGAAATCGTGGTTTCCGATGGCGACACGCGCACGGTTTTTGGCCGCTATATTGACCTGCTTTTCACCACGCCACAGTGGGAGCCGCCGGATGCCGGGCGCATCCGCGCCGCCCGCATCGTGTGTGTCGACCCGGCGTTCGGCGCCGCGACGCTGCTCGTCGCCCGCACGGCGAAGGCCGCCGGCCGGCCGCTCGTCACCTGCGACGCCCGGGCCGACGCGCCGCTCACCGCGCTGGCGGATGCGCTCGTGATCTCCAACGAGTTTTTGCGGCGCGAATATCCCGCCGCCGTGGCGCCGGGCGAACCGCGCGCGCGCCTCTTCGCCGACTACCTCGCCCGCTGCCCGGGGCTGGTGGTGTTCACCGCGGGCGCCGGCGGATTGTGGTACGGCCGCGCCGGCGGCCCGGCCCGCGGCGAGCTGCCGTCGTTTCCCGTCGCGGTGGTGGACAGCGCCGGCGCCGGCGACAGCTTCCGCGGCGGCCTGATTTACGGGTTGCTGCACGGCTGGTCCGACGAGCACACTCTGCGCTTCGCCTGCGCCGTCGCCGCGCTGGTCTGCACCACCGCCCCCGGCTGCGTGCATCCACCGGAGCTGGCGCAGGTGCGCGAATTCCTGGTCCGGCAGGGCGCCCCCCCGCCGCCCGCCTGAACCCGCCCCGCTTCCCCATGCAATACGGTCATTTCGACGACAAGGCCCGCGAGTACGTCATCACGCGCCCCGACACCCCGCGCCCCTGGTCCAACTACCTCGGCTCGACGGAATACGGGGCCATCATCACGAACCACGCCGGCGGCTACTCGTTCTACAAGAGCGGCGCCACCGGCCGCTTCCTGCGGATGCGCTTCAACAGCGTGCCGCTGGACCAGCCGGGCCGGCTGTTTTATCTGCGCGACAACGCGGATGGCGATTTCTGGTCGGCCTCCTGGCAACCCGTCGCCAAGCCCCTGGCGCAATACCAGTCCACCTGCCGCCACGGCACCGCCTACACGGTGCTCGAGAGCCGCTACGCGGGCATCGCGACCGAGGCGACGTACTTCGTGCCGCTCGGCCAGACCTTCGAGTACTGGCGGCTGCGCGTGACCAACCAGTCCAGGCGCGAGCGCCGGCTCTCGGTCTTCACCTACTGCGAGTTCGCGAACCTCTGGCACACCTACCAGGACCTGGTGAACCTCCAGTACTCGCAGTTCATCACCCGGGCGACGCTCGAGGACGGCATCCTCGGCGTCACCTGCAACCCGAACTTCGGCTTCGACGGCCGGGACCTGACCGGCTGCAACCGCACCTGGATGGCCCTGACCGGGGCGCCGCTCGCCGGCGTCGAGACCACCCGGGAGAAATTCCTCGGCAGCTACGGCGGCTACGCCGCGCCCGAGGCGGTGGCGCGGGGCCGCTGCTCCAATTTCCTCGCCGAGGGCGACAACGTCGTCGGCGGCCAGCAGGCCGACCTCGTGCTGGCACCCGGCGAGACCCGCGAGCTGATCGTCCTGCTCGGCCTCGGCACCGTCGGCTCGCACGGTCGGAAGACCGTGGCGGAATTCGCCAGCCCGGAGCGCTGCGCCGCGGAACTGCAGCAGCTGAAGGCCGCGTGGCACGCCCCGCTCGCGGCGCAGCAGGTGCAGACGCCGGACGCCGATTTCGACCACATGATCAACGTGTGGAACGCCTACAACGCCCTGATCACGTATGCTTGGTCGCGCTCCGCGTCACTCATCTACAACGGCGAGCGCGACGGCCTTGGCTACCGGGACACGGTGCAGGACATGCTCGGCGCCCTCCCGCTGCTCGGCGCGGCGGTGCAGCCGCGCCTCGAGCTCATGCTCACCGGCCAGCTCGCCAACGGTGGCGCGATCCCGGTGATCAAGCCGTTTTCGCACCGGCCGGGTGCGGAACCGCCGCCGCCGGACGAGGAATACCGCAGCGACGACTGCCTGTGGTTCTTCAATACCATCCCCGCCTTCGTGGCGGAGACGGGGGACGCCGGGTTCTACCGGAAAGTGCTGCCGTACGCCGACCGCGGCGAGGCGACCGTCCTCGGCCACCTGCGCCGCGCCCTCGAGTTCAACCTCGAGCGCACCGGCCGCCACGGGCTGCCCTGCGGCCTGGCCGCCGACTGGAACGACTGCATCAAGCTCGGCTACAAGGGCGAGAGCGTCTTCGTGGCGTTCCAGGTCCGGCTCGGACTCGACGTCTACGCGGGCATCGCGGAAAAACTCGGCGAGCCCGCCGAGGCCGCCTGGGCGCGCACCGAGCTCGCGCGGCTCGATGAGAAGATCCAGCGGGTCTGCTGGGACGGCGAGTGGTTCATCTGGGCCATCGGGCAGGATGGCACCGTCTACGGCACGAAGGACTTTGCCGAGGGTCAGGTGTACATGAACACGCAGGTGTGGGCCGTCATGTCCGGTGCCGCCACCCCGGCCCAGGCGAAGCAGGCGCTGCGCACGATGAAGGACCGGCTCGCCACGCCTTACGGCGTGATGCTCTGCGCCCCGCCGTTCATCAAGGCGGACCCCGAGATCATGAAGGCCACGCTCTTCAACGCCGGCATCAAGGAGAACGCGGGCATCTTCTCCCACACGCAAAGCTGGGGCGTGATCGCCGAGTGCCTGCAGGGCGACGGCGACCAGGCCTACGCATATTACCGCGCGTTCATGCCCTCGGCCTACAACGACCGCGCCGAGCTGCGGCAGATCGAGCCCTATGTGCATTGCCAGACGACCTACTCGCGCTACAACATCAACGAGGGCGCCTCGCGCGTGCCCTGGCTGTCGGGCACCGCCTCCTGGAGCTATTACAGCGCCACGCAATGGCTGCTCGGGATCCGGCCGGAGCTGGAAGGCCTGCGGATCGACCCCTGCATTCCGAAAAGCTGGCCCGGCTTCAAAATGACCCGGAACTTTCGTGGCCGGAAGCTGAAGATCGAGGTGCGGAATCCCGCCGGCGTCTGCGGCGGCGTGAAGACCCTGACCGTCGACGGCCGCGTCATCGCGGGCAACCTCCTCCCCGTCGACCGGCTGAAGGACGGCACGAAAATCATCGCCACGCTCGGCTGACCGCGACGGCGGGATTTTTGGAGGGAACTGTACCGAAAATGGCGCCGGCCCGTCCGGGGCACCCTTGACAGGGCTGGTCGCGCGCGGCGGAATCGGCGGCCATGCAACAGGCCGGGACCCAGTCTGAGAGCGGCGGAGCCCCCTCGGGCGCGGAAGCGACCGTGATGAAAGTCCTGTGGGCGCTGAGCGTGTCGCACCTGATCAACGACACCCTGCAGTCGCTGCTGCCGGCCATCTACCCGCTGCTGAAGGCTTCCTATCACCTGAGCTTCACCCAGATCGGGTTGATTACGCTGACCTACCAGGTGGTCGGCTCCCTGCTCCAGCCCATAGTGGGATTCTACACGGACCGCCGGCCGCAGCCCTACGCGCTGGCGGTGGGCATGGGAGCGACGCTGACCGGGCTGGTGCTGCTTTCGCAGGCCTCCGGTTTTCCCGCGCTGTGCCTGGCCGCCGCGACGGTGGGCCTCGGGTCGTCGGTCTTTCACCCGGAGGCGTCGCGGGTGGCGCGGATGGCCTCGGGCGGGCGGCACGGCTTTGCGCAGTCGCTGTTCCAGGTCGGCGGCAATTTCGGCACCTCGCTCGGGCCGCTGCTGGCGGCGGCCATCATCATCCCGCGCGGCCAGGCCCACATCCTGTGGTTCACGGTGCTGGCCCTCGCCGGCATCCTGCTGCTGGCCCGGGTCGGCCGCTGGTACCGGCGCAATCTCGGACGCCTCCAGCCGCGGCCCCCGGCGGCGGGCGAGGCCGCGCCGGCGCGGCTCCCGCGCGGCCAGGTGGTGCGGGCGCTCGCCGTGCTGATCGTGCTGATCTTTTCGAAGTATTTCTACCTGATCAGCCTCACGAACTATTACACGTTCTACCTGATCGACAAGTTTCACGTCTCGGTGCAGGCCTCCCAGCTCGGGCTGTTTGTGTTTCTCTTCGCCGTCGCGGCGGGGACGATCATCGGCGGGCCGGTGGGGGACCGCATCGGCCGCAAGCGGGTGATCTGGATCTCGATCCTCGGCGTGGCGCCGTTCTCGCTCCTGCTGCCGCACGTCGGGCTGGCGGGGACGGTGCTGCTCACGGTGTTCATCGGCGTCATCCTCGCCTCGGCGTTCTCCGCCATCATCGTCTATGCGCAGGAGCTGGTGCCCGGCAACGTCGGGCTGATGGCCGGGCTGTTCTTCGGCCTGGCGTTCGGGGCGGCCGGCATCGGCTCGGCGCTGCTCGGCCGGCTGGCCGACCACACCAGCATCGGCCATGTGTTCCAGGTCAGCGCGTTTTTCCCCCTCCTCGGGCTGCTGACGGCTTTCCTCCCGGAGGTGGAACCGCGCCGCCGCCTTGTCCCCCGCTGACCGGCCCCGTCCGCGGCCGGGCCGGGGGCGGACACGGGTGTCAGGGTTTGAGCCACGGGATGGTGGCGAGGTCGACGTTGCCGCCGGTCAGGATGACGCCGAGGCGGAGGCCGGCGACGGGCAGCTTGCCCTCGCGGATGGCGGCGTAGGGCACGGCGGCGGAGGGCTCGATGACCATGCGCAGCTTTTCCCACAGCTCCCGCATGGCGGCGATTATCGCCTCCTCCGACACGGTCACGATGTCGTCCACGTAGCGCTGGATGAGGGGGAAGTTCTTCTCGCCGGTGCAGTTGGTCCGCAGGCCGTCGGCGATGGTCGCGGGCGTCGGGATGGAGATGCGCCGGCCGGCCCGGAAGGACTGGGCGACGTCGTCCGCCAGCGCCGGCTCGACGCCGACCACCCGGATGCCCGGGTGGAGGGCCTTGGCCGCGACGGCCGTGCCGCAGAGCAGGCCGCCCCCGCCCACGGGGCAGAGGATGACATCCAGACCGGGGGCGTCCTCCAGGAGCTCGAGCGTGGCCGTGCCCTGGCCGGCGGCGACGCGGAGGTCGTCGAACGGATGGACGAGGGTGGCCCCGGTGCGGGCGGCGACCTGGGCGCAGGCGGCCTCGCGGGCGGTCAGGTTGGGCGCGCAGAAGGTGATCCAGCCGCCGTAGCTGCCGACGTTGTGCACCTTGGACTCCGGCGCGCCGGCCGGCATCACGATGTGGGCGGTGATGCCGCGGAGCTGCGCGGCGCGGGCGAGGGCGGCGGCGTGGTTGCCGGAGGAGTGGGTGACGACGCCGCGGGCGGCCTCGGCGTCGGTCAGGGAGAACACGGCGTTGCACGCGCCGCGCGACTTGAAGGCGCCCGCGGCCTGCAGGTTCTCGCACTTGAAGAAGAGCCGGGCGCCGCCGGCCGCGTCGAGCGCCTCGTTGGTGAGGACGGGGGTGCGCTTGATGAAGGGCCGGATGCGTTCGTGGGCGGCACGGATGAGGGCGAGATCGAGGGACATGCGGTTTGCCTTTGGAGCGGACCACCCTACGCTGGCGCATCATGACAGTCAAAAAGCTTCTCCACACCCGCATGCGGGTAAACGACCTCGAGCGCACCGTGAAATTCTACGAGCAGGCCCTGGGCCTGGTGGCGGCGCGCCGCCACACCTCCCCGCGCGGGGCGCAGCTGGTCTTTCTCACCACGCCGAACAGCGAGGAGGAGATCGAACTCTGCCAGCTGCCTCACGCGCCCGCGGTGCAGGTGCAGCCGGACCTGATGCACCTCGCCTTCGAGGTCGACGACCTTACGGCCTTCGCCGCCCAGCTGGAAAAGAAGGGCTTTAAGCTGAGCGACGGCCCGACGCAGTCCGGCAGCGGCTCGATGATCGCATTCATCGACGCACCCGAGGGCTACGAGGTGGAGCTGATCCAGCGGGCGACATAACGCCGCAGCTTGTCATCCGGTGCAACGGGAAGAATCCACCGCTTCGATCAGCACGGGATCCTTCGCTGCGCCCTGCAGGACCGAAAACGGAACCACCCCGCCCGGCCGCTGGGCCGACACCTGGCCGGATGCGCTGGCGTTTGCCGCGGGGCTGGCGCTGGCGTGGTTCAACCAGTGGCAGACGAAGGACCTGGTCTGGAGCCTGTGGCTTTCCAGCCTGCTCATCGGCTATGCGATGATCGTGTGGGGCATCTTCGGGACGGGCGCATTCCTCGTCACCAAGGCCTGGGGCGAGCGGGGCAAATTCCCGGGCGAGCCGCGCGGACCGATGGTGGCGGGCGCGGCGGTTTTCCTGCTCGGCGGGCTGTTCCTGCTGGCTTTTTTCACGGTGCATTTCGGCATGTTCCATTTCGTGCACTCGGTTTTCCTGAACTCGTTCTTCCCGCTCCTGCCGGGACGGAACTCCAGGCCCAGCTGGGCGCTTTATGCGGAGGTCGTGCGCGAATACTGGCCCTTTGTCCTTGTGGCCGCGGTGGCCGAGCGGCAGGCGTTCCGGCGGCCGGAACCGGCGGGGTCCACCCCGCCGGACACCTCGGTCAAGGCCGCGGACGTCAACCGGCGGCTGGCGGCCCGGAAGACCGGCTTCACCGGCATGATGGCGCCCTACAGGAATGTCGTCCGGCTGCACCTGCTGATCTTCTTCTTCGCGTTCGCGCACTTTGCCAAGCTGGAGAACTTTCTCGTCTACGCCGTGGTGTATGCGGCGTACTTTTTCCCGTGGCGGCTGGTGAAGCGGGATCAGCCCGCGACCTCATAGGGCGGCGCCCGTGGCGGGACCAGCGGTCCCGCCCTCCAGCGAACGGTCGCCGAACTCGCGCTCCCAGGCGAACAGGTATTGCTGGGCCAGCCCGGCGCGCGCGCCGAAATGCGTGCGGCCGAAATGGGCGACCTGGGCCGGCTGCCAGCCCACGAGGCCGTAGCGCCGGGCGAGCGACTTGAGCACCCAGGTGTCGACGGGAAAGGCCTCCAGCCGGCCCGCGCCGAAGAGCAGGACGCAGTCGGCGACCTTCTCCCCGACGCCGGGCAGTTCCAGCAGGCGCGCCTTGGCCGCGGGATAGGGCAGGTGCTCGGTTTCCTCCAGCCAGCCCGGGCGGGCGGCGATGAAGACTGCGGATGCATGGATGTATTTCGCCCGGAAGCCGAGCAGGCAGGCGCGGAGTTCCGATTCGGGGATGGTCGCAAGCTCCGACCACGCGGGCAGGCGGTGGAATGAAGCCGGGAGCCGGGAGCGGGGAGCAGGGAGGGGCAGCAGCGGCAAACCGTGGCGCGCGGCGAGGAGGGCGACCATCTGCTTGATCTGCACGATCTGCTTGGTGGCGCTGCAGAGGAAACCGAGGAGCGTTTCCCCGAACGGCTGGCGCAGCAGCCGGAGGCCGGGAAAGGCCGCGAGGCATTGCGCGAGATGCGGATCGCTGCGCCAGGGCAGCGAGTCGGTCAGCGCGGCCCAGTCATGGTCGAGCGCGAGGTAACGCGGCAGGGCCGCCGCCGCCGCGGCCTGCAGCGCCGGCGGGCTGCGCCAGTCCAATCCGCCGGCCGCCGACCGGAGCTGGACGAGGTGTCCGGCCCACTGGCCGGTCCAGACCCCGTCCGTCTGCCGCCAGCGGAACGCCTGCCCGCCGTCGAGGGTTTCGGCGAGGACGGGAGGGGGCGGCGTGAACCGCGGCGAGAGCGGCTGCCACCCGGACCAAAGCGGCTCAGTCATGCCCTACGGGGAGGCTGGCTTTTCCCACAGATAGCTCTCTTCCGAGGCCAGCAGGCGGCCGTCGGCGGCGAGCAGGCTGAGTTTCCAGGCGACGGGATTCGCCTTGGCGTCGGGCCAGTCGGGGCCGGTGAGGCCAAGATTGAGGACGTTCTGGCCGGATTTCAGCTTGGCGGCAAAATCGTAGGTCCGCGGCTTGGCGTCCGTCGGGGCAACCATCTGCACGCTGAGGCGGACCGCGAGGGGGGTGCCGGGATTGGCGGCCCGCACGAGAAAGTAATACCCCGCGCGCTGGTCGGGATGGGAGCGCAGGACGGTTTCGCCGCCGGTGTTTTCCCGGTTGGTGAAATATTCGGAGATGCGCTTGAAGGAATCGGCGTCGCGCCAGCCGGTGAAGACACGGACGATGGTGACGCCGCCCTCCTTGGCTCCGGCGGCGGCGGGCAGGGCCGCGGCGGTGGCGACGGCAAGAAGAAGCAGCAGGCGGCGGAAAGTCACAGGGAGAAGGTGCGGTCAGGGGCCCTGCAGGTAAACCTTTTTGTACTGGTAGATGCCGGTGGTGGAGGGTTCCCAGCCCCGGACGGCCGGGTCCTTGAGGTAGGTCCGCGCGCCGAACACGAGCGGGATGACGGGGGCCTGCTCGAGCAGGATGGCCTCGGCCTGCTGAAAGAGGGCAAAACGCTCGCGTTCGTCCGCGCTGCGGGCGGCGGCGGCGATGAGCCGGTCGTAGGCGGGGTCGCCCCAGCCGGTCCAGTTGCTGCCGCCGTTGGTGACAAAGAGGTCGAGGAAGGCGACCGGATCGGGAAAGTCGGCGACCCAGGCGTTGGCACCGACGGTGAAATCCAGCACGCGCTGGTTCTGGATGGCGGTCTTCTGCTCGAGCTGGGCGATGGTGGCGTGGACGCCCAGTTCGTGCTCCCACATCGCCTGCACCGCCTCGACGATCTTCGGCTGCAGCTCGTCGCTGCGGACCTGAAGCTCGAAGGGCGGCAGGCCCCGGCCGCCGGGGTAGCCCGCCTCGGCGAGCAGCCGGCGGGCCGCTGCGAAATCATCCGGCATTGTCGCGCGGGATTCGTAGCCCGACATCCCGGGCGGGACAAAGCCATGCGCCGGGGCGTGCGAGCCGTGGAGCAGGTTGCGAGCGATCGAATCGCGGTCGATCGCGAGCGAGAGCGCGCGGCGCAGCTTCGGGTTGTTGAACGGCGGCTTGGTGATGTTGAAGCGGATGAAGATGGTCTGGATGAAAGGGTCGAGGCGCAGCTTGTCGGGATCGCTGGCGCGGTAACCGGGGATTTTCGAGAGCGGCAGGTTGTGGGTGAGATGCAGCTGGCCGGCGCGGAATTCGCGCTCCTCCACGTCGGGATTGTCGATGGGATAGAAGACGATGCCGTTGAGGCGCACCGTGGCGGCGTCCCAGTAGAGCGGATTCTTCGTCACGACGAGGCGGGCGTTGGCGGTCCACTCCTTCAGGGTGAAGGGGCCGTTGCCGACGAAATTGTCGGGCGTCAGCCAGGGCGTGTCCCGGTTGGTGAGTCCGCCAAGCCGGGTCAGCACGCGCGGGTTGACCGGATACCACGAGGAGTTGGCCAGCAACAGGGGCAGATAGGGCGTCGGGTGCCCGAGGGTGATGACCAGGGTGCGGGGATCGGGCGCGGCCAGGCCGAGGGCACCGGGGTCCGGCTCCTGGCGGCTGTTGAAAACCTCGGCGTTTTTCACCGGGAACAGGAAATAGGCATAGGGCGACGCCAGTTCCGGGGAAAGGCAACGGCGCCAGGACTGGATGAAGTCATCGGCGGTGAGCGGCTCGCCGTTCGACCAGCGGAGGTTCGCGCGAAGGTGGAATGTCCATACGAGGCCGTCGGCGGAGGTCTCCCAGCGCTCGGCGGCGGCGGGCACGGCCCGGGAGCTGGTTTCGTCGATCGCGGTCAGGCCCTCGAACAGCGCGGCGATCAGCCGCGCGTCGGTGTAGGCGTCGACCAGGTGCGGGTCGAGGGTGGCCGGCTCCGCGCCGTTGCCCAGGTGGAGGATCTGGGCGCGGTTGCCGGTCTCGACCTGGGTTTCACGGCGGACGCAGGCGGAGGACAGCAGACATCCACCTACGCATAAAGCTACGGCCGACTGTCGGAGGACGGAGGACGGCAGGCAGAGAACGGAGGCCGGGCGGCGAGGCATGGCGCGATTAAAGCGCCAATTTCGCGGCGGGCAAGGGGCGGGCGGAATATTTCTGTGTCCAAGGCCTAATAAACCCGGCAATCATCCGTCGGAGGAGCAAGGAACGTGAACCCCGAACCGGAACAACCCCATGCCAGCCCCGATGCCAGCTCCTTCGTGCCGGCGGCGGTGGAACGCCATCAGGCGCCGCTGCTGCGCTATGCCACCCGACTCCTCGGCGGCGACGCCGACCGGGCGCGGGACGTGGTCCAGGACACCTTCGTCCGGCTCATGGCCCAGCCGCCCGCGGCGGTGGACGGGCACGTGGCCGAATGGCTTTTCACCGTCTGCCGCAACCGCACGCACGACGTGCTGCGGAAGGAGGGGCGCATGAAGCGCTTTGCCGACGGCCAGGCCGAGCAGCTGACGGCCCCCGACCCGCGGCCCGGCCGCACCCTTGAGCGGGCCGAGCAGCACGCGGCGGTGCTGCAGCTGATCGGCCGGCTCACGCCCAACCAGCAGGAAGTCGTGCGGCTGAAATTCCAGAACGGATTCAGCTATCAGGAAATCAGCCGCATCACGGCCCTGTCCGTGACCAACGTCGGGTTCATCCTGCACACCGCGCTCAAGACGCTGCGGCAGGAGATGGCCGCGCAGACCGAATGACCCGGCCCCGAACACCGAGAACCGAGCACTGAGAACAGAGAACAGCAAAACATGAAGACCAACCCCATTTCCCCCGACGATCCCCGGCTGACCGCCTACGCCCTCAATGAGCTGGCGCCGGCGGAACGGGCCGAATTTGAGCAGGACCTGGCGCAGGACCCCGCGGCCCGGCAGCTGGTCGCCGAGATCGCCGGCACCGCCGCGGCCCTGACGGCCGCCCTCGAGCACGAACCCATGGAACCGGCCGCGCCCGCGGTTCCGCGCGGCCCCCTGGCCAAGGTGGTGCGGTTTCCGTACTGGACCATATCCAGCCTCGCGGCGGCCTGTTTCGCCGTGTTTTTCATCTACTGGCAGCAGCACGAAGGCCTGCCGGGCCAGAAGCAATACCTTGAGGTGCCGCTGACGGCCCCGGCGGAAAAGGTCGCCCCGGCGCCGGCCGTGGGCCTGCCGGTTGCCAGCGCGGCGGCCGACGTGGCGGCCGCCGCGCAGGACCGGGCGGGCCACGACGACATGAAGGCGCCGGCCGCGGACACACTGGACAAAAAGAGCATCGAGGACGCATTGAAGGACCAGGGGATGGCGGAGCAGAAAGCGCGGTTCGGCATTGACGCCGGCGCCGCGACCTTGCCGACGACCCGGCAGGCCCAAAGCGCGCCGCGCAGCGTCCCGCCGCCGCCGGAGCTGCGGAATGCGCCCGTCGCCGCCGGCCGGCTGGAGGACGCGGGCGGGAAGATCGTGCTGAGCCCCTTCATGGTCTCGGGCGCCAGCCGTCCCGCCGCCCAACACACCCTGGCGGGCACGCGGATCGTCACCGCCGGGGTCAAGGAAAAGGCCGAGGCCGTCCCGGCGCCCGCCGGGGGGGCGGCCAACACCGAGGCCTACGCTTTCCGCCGGGATAACGAGTACCAGAATGCAGCGGCCGACCCGCTGTCGACCTTCGCGGTGGACGTGGACACGGCGTCGTATGCGAACGTGCGGCGCTTCCTCACGCAGGGGCAGCGCCCGCCCGCCGACGCCGTGCGGATCGAGGAGCTGGTGAATTATTTCCCCTACGCCTATCCGCCGCCGGCCGCCGGCGCGCCGTTTGCCGCCAGCCTGGAAGTGGCGGGCGCGCCGTGGGCCCCGGCGCACCGGCTGGTGCGCATCGGGCTCCAGGCCCGCGAGGTCAGCGACGCCGCGCGGCCGCCGGCCAATCTGGTCTTCCTGCTCGACGTGTCGGGCTCGATGGACGAGCCGAACAAGCTGCCGCTCGTGAAGCAGTCATTGCGGCTGCTGGTGGACCGGCTGCGGCCGGAGGACCGGGTGGCCATCGCGATCTACGCGGGCGCCTCGGGCCTCGCGCTGCCCTCGACGGGCGCGGCGCACAAGGCCGAGATCATGGACGCGATCGACCGCCTGCAGGCCGAGGGCTCGACCAACGGGGCGCTGGGCATCCAGCTGGCCTACGACATCGCCAAGGCGAATTTCATCCCCGGCGGCGTGAACCGCGTCATCCTGGCCACGGACGGCGACTTCAACGTCGGCGTGACCAGCGAGGGCGAACTCGTGCGGCTGGTGGCGGAGAAGGCGAAGAGCGGCGTGTTCCTGACGGTGCTCGGCTTCGGCATGGGGAACCTCAAGGACAGCACGCTCGAGCAGCTGGCCGACAAGGGCAACGGCAACTACGCCTACATCGACACCCTCGCCGAGGCGAAGAAGGCGCTGGTCGAGCAGGCTGGCGGCACGCTCATGACCATCGCCCAGGACGTGAAGATCCAGGTCGAGTTCAATCCCGCGGTGGTGCAGGCCTACCGGCTCATCGGCTACGAGGACCGGCTGCTGGCGAAGGAGGATTTCAACAACGACCGGGTGGACGCGGGCGAGGTCGGCGCCGGACACACGGTGACGGCGCTCTACGAGATTGTCCCCGTCGGCGCGGAACCGCCGGTAACCGGGACGGTGGACGCGTTGAAATACCAGCGGGCCGAGCGGGGAGCGGGGAGCGGAGAGCATGGAGCCGGTGGAGGCGAGATGCTCACGGTGAAGCTCCGCTACAAGGAGCCGGGTGGCGACACCAGCCGGAAGGTGGAGTTTGTGCTCCGCGACGCGGGGGCGGGGTTTGCCCAGGCGAGCCAGGATTTCAAGTTCGCGGCGGCGGTGGCGGCGTTCGGGATGGCGCTGCGGGAGGCGCCGCCGCCGGTCGCGCTGGCCGACGTGATCGCATGGGCGCGCGCCGGGCTCGGGAGCGACGCCGGCGGCTACCGTGCGGAATTCATCAGCCTGGTCGGGCGGGCGCAGCAGCTGGAGCCCTGAAGACAAGATCCTCGGGGCCAGCCCCGAGGCATTTGACCCAAGCCAATTGGTGTAGCCGGGGTCGCTGACCCCGGATCTGTTCGGAACCGGCCTCAGCGAGGCCGGCTACATCCAAGCCGAAGCAAGCTCGGTGCATTGGAATCAGCGCAAAGAAAAGGGCCGCCCCGGCGGGCGGCCCCTTGGCTGAGGTGACCAGAAAAGATCAGGCCCGCCGGCGCCGGAAGGTCAGGCCGAGGAAACCGAGGCCGAGGGCGAGCAGGGCGTAGGTCGACGGCTCGGGCACGGAGGTGAAGTTCAGCACCAGGTTGTTGCCCGAGACGGACACCCCGAAGGTGCCGCCAAAGCCGTTTGTCGCGATGAACGACGAGGTGCCGTCGATGATGAAATTATTGGCGTTGAAGCCGGTGATGCCGCCCGCGGCGCTGGCGATGACCCAGGAATAATTGGTGCTGAAGCTGACGCCCGAGAGGGCGCCGGGATTGCCCGCGAGGTTGAGGGAGATGACCTTGAGGGTGAAGTTGCCAGCGTTGGTCAGGTCGAGTACGCCCGGGGTGCCGGACACGGTGATCAGGTCCCAGTTGGTGCCCGCGGTGCCGGTGGTGCTCTGGACCTGCCAGTCGTACTCAAAGCCGGGATTGATGGTGAGGGTGTTGGTGAAGGTCATGTTGCCCGGCGAATTGCCCGGGGAGACGATGACGCCGGCGCCCAGGGTCAGCGGGCCGGCGAAGGTGCCGTTGCCGGACAAGGTGCCGCCGCCGGACAGGTTGAGCGGGTTGCTGAAGGTGACGCCGTTCGCAACGCCCAGCTGGCCGCCCGAGAGCGAGACCGTGCCCGAGCCGAAGGCGCCGTTGCTGCCCGCGACGAGGGTGCCGCCGTTGATCGTGGTGCCGCCGGTGTAGGTGTTGGTGCCGGTCAGGACATTGTAGCCATTGGTGTTGACGACCTTGGTCGGGCCGGTGATCGCGACGGCCGTGCCACCGGCGGTGCCGTCCGGGGTCAGGTAATAAGGGCTGGCGGTGGTGGCCGTGGTGTTGAACTGCAATGTGCCGGTGCCGCTGCCAGTCGTAATGCTCGCGGCGTTGACCATGCCGCCGGCGGCCGCGGAACCAGCCGAGGACGCTCCGATGTTGAGCGTGCCCTGGGCGCCGGAATTATTGCCGAGGGTGACAAGGCCGGTCCCGCTGTTGACTTTGACCGTGCCCCCGTTGGCCAGCGTGAGGGTGCCGAGGCCGTAAACACCCACAAACAAGTCGCTGGAATTGGACCAGGTGCTGCCGGCGCCATCGACCATGGCGGTGCCGGTGACGCCGGCATTGCTGCCGAGCTGGCCGTGGGTGGCGGAGACAAGGCCGCCACCGGTGATGGCCAGCGAACCGGGGGCAAAATTACCCACAAACAGGTTGAGCGAATTTGTCCAAGTACTGCCGGCACCAGCAACCGTGGCCGTGCCGGAGCTGCCGGCAACGAAGCCGATCGAAGTACCATAATCGGAAACGGAGGCGCCGCTGGCGATGGCGAGTGAGCCGGTGCCCTCGTTGCCAAGGAGGAGAACATCCGAAAGGCTCAAGGAGCTGCCGGATCCGGTGGCCGTGACCGAGCCGGTGCCGCCGAAGTTGCGGCCGATGGAGAGGACCGAGCCGTTGAAGGAGCCCCCGCTGGCAATCGTGAGTGATCCAGTTCCGGACAAGCCCACGTCCGTGAACCCATTGTTCCATGAACTGCCGGTGCCGGTGACCGTGACCGAGCCGGTGCTGCCGGAGATGTTGCCGATGGAGCTGTAGTTGCTCGTGACGGAGCCGGCACTGGAAACAGTGAGGAAGGCATTGTCCCCGCTGAGATTGCCAACCGTGACATTGGCGGCGGCTTGGCTGACCGAGCCACCAGCCACGTTCAGGGTGCCGAAATCGACAACCGTGCCGCCGGTATAGGTGCTGGCGCCCGAGAGGGTGAAGGTGCCGGTTCCCGTCTTGGCCAGGGTGCCGGCGCCGGAGATCGCGCCGCCGAGCGATGCGCTCGAGGCATTGTTGAGGGTCAGGGTCTTGCCGGTCGCGAGCAGGATGTTGCCGTTGCCGCCCAGGCCGGCGATCGTCTGGTCGAAGGCCACGTTCAGGGTCATCAGGGGATTGATCAGCACCGTGGTCGCCAAGGGCAGGGCGTTGGTGGCGCCGACGGTGAGCGTACCGTTCGAGACGGTGGTGTTGCCGGTATAGGTGTTGGCACCGGTCAGGGTGAGGGTGTTGGTCCCCTGCTTGTCGAGGACACCGCTGCCGGAGATGACGCCGGCGTAGGTCTGGTTGTCGGGGCGGTTGAAGCCCACCTTGCCCGCATCGGCGATGTTGCCGCTCAGGGAGCCGATCGCGGTGCCGTCGCCCACCCAGAGTTCGGCCCCGGCGGCCACGGACACGGTTCCCGTGCCGGTGGCCGAGCCGCTGGTGTTGCCGAGGTACAGCTTGCCGGCGGCGACCGTCGCCCCGCCGGTGAACGTGCTCGCGCCCGTGAGCGTCAGCCGGCCGGCGCCAGCCTTGGTGAGGCTACCGCTGCCCGCGATGATGCCGCCGTAGGTGAGGATCGTGCCGGGATCGGTGTAAAGCGTGCCATTGGCGGCGCCGAGGGCGATGCCGCGGTTGGCGGCGAGGGTGAAATTCGTGACGGTTTCCAGCAGGCCGCCGTTGAAGGTGAGCTGGCCCGGCGTGGCCGAGCCGGGCACGGCGCCGAGATTGTTGTCCGCGCCGACCACCAGGGTGCTGCCGCTGCCGAAGGTGATGCCGCCGGTGAAGGTGTTCGCGGCGGTGAGGACATAGGTGCCGGGGCCGGTGAACGCGAGCGCGCCGCTGCCGCTGAGCACCGGGTCGATCTGGCTGCCGCTGAGGCCCGCCAGTGTGAGGGTCGTGCCGCTGCCGAGGATGACCGAGCTGGTGGCGAAGCCGTTGAGGCCGCCGAGCGTCTGGTTGTAGGCGACATTGAGGGCGGCGCCGGCCTGCAGGCTGACATTGCCGGCGACCGGCAGGGTGTTGGCCGCGCCGACCGTCAGGGTGCCGGAGGAGATGTTGGTGGTGCCGGCGTAGGTATTGGCGCCGGTCAGGGTGAGGTTGCCGGCGCCGCTCTGGAAGATCACGCCGGAGCCGGAGATGTTGCCGCCGAAGGTATAGGCGTT
>Ga0265319_1000085_pt1 | contig 72872 bp, 97 predicted proteins | sample 4824metaG_FD_192443 | JGI IMG/M metagenome (GOLD analysis project Ga0265319, IMG submission 192443) | Rhizosphere microbial communities from Carex aquatilis grown in University of Washington, Seatle, WA, United States - 4-8-24 metaG | ecosystem: Host-associated > Plants > Roots > Rhizosphere >... | reverse complement strand
TTCCACCGCGGCGTTTTCGTCGCGGGATTCGACAGTGATCGCTCCCGCGGTCGCGGGCATTTCCTGCTCGGGCGCCGCGGCCAGTTGATCGGCCGCGCTAGGCGTGTCGGGCGTTTGCGGGTCGCGGGTTTGATTTCGGCGGTTGCTCATTGTGTGTTGCTCCCTGTTCAGGTCGGGTTTGGGTAGTGGTGTGCTGATGTGCGCACCGGTGCCGATCTACGTGGTGTAGGTCGGCAACGCTGAGCGCTCAGCGGGTCGGGAATCGGTCGCGGTCGGCCAGTACGGCGGGGTTCAGCGCGACCATACGGTTGCGTGCTGATGGCGCCATCCCTGCCCACACGTAGGTGATCGCGGTGGCGTCATCGGTCGCAATGGCGTCGGCCAGCACGCGTGCGGGGTGCGTGCGCGGCCATCCGGTGGGGATGATTAGGTGCGGTGCGGTGCTCATAAAGATATTGAAACACGGTAGGCCTACCGTGTCAATACCGAAAATCGGCCGATCGGCGATGTCTTGAAAAATGACGCATGGAACGATGACACAACATTTGTCACATTGTCACATCATGACGATGTCTCGAGCTATCTAACACAACATGACACAACCTGATGTGACAAACGACGGCCCGCACAAGTCAAAGACATGACATCGGCACCCCGCCACCGATGGTCCCCGGGCTCAAATCCGGACATCGCGCCGATAGGTCGGATTATCGGCGCGCCTTCGCCCCATTTTTGGCATAACTTTCGCCACATCCGACGACTCGAGCACCACCTGGGAGCACTTTTTCGCGCACCCCCGGCGAGGCCGGCGCTCTCTTTGGGCCGTCGATGCACACCAAAATTTCCGGATCGGGGCCCCGTTTTAAAGACATCCAGGAGCAAGGAACCCGTAAGAAGTTTCTACGGGTTTCTACAGGTTTTTCTACGGGTTATTTTCCCTATAACCCCCTATATACCTACTACTACTACTAACTAGTAGAACCTGTAGAGGATTTTGACTACCCCCCTTTTGAAACACTTAGAGATAATGGGGGTGTTGGGGGTACCTATAGACTACGCGTTCTACAGGTAATTAGTTTTCTACGATCCGCCATGGTGGCGGCTTGTGCGTTAAAACATGCAGATTACCCGTAGATAAAAATCTACGGGTTTCAGGGAAGGGCCCAGGATGGGAGCGGATCGTCCAAATCGGGTGCAGTGTCGGACATGTCAAGTCTGGGTGACGGTTGGCGCTCGCGGCCCGATCCCCGACCTTTGTCGAAAGCACACGTCACCTCCCAATCGAAAAGCCAAGATTCCAATGAAGGAGAGACTCGCTGGGCTTGAGGAGACGATCCGGGGTTCAGAAAGATGCGGGCGCACGCGATCGCGTTCAACCACATCCAGGATCCGGTTTCTTCCGACGAGGCGAGTCTTCCTCTTGGCGCAAAGTCCGGTGGGTGCGCCGTGATGGACTCGTGGGGCGTACGCCGTCTCACACCCCTGGAGTGCGAACGGCTCCAGGGCTTTCCGGACAACTGGACGGCAGGCTTCGCGGATAGCACTCGCTACAAGATGCTCGGCAATGCCGTCGCGGTACCGGTCATCGAGTGGATCGGTAAAAGACTCGTAAACGCCGACTCGCGATAAAGATCCGCCCACGAGCTAGCGAGATGCTTGAGCCGCGCGCAACCCTGGATCCATGAGGGCGCTGTCGTGACTTGCATCGCTGGCATCGCTCAGGGCGGTCGGGTCTGGCTGGGCGCCGACTCTCACACGTTCGACACCGACAACGACGAGCACTGGCACCTGAAAGACCCGAAGGTATTTCGCAATGGCGAGTTCGGGTTCGGCTGCGCTGGTCATGGTCGTATCGGTGACTTGATGCGCTACGCGTTCGTGCCGCCCGAGCAGCCGTCCTCGATGCCGGATCGACAGTTCCTCGTCACCATCTTCATGACGCACCTGCGCGCGCAGCTTGGCGAGGCGGGGTTCCTGAAAAATGACAGCGGAGTCGACGAGATGCCGGGCACGCAGATGCTCATGGCGTACCACGGCGAGCTTTACAGCATCGAGAGTGACCTTCAGATGAACCAGGACGCTGACGGCATCTCCACTTGCGGCACCGGCGGCATGCCGGCGCGCGCGGCGCTGTACGCACTCCCGAAATCGATGAGCCCAGTCACTCGCCTGCGAAAGGCGCTCGAGATCGCCGAAAGGATCTCTTCGCGGGTTGTTGGGCCGTTCAAGGTGATTTCTCTCTAGAAATCTGCAATACCGCGTGACTTTTGCGCGGGTTCTATTCATCTATCGGAGGTAAAGATGTGCGCTATCTCAAGAGACTTGTTCTGGTTCTCCTGATTTTGGGCATCACAACGGCGTGTTCTGATGTACCGTTCGCGAGCGCAGGTCGGAAGGTGCCCGGAGCGACACCGGGGGTGTTGGTTGCTTTCCGGCCTGTGCTTGTGAGAGCGCACCACAAGTCGCGGCCTGTCGAGCATCATCACCACCACAAGCCGCGGCCTGTCGCGCCTCCGCTCACGCAGTACCAGCGCGACCTCATGTACCTGCGGGACATCCAGATCTTCTACGCGCAGTGGGAACTGAACTACATCTCGCCGTTGGCGCAGAGTTACCCGTGGGACAGGATTGCGACCTGCGAGACGAGCGGAAATTTCGGGCTCGCGGGTTCCGAGTACTCCACCGCGTACGGCATCCTCGACCAGGCCGTCTGGGAGAACGCCCCGCACGACGTGGCGTTACTCATCTTGTCGGGCAAGTCTCAACCGATCGTCCAGTTGAAACTTGCAGAGCGCATCGCAACACGGTTCGGCATCACAGCTTGGGCCGGCGGCACGCTCAGATGTTCGGGGGTCACGTGATCACCTGCCCCGCGTGTGGCGAACTGATGCTCGCACACCGCGACGGCAAGTGCTCTGAGGTCGCGCTCGACGAGATAGCTGATGAACTCGAGGTCGCGCTCGACGAGATAGCTGATGAACTCGATTGGAACGACGGGCTGCGCTCGCCTGACGAGTATGCCGGGATCATCGTCGAGCTCATCACGCTTCGGCACGAAGCTGAAATGAGCGAAGAGGGTCTTGATGCTCTCGCCGACCGACTGGCCGACTTCGCCTCGCTCGACCTGGCGATCCTGCTCAAGATGTCGCTGAGCGTCGTGTACGGCTTCCTGGAGCACGCAGCCGAGGGTCGACGCGAGCCCGTTGAGGCGGTTATTCAGGAGATTGGCTTGAAGTTGGCGAGCCAATCGACCGAATTCGGATAAAGATCCACCTGAGAGCTGGAAGATAACTGTCTGTGCTGGTCAGGCTGGTGATCGTCAACCCGATCACTGGAGACCACACATGCTCGCAGCGAACCTCGCCACCCTGAACGTGGGAGTGCTCACGTTCATCGTCGCCACCGCCATCCCGATCCTGACCGCACTGCTCACCAAGTCGAGCGCTTCATCTTCGGTGAAGTCTGTGCTGACGCTCACGCTCGCTCTGGTCGCTACAGCGATTCAGCGGATCATCACCGCCAACGGCGTCGTGAACCTGAAGACCGCCGCAAGCACCTTCGTTGTGACATACATCATCGCCATCGCGACCTACTACGGCCTGCTCAAGCCCACCGGAGTCACAGGTGGCGTGAACAAGGCCAGCGCACGGTTCGGCATCGGTTGAGTACGTGCGGCCTGAGCTTCTCGTAAACCCTGGCGTCGGTCACACGTCGCCGCAAGGCAGGTACCGGCCTCGCAACCCGGTCAACCTTGCCTTCAAGAAGCGTGAGCACCGTCCGACGCGAGCTCATGTTCGTGCGTTCGCGTCGGTGGTGTCCCGTACGGCGATCGTCACTCCCCAGGAGTACGACGCCACGGCGATTCAGTTCGTCGGCTGGAGATACAGCCAGACGTGCGACAGGTGCGGCGGTACGTGTCACTCGTTCGACTGCTCAGGTCTTCAGTGCCACTGCCTCGACATCTTGGGGATCAGTATCGGCTGCCTGACCTCGTTCGTGATGTCGAGTCTCTGCTACGACAACGGTCTCCTGTTGCCGCTCGACGTCGCGCGCGGTACCCAGTCCCACTGGGCCGTGAAAGGTTCCAACCTTGGGCGTGGTGCTGAGCCCGGCACGCGAGACGGCGGTCACATCGTCGATGGTCGTGGCATCGTCAACGGGCGCGCCGAAACCATGGAAGCGATGGGGCGCGCGTGGGGATGCCTCATCGCCGACTGGGATAACCGCGGCTGGAATGCGGCTTACAAGATTCCCGGAGTTCTCTACGTCCCGCCCGAACCCCCGTTCAAGGTGAAGCCCATGTTCGATCCTGCGCTCGACACTGTCCGTGACGTGCTTCCCCACCCGCAAGGGAAAGGCTCGTGGATCGCCCTCGACAGTGCGATCGTCGTGTGGCGCCCGACGAGTGGCCCACCGATCTTCGGCGGCATGACCTCGCCTGCTGACCGGACCGCGTGGGGCAACCGTCACGTGGCGAGCCTTCAGCCGTACACGCGCAAGAACGGCGACGCCGGTTACCGCATCTTCGCGACGGACGGCGGCAAGGTCGGCTACGTGCCGGAGCAAGAGGTATGAGCGGCGTTACTGACGATCCGCGCGACCCGCGCCTCGGGTATGGCTCGAATGATGCGCCAGTCCCACAGAACGAGACGTATCTCGTTCTTTCTGAAGAGGAGCGAGCGAAGGGTTTCGTTCGTCCAGTGCGCCGCGCCTACATGCACATTGCGTGCTCCGTCGACTCGGCCAATCACGGCAGGCGGGACGCGCTCGGTCGACTCTTTGGACCACTGACGACGATGAACCAAGTGATCGCAGAGACGTACGCGCGCGACCCAGGGTTCTACGGGTCTACGTACTGCGTGCACTGCGGGATGCACCGCCCAGTGGGCGCCGACGGCGAGTTCGTCTGGGACGACACCGACGACGAAAAGGTTGGGACATGAGCGACATCGCGAACAGCCTCAAGTCAATCAAGCGCACCGCCGCAGGAACCGGCGAACTTGCCGTTGACCGTGTCGTCGCGAAGCTCGAGCAGGACGACCCCGAAGCAGCACGTGAGCTGAAGAAAGCTCTTCAGGACACCGATCGCGTGTCACAACGCGCTCTGTCCGATGTGCTGTCCGCGGCCGGCCATGGGATCAGCGACGGTGCCATCGGCACCTGGAGACGAAGGAACCTCAAGCCAAAGGCGGGGTAGTGGCGGGGAGACAAAAGCAGAGTGATCTGGCGCGCAGTCTGGCGGCGGAATCACCAGAGGTCGCAGAACTGCGCGACGCGCTCAGGCGATCACAGCAAGAACTTGCCATCCAGAAGCGGCGAGCTCAGCACTTTGTGCACGCTGTGTACTCGGCCGCTCGGGATGCTGCCATGGCGATGGGACGCGCGCCGGTGGTTCCGCGACCAGTGCGTGACCGCCGACAGAAGTCCGAGGAGGTTGCTCTCCTCCACACGACCGATTGGCAGGTCGGGAAAGAGACGAAGTCCTACAACAGCGAGGTCGCTCACGAGCGCATCGCTGTGCAGATGATGGACAAGGTCGACCAGATCACTGAGATCGAACGCTCGGACCACCCGGTTCGCGAAGCGCACTGTTTGCTCGGTGGCGACATGGTCGAAGGTATCACGATCTTTCCGGGCCAGGCGTACCAGGTCGATAGCACCCTCTTCGTGCAGTTGTTCAATGCCGCGCGCATCGTCGAAGAAGTGATCCGGCGCCTGCTCGCGAACTTCGATGTCGTGCACGCCTACGAGGAGTACGGCAACCACGGTCGCATCGGGCGCAAGGGCGAGCTGCCGTCGCGCGACAACCTCGACTTGATGGCATACCGGATCGCGCGAGGCGTGCTCCAGAAGTACATCGACGACGGTCGGCTGGTCTGGCACGAGACTGAGGACTTCTACAACATCGTCAAGGCCGGGAACTACCGGGCGATGCTTGCGCACGGCGACGAGATCAAGAGCTTCGGAGGGAACCTGCCGAGCTTCGGGATCCGCCGCAAGACCACAAGCTGGGCCGCAGGGGCGATCAACGACTTCTTCGGCGATGTGTATCTCGGACACTTCCACATCGCGGACGTCATCCAGCTTCCGAACGGCTGGCGCGCCTTCATCACGCCGTCGCCCGAGAGCGACAACGACTACGCGAAGGAGTTCGTCGCGAGCGCGGGCACGCCAGCGCAGCGATTGCACTACGTCGATCCCGCGAAGGGTCGCGTGACGAGCGAACGAATCCTGTGGCTGGACGCCGGGCTCGAGGTCGGCGCGCCGAGCTACCCCGACGAAGAGGTCGCATGACACTTGACGTAGATGTCGAACAGGATGTGAACCGGCGACGTCTCGCACAGGCGTACAAGATCGCACTCAACAGCCCTGATCCGAGTACACAGAACGGAGCGATCATCACCGACCGCGCCGGAACACTGATCCTCGGTCGAGGCTGCAACCAGTTCCCGCGTGGCGTGGAGTACTACCCCGAGCGTTGGGAACGTCCCCTCAAGTACGAGATCATCGAACACGCCGAGCGCAACGCCATCTTCGACGCTGCGTATCACGGGCGCCGCTGCAAGGGCGCCACGATGTACGCGGCGTGGGCAGCGTGCAGCGACTGCGCGCGCGCCATCATCCAGGCCGGGATCATCAAGCTCGTTCGCCACGCCGACGCGACGAAGCGCGCCACGATGCCCGGCAAGGACTGGACCGACACCATCTCCACCGCCGACATGATGCTCCGCGAGGCGGGCGTCGAGATCGTCGACATCGAAGGCAAGGTCACTGACGGTCTTGCACTTCTGCACAGCGGGAAACCGTGGTCTCCGTAACGAACCGCGGCGCTACGCCCAACAGCGAGTTCGTCGTGAAGCGCCCGCGCGTCGACGACATCGTGATCTTCGGCGAGACCTACATGCGTCGGTATCACCTCATCAACAATCGCAAGTTCGGGATCCGGTTGCACCACATCCGCCTCCCCGACTACGGGCGCGAGCTGCACGATCACCCCTTCGACTTCGTCTCGATCGTTCTGAAGGGCTGGTATATCGAGAAGTTGATGGACGCGCCGCAGCGCGTCATGCACGGCTTCGGTAGGCCGCACTACCGCAAGGCCGAGACCTCGCACGTCATCACCGACGTTTCCAAGAACGGCGTTTGGACACTCGTGTTCCGTGGGCCGATCCGACGTCGCTGGGGTTTCTGGCAATCGCAGAACAAGAAGATGAAGTGGGTTCCCCACTCGCAGTACGAGCCCAAGGAGGGCACGTCATGAAGAGATACGGCAGTCGCCTGATCGTTGCCGGGATCGTCGTCGCGCTCGTCGCCGTCGCGTTCTCTGCCTTTGCATCCTCGTCGTCCACGGTGCCTTGGTATCAGTGCACGAACACGGCGGGCACCGTCGAAACGGCGCGCGGCGGCACGAACATCCCGACGTGCGGCAACAAGAACGACCCGATGTATACGTGGCAGGTCTCGCGGGTCAATGCGCCGCCACCGGTGTCCACGACAACGACAAGCTCCAACGGAACCAGCACGACTGTTGGAGCTTCGACTACCACTTCAACGATCGTTGCATCTTCAACAACTCAACCCGGAACAACGACGACGACCCAACCCGCGGGCACGATCTGGCATCCGGCTGCGAGTTCGGGGCTCCAGTGGTACTGGCAACTCCAGGGCAGCGTCTCGGCGCACGCAGGTGTGAAGGTCTATGACATCGACGGCTTCGACAACACGGCCGCGACAGTCGCGAGTCTGCAAGCCACGGGTGCCAAGGTCGTTTGCTACATCGACTTCGGAACATCTGAGAACTTTCGCAGCGACTTCAATCAGTTCACCGCTGCTGAACAGGGCAACACGAACGGTTGGCCCGGCGAGAAGTGGCTGGACATCCGAAACCCAGCGATCCGGCCGATCATGCTCACTCGCATGCAGATGTGCGTGTCGAAGGGCTTCGATGCCCTGGAGCCCGACAACATCGACGGCTACACGAACTCGACCGGGTTCCCGCTCACCGCCACCGACCAGGCGAATTACAACACGTGGATCGCGACGACGGCACACTCGCTCGGTCTGAGCGTCGCTCTGAAAAACGATGTCGACCAGGCGAGCCAGCTCGAGCCGAACTTCGACTTCGCCATCAACGAGCAGTGCAATCAGTACTCCGAGTGTGGCACGCTGTCGTCGTTCACGGCCGACAACAAGGCGATCTTTAACGCCGAGTACGGCGGTGGCACCGGCTTCTGCGCCAGCGACATCGCCAAGCACATCAACGGCGCCGCATTCAACCTCGACCTCGACGGGTCGACGTACACACCGTGTGGTGGTTGGTGAGCACGATCGAACTGCGCTGGCCGGATGACGTTCCGACGACCGAAGCGGGTCGCGAGTTCCATCAGGCGATGCTCGACCGCATGGCGACGTCGTACTTCAAGTACGGCACGATGGCTGGAGCGGCGGAAGCTGGTGTCGACCAGATCGAAAGCGCCTTGAAGCGCATTGAGCGGTACCGCGAGACGGGCAATACCGAATGGCTCGCCGACGTCGCGAACATGGTGATGATGGAGTTTCATCATCCGCAGCATCCCGAGGCGCACTATCGACCGACCGACTCGACGGAATCTCCTGGTCGCGCCTTGAAGCCCAAAGCGAACGTCATGGGTGGCGTGACGCAGCGCGGGTTCAGTTATGCCAGCAACCAGGAGATCGACTGATGGCGCCGAGTCCCAAGTTTCATCAGGTCGTGCAGGAGATGCTTGCACTTCATGATCGCAAGAACAACGACTACGGCGCCGACGCCGATCCATTCGCCAACTTCCGAGCTGCTGATACTTGGGGCGTCCCGGCATGGAAGCACGTGTACTTGCGCATCGAAGAGAAGCTGCAACGTCTGAGGCAGTTCTCACTGAAGGGCGAGCTTGCGAATGAGAGCGCTGACGATTCCGTGCTCGACATCGCAGTGCTCGCGGCTATTGCTGTTGTGCTCTTCCGTGAAGCAAACGAAAAGGTCGACGCAGACGCTTGAAGACGCGCGCGCAGGAAGGGCAACCTGATTCGCATGTCACGCACACCAGGTCTCAGGGGTCGCAAGCCGCAGCGCCAAGGCGAAGATCGCTTCGCGATCAAGTGGATGCACGAGTACCTGGAGGCGACACCGACGCCGGCGTACCCGATCGACGTGTCGAAGGGCATCACCGACTGGGGGATGCTCGGCAACGACCAGGTCGGCGACTGCGTCCCTGCGGCCATCGCACACGACCGCATGCTCGCTGGCGCGGCGCCGACGACCGACGAAGTCGTCGCGCTCTACATGAAGTACGACAAGAATCAAGACGAGGGCGTCGTCATCGCCGACTTCTTGCTGTGGCTGTTCCACCAGAAGCTCATCGAGGGCTTCGCACCGGTGGCGCCGGCAACCGTCGATCCGATCATGGCCGAGTTCAACCGCGGCATCTTGCTCGGCGTGAGCCTGACCGACGACGCTGAGCAACTCTTCACCGACGGCAAGCCGTGGACCGTCGCGAACGGCGAGACCGCTGACCCGAGTGAGGGTCACGGCATCTTACTCGTGAAGTCGCAGTCGGTCGATGGCCCGAAGACGGTCGTCACGTGGGGCGCAGATCAGGAGTACACGCTTGAGTGGGGGAAGGCATGTATCGACGAAGCGTGGGCCATCGTCACGAAGGACGACATGGGCGACGCGGCCTACGCTGCGCTGCTTGCCGACCTGAGCGCGCTGCCGCATGCGACGGACGTGCCGCCGCCCGTTGCTCCTCCGGCGCCCGTCGAGCCACCTGCGCCCGAACCGAGCCCCGTTCCACCGGCACCCACGCCCGAGCCCGAGCCGACGCCCGAGCCGCCTGCGCCGGATCCCGTACCGCCCGTTCCCGACCCGGTGCCACCGGAACCTACTCCTGAACCCGACGAGCTTGTCGTTCTCGCTCAGCTAGTCGAGGCGTATCACCACTTGATCCCGTACGCGTTGCGCGAGTGGGTTCAGGCAGTGACGGCGCGCCTAACCGCGAGCTGAGCGACGGCCTGCCTCGTAGAGGCGACGTTCCAGGCGTCCCATCTTGCGGGGCTTGACGATCGCCTTCTCGATGAGCGCAGGATCGATGAAGGATTCATCGTTACTAACTGTCGCGGTGATGGTTGGTGTCTGTGTGATCGCTCCGGTCGGCATGAAACCCTCTTTGTCTACCGTCCGCACCTTCGTGGCGCCGCAGTTGGGGCAGGTCTTGAACGCGTCGTACTGGCGCCGCTGGTAGTCGAGCCCGGTGTTCGCTCGCGCTCCGTGCAGGATGGCGCTGGGCTTCGGCGACCACGCCGTACGCTGGCCCCACCACCGGTACTGGCATCGCTGGCATTCCCTCGCCGTGTCCATTCCCATGAGGAAAATGTATGAACCGCGTCAAGTCTGCCCCTATTTCTGTCCCCACATCCCCCGTGGAACCCGTAAAAGGGCAGTAAAAGCCCTGGTCAAGGGCTCGATCCCGAGATTTGGGGAGTGTTAGTACATGCAATCGAATATCGCCCATTCCAGACACACGGAATGAAACGATCTTGCACGATCTAGCGCACAAAAATCCCGTGTTTCTCGGATCTTTTTGATACCCGAGCACGATGTAGCACAACGCGCCGCATTTACACGCGACGCGATTTGCCCCCACTCTGCCCCCACTACGATGCGACCGTGCGAGCTTCCGGTTGGGTGGAGAACGATCGCGGCGCCTTCAAGGGTGTCGTTCGTATGCCGGATGGCTCGAGACGATCCAAGCGGTTCTCTGTGAGCAAGTTCGGGCTCCGCGAGGCGAAGCGCTCCGCTGACGACTGGCAGCACGAGCTCGTGCTTGCCGTCGAGCGTGGCACCGCGACCGATCCGCGCAACACGCGCATGAAGTTCGACGCGTGGGCCGCAGCGTTCCAGGTGAGTCAGGCGCCCTCGCTGCGAGGAAACACGCGCGCTCAGCACGCACACATCTTTAAGAACCATCTGGTGCCCGCGCTGGGCAAGCTGCGGTTGGATGAGATCACGCAGCGTTCGATCCAGACGGCAGTCGACGACCTGGTAGCGAAAGGGTTGTCGGCGAATACGGTCCGACTGTGCTACCAGATTCTCAACAAGACACTTGCTGGCGCCGTGCAGGCGCAGATGCTCAGTCGAAATCCCTGTCGAGACATCATGCTTCCCGAGCGCGTGCACCGGGACATGCGATTCCTGACGCCCGAGGAGGTGTCGAAGCTCGCAGGTGTCATCGAGCCGCAGTACAGCGCACTCGTCATGTTGGGCGCATACGGAGGGCTGCGAATCAGTGAACTCGCCGGCCTCAAATGGTCGCGGGTCGACTTCAATGCCAGCGCGGTGCAGGTGAGCGAGATCCTCGTAGAGGTGAAAGGGCGCGTAGCGTTCGGTCCTCCGAAGACGAGACGCTCGACTCGACGCGTGCCGATCCCCTCGGCCGTCACCGACCTCCTGCGAGCCCACCAGGAGCAACACGGCGGCACTGACGATCTAGTCTTTCACGCCTCGCAGGGCGGCTGGATCACGCCGAGCGCATGGCGAGCGCGGACGTTCAACCCCGCAGCCGTGAGGGCTGGCCTAGCGCCCCTCACGCCGCACGCTCTGCGTCACACCGCGGTGTCGATCTGGATATCCGCCAACGTGTCACCAGCGGAGATCGCACTGCGTGCCGGGCATGCGTCGGCGGCGTTCGTGCTCGACCGCTACGGGCACCTGTTCCCACATGGAGACGAAGCGTTCAGTGATCGAGTCGGACGTCTGTACGTTCCGCCAACGTAGTCTCATCGATCACGCGGTGATGATGCTGCTCGAGCCACGCCTCGATCTCGGTTCGGCTGAACCGGATCATCTTGTTCAGCTTGAAGAATGGAATCTTGCGTTCGACTGTCCACTTGTAGACGGTGCGTGGGTTGACGCCGAACATCTCGGCTACTTGGGGGATGTCTAGGTACTCAGGCATCGTTACCGACCAGCATGTAGGCGACCGTCTTGGGGCCGCGTGCTCCTTGTTGAATGACCTCTTGAATATCTCGGAGATCTTCCATCGCTCGGATCGTTCGCACGATCATGTCGGGAGCGAATCTTTTCCCGAGGCGTTGATGTATCTGTCGCACGGTTGCACCCTTCCCTGTCTTGGCTTGGATCGTTTCGACGGCGGCGAGAATCTTCGTGCGACAGTCCTGTTGAGGGCCGACTCCGATTTCGCCGACAAGGAGGTTGTAGCTGCGCTCCAGGTACGGAAACAGGCTGATCGCGCGTTCGACGAGCGCGGCGTCGGGGGCATCGCTCTTCTCGTTGATACAGAACAGAAGGATGATCTTCTTGAGCAGGAGGTCAATCCTCGTGAGGAGTGGCTTATCGCTGGAGACTCTGATCGGCTCGATCGTTGATTGAAAGAACGAAGTCCACACGCTCAGCGCAGGTCCCTCGAGCTTGATTTCGTGATGTCTCAATGAACTCCATTGACGCAGTTCATTGAGGGGTTGTTTCAAGTGGTCGATGTCGATAGACGTGGTTCGGTATGAGCGGAGCGGCTTGAGCGGTCCCGAAGCAAAGACCCATCGGTTGATGAATCCAGAGTCAGCATCGGTTTGAACGAGGAGATCACGAATCGCTCCTGGCTGGGTAGAAGCGACCGAGGCTGCGAAGTGGTGCTCGGCGCGGACGCGGCCCGCTCCTCGGCTCACGATGTCAACGGCGGTGTAGCTGTCGAAGAACTCCATGAGCGTCGGCTTGATGGCACTGCCGACGCGATTGGAACGAGCGATCAGAGATGACAGTTCGTCGAAACGAACGAGACCCCTAACTCCTGCGTACCCGATGATCTTCTTAGGGTCAGCCGGGTCGAAGATGGGTTTCGAGAAGGCGTCAATGAGGGCTTCGGCAGAACCGGGCATCGGTACAAGCATTGTGCCTGTGCTAGCGGGATCCTGATCGTCGTGAGGTAGCGCCTTCGACAAAAGGCGCACGAGGCGCGAGGCTGCTCGGGTCTTGCCGATTCCTGATGGGCCGTACAGACAGACGAAGAGGTTGCCTTTGATCCAGGGGTCGTCGGTGAGCACCGCCTGGTCGCCAGCAGCGAGCCCTACCGCCATCAAGCCGAGCCAGAAGTAATACTCCTCGGGCAAGTCGTCCTCTGAGGTGGCTTGCATCCATTGAGCGAGGAACGTCTCGGCCGGAAGGATGCTCTTCCAGTCGATTGAAAGCGGCTGAAGTTCCTGTGGTAGTGGAAACTCGATGATCTGCGCCGAAGGCTGTTGGTCGGAGTCCTGCTCGAGCTGCGCCGGCGCGGCTGGCGTGTCGTCACGGCGCGCTTCTGGCTCGTTGTCGACATAGCTTGTGCCGCTGATGGTCGTCTTGACTCTGTAACCGAGCGACTTGGCCATGTCGACGCGCAGTTTCCGGAACGACTCGCCCTGCTTGTAGCCCGGCACGGCGTAGCCGAAGTGGTAGGCCGCGATGTCGTAGCCGTCCCCACCCTCCTGGCAACCCCCACAGAACCACGTGCCCTTGTCGAGGTTCAGCCACGCCGACGGGTTCTTGTCGAGATGGTCGGGCTTCGGGCACGAGACCATGATCGACTCGCGCTTGCCCGTCAGGTTCGGCTCAGACTTGCCGCACCATTTGCGGTAGGCCTCGTCGATGCCGATGTTCAGGATGCCGTCGATCTCGACATCGACGTCATCTCGGGCGTGATCCGTCTTGGCGAGGTCAGCGAGAGTGTCGGGAACCTCTGGTGTCGGTTCAGGGACAGCCTTGATGAGCCCTCGCTCGCGAGCTCGCGCTAGACGCTGCGCGACGGTTAGTTCTTCCACGGCAGTTCCCCGCTCAGCGCCGCAATGGGATCCATCGCGTGGAACGAGGCGCGCTTTCCGCCGCCGACGCGCAGGAAGAGTCCTGGCTTGCCAGACTTACGGTTTATCCCGAGAGCCAACCTGAGCAGGTTTCCGAGATCCTTGGAATCGAGTGTGTCTTGCTTGGGAAAGACCTCGATCGTGTATGCCGACTCGGGGTTGTCACTCCCGTAGAAGTTCTGGCCGCGCGTGGGATGCCAAAGCCCGACAGCTTCGAGCACGGTTACCGCGGCAGCACGTACGTCGGCGGCGATGTCCAGGCCGGTCAAAAGGTAAACATGACAGCCCTTCGCCCCGGAAAACGAGATGGCTACATCGACACCAAGTATCTTGTGTGCATGGCGCGCCAAGACTTCGGCCGTCGAAGCGAGCTGACCGATTAAGCCCTCTCGGTAGGGACTGTCCGGGTTCGCGAACTCTTCGCGTGGTTTGTAGGGTTCGCCGTCCCAGAGACCATCGACGTTCAGGTCGATGTCAAAGCAGGCGAATTTACACTTGTTGTCTGTACCGAGCAGGTAGTGGCCGAGAGTCTTTGTGCCTGCAACGTGCGCGTTCAGATCGGCACGTGTGATTGGGGTGCGATCTGGGTAGTACGCACCATCGGTGTGTTGCCAAGCCTTCACGTCGGTTCGATGAATGAACCTGCGGGCCAGAGCGTTGACCAGATCATTACTCAAGGCTGTTCCTAGTTGACCACGTTGAGTGGTTTGGTAACAGATCCTTGGCTAGTCACGGCATCATCTTGAGAATATGATTGCGTGGACACGGCAGGAGGATCTACGGATCTGCTCGCTGTGGGTTGGGCCAGGGGTGGTTCGCTTGCCGGCAGGCACCCCTGGCCCCTTTTCTTTTTCCGAACCTCACCCAGCGTGCATGCCGGGTTCACAACGTAACCACTGCACCGTTGTATCTGGAACTGCCTGGGGTACATCTTTATTCTGGATCGCCCTGCACGTTTCCGAGACAGAGCGCAAGCCCGCGACAATGTCGCAATGGTGGAAGTCTGGTACCGCAACGCGGAACCGTACGTGCGTGAGGCACTGGAACACGGGGCAACGCTCTTCGCGTTCAACGCGAGCTTTCTTGAGCGACGCAGCGTTGACATCGATCGCTTCGCCGATCTCTTTCTAGCGCCCCCCCTTGACTATCGAATGCTCGTCATCGCTCCTGACGGGACCGCCGAGCTACGCCGTGGTTGGACGCGAGCGAGGCCGAAAGCCGTGTATCCCACGTGGGATTACAAGCTCGACGACATCGCCACGTTGGAGGAATTGATCGCAACCCCCGTGGGCGCCGATTGGGCTGCGTGCAACGACACTCGTTGTGGGCTGCACGAACGTCCGGTTTACGGACAGGAACACCGGGTCGTCATCACCAGCGCTCCCGGTATGCAACTTGGCATCGGTCGTCGGTTTGCTTCGACCATCCGCGATCTTCAAGCTGAATACCCGACGGCGACATTGCACATGACGGGTCTCGCGAGTTTCCGTGTGATGTTTGGGCTCGATTTCAAGTCGATTGATCTGGATCCTTTCGAGCTCGGTCGCGGCGACATGGTGATGCTGCCGAACGGCAAACGCATTCACGAGAAGGACGTAGGTCGCTGGGCCAAGTGGATCGCGCTGCTCGGATTCAAGAACGCGGACCTGAAGGTTCCACGCAACCGGACGCTCTACAACATGCGGAGTGCCGAATGGGCGGCTGAACATTTCAAGGAGGACATTCCATTCCGCTCGCGCGGCAAGATTGTCGTGGATCCTGACGCAAAAGATCATGTGATTCCGACGACATTGAGTCCCATGAGCAAACAAGTCAATGCTACCGTCGGCGACAAAGTCCACTGCGACACGTGCTCTTTGGCGCCAAGTTGCAAGTACTTCCGTGACGGACAGGTGTGTTCCTTGCCTCAATCTGAGACGGCCTCGCTCGCCAAGCTGTTTCGGTCTCGTGACGCTGACCAGGTCATCGACGGCCTGGGCGCGGTCTTGTCTGTGCACACCGAACGGCTCGAGCACGCCCTTGATGTTGAGGTGGAGTTCGGCGGCAAAGACGGCACTCCTCTCGACCCGGAAGTGACGAGGCTCGCCAACAGCCTGTTCGACCGGGGCGTGACGATGGCGAAGCTCCTCGCTCCAGGTCGATTCACTGGGCCAAAGGTGGCAATCAGTGTCGGTGGCAGTGCACAGGCTGTCGAGACACCCCAGGTTCAGATGGCCCGGACGATTCAGGAACTCAAAGGCCAGGGTTACACGATCGACCAGATCACACCTGAGTTGATCGCGTCGTTCAACCCGCAGGTTGCACTTCCGGCACCCCCAGATGTCGTCATCGAGGTTGAGGACGATGGCGAAGAGCCTGACGACTCCGAGTTTTGACCAGGTCTACGAACTCAACTGGCTGAAGAAGAATTCCCAGTTTGAGCAACGGCCGGCAACGATCCTAGAGTTTCTCGATGTCGGCTACCTCGATGTCGCCGCTCGGATCCGCACCTCCATCAAGGAGTGTCTCGTTGATCTGTTTGGCGAGGAGACCTCAGGCGACCACATCACGGAGGTCGCGCGCGGGATCTTGACCGGCGCGATTGGGATCGGCAAGACGACAATTGCATCGGTGATTCTGAGTTATCTCTCCCACTACGTGCTCTGCATGGAAGATCCGCAGGAGTACTACAACCTGCTGCCCGGTTCGCGCATCGCCTTCATGCAGATGTCGACGAGTGAGACGCAAGCCAAGGAAGTCGTCTTCGGCGATATTAAGGCACGGATCAAGCACTCGCGGTGGTTTCAGAACTTCCCGTACGATCCGATCTTCAAGAACCAACTTCGATTTCCGAAAGAGATCTGGATCCTTCCTGGCGACAGTCACGAGACGACCTTTGAGGGCTACAACATCCTGGGCGGCATCCTCGACGAGGCCGACTCGCACATCGTCACGGCGACCAAGGACTACGCGCAGATCGGTTACGAGACCATCGCCAACCGTGTCGATTCCCGGTTCGGCGACAAGGGTTTCGTGCTCGTCATCGGGCAGATGAAGAGCGGGGACGGGTTCGCTCACCGGATGTTTGAAGAGTTCAGCGATCGGGACGACGCCTACGCGAAGCGTATGACGATTTGGGAGTCGTACGGGCTCAAGCATGAGCAGTATCAGTGCAAGAAGGTTGGCCCGCACCCCGAGAATGAGGCGCTTGCTGTCGGCGCTACGTGTGGCGAGTACCACACCTTTCCGTACGACACGAAGCGCAAGCAGGTCATCACCGAACAGCTCGCGACGGTGCTCGGCTCGAGCGACACGATCATCAGAATCCCGACGCTCTACAAGCGCGAGTTCGACTCGGCGCCCGAGAAGGCACTGAAAGACCTCGCTGGCATCCCGCCGGCGGTCGGCGATCCATTCATCAGCATGCCGCACAAGATCGAGGAAGCGATCGATCGCTGGCAGCAACGATACGGCCCGGTGTCGCCGGTGTCGCCGGAGGGAATTCTCGATCGCGATTTCATGGCGACGGATTCGATCCCGCGTGTCGGTCACATCGACATCGCCTACAGCGCCAAGGGCGACAGCCTTGGGTTCGCGATGGGTCACGTTCAGGGCGTCGAGGAAGTCGGCGGCGAACTCAAGCCCTACATCGTCATCGACCTCTGCTACCGCGTGAAGGCTCCCGCAGGTGGCGAGGTATACCTGCAAGCTGTTCGCCAGTTCATCTATTCGTTGAAGGACTATCGAAAGTTCAAGTTGAAGTTCGTGAGCCTCGACGGCTTCCAGGGCGTCGACACGCGCCAGCAGTTGCAGGCGCGTCGAATCTTCAGTGAGGTTGTTTCGGTCGACAAGGATCTCGTGCCTTACTACGACCTGCGCGACGCTCTGTACGAAGACCGCATCGAATTGCCTCCTTACATGGTTCACATCGATCATGGCTCGACGGAGTTGGTGCCGATCATCTTGAAAGAGATGTCTGAACTCGTCGATCAGGGCAAGAAGATCGACCACCCAGCCTTGCGCGGCTCCAAGGACGTAGCCGATGCTGTAGCGGCTGTCACTTACAAGCTGATGGGCGATCGAGCCTTTCGACGCAAAGTCGTCTCGTTTGAGAACCGTCGGCAAGAGCGACAGGAACAACAAGTTGCAGTTGGCGGATCCGGCCTCTCGCACCCCGCATTTATGGGGGCTTCGGGTGTCCGTGCTCCGTTGCCTCCTACGACCTGGAGACCTTGATGAGTGCTGCGTCCTCGCTCTGGATCCCACAGAGTGCGCGAGCTGACGCGACTTACACGAAGGCTCCAGCGCCGAAGCTCGGTCCACAGTACGGCGCATGGGCGGGGCGCGATCTCACCTACTTGAACTTCCCGGGGGGTGCGACCCTCGCATTCGACCTGTCGAAGCTGACGCTCGCCGATTACCGAGCGATGGAGCCGCATTACCAGGTGAACGCGTCCACGTCGATCCTGATGTTCATGATGCACCAGAATGATTGGCAAATTCAGTGCGACGACGCGCGCATCGCCAAGAAGATCGACGACATCCTACGTCCAGTTTGGACGCGACTCGTGCGCGGGCTCTCGCAGGCGTTCACGCTCGGCTTCTCGCCCAACGTAGTCGAGTACGACAACGACGGTCCCAGTAAGAGCATCATCGTCTCCAAGATCAAAGATCTTCTTCCCGAAGAGTGTCGCGTCAACTGGAAAGAGGTTCAGGGGTCGCCGTCGCTCCCCGGCGGCTTTGCTCCAGTGAAACTCTACGAGTACGACGGCATCTGGCAGACGGCGTTCGGGCGTGCCGGTGGCGCCAATGTGATTCCGGCTGACTACACGCTCTGGTACCCGTGCCTCATGCGGAACGGCGACTACTACGGTCGCAAGCTCCTCAAGCCCGCCTTCATCCCTTGGTTCTTCTCGCAGTTGATCCACTTGTTCTCAAATCGGTACTACGAACGGTTCGGCGAGCCCGTGCCGGTAGGACGTGCCGATTTCGAGAGCGAAGTGGTCGACGCTAACGGCAACACCGTCAACGGCAAGACTGCAATGGAAGACATCCTCATGAACTTGAGGAACCGTGGCGTCGTCGTGCTGCCGAGTTCGCGCACGCCGGTCGGCAACGGTGGGGCGAGCGAATACGACTTCGATATCGAGTTTCTTGAGTCCCAGATGCGCGGTGCCGACTGGGAGCGGTACTTGATGCGTCTCGACGAGGAGATCTCGCTTGGGATGTTCACGCCGCTGTCCAGCATGCGACTTGGCGAGAACGGCAGTCTCAACCAGGTGCAGGTCCACATGATGGTCTACATGTGGAGTCTCAACGCCTTCTCTGGAGACTGGAAAGAGTACATCGATCGCTATCTCATCAAGCGCATCAAGGACCTGAACTTCGGCGTGAATGCTCCGCCGGCCCAGTGGGTTCCGAAGAAGTTCGGGAAGGACAACCAGGAGACGCTGCGCGCTCTTGTGATGGAGTCGGTTCGTGTCGGCGACGTGAAGCCGTCGGCATTCGAGCTCGGTGAAGCCATCGGGATCACCCTGGAAGACATCTCGATGCTCGTGCGTCCGACGAATGTGCTGGGCGAGGATCCGGACCATCCGACAGCGAATCCGAGTGGCCCGATCCCCGAAGCGCCAACGATTCCCACGTCGAGCACGCCCCCGTCGAGCACGCCAGCCACTACGCGTCAACGCGACAAGCGGATCTCGCGTGGGTCGCACCAGGACCGCAAGGTCCCGAAGTCTGGCGACGCTGGCGTCATTCGACACAAGCTCGCCGAGCGCATCACAGCGCAGTTCCAAAAGGCGAAGTACGACGGCGTCGAGCAGTTCGATCCCGACCTGGGATTCCGTCGTCAGTTCGCCGACGTGGTGGGCGACGCCGACGAGGCCGATGAGATCTTGTACCGGCTTGAGGTGTGGGCGACGGATGTGTTCCCGGTCGTGGACCTCACGTCGGAGTTCCGAAGCATGTTCGAGACGGTGCTTGAGGGCGAGCTGGTCTGATGCCCGCGCGCACAGAGCACGACTTGCGCTGCTTCTGTTCGCGCCATCCCAAACTCGCGGTCTACGGTATCACCGAACGCGGTGAGGCGTATGTCCACCTGAAGGTGTTCAAGCAGGGTCGCGTGTTCGGTGAAGTCGTCGTGACGGCCGGCACTGTGGACGTCGCATGCCGGGAATGTCTCAGGTGGACGCAGGTCATTGTTGGCAAAGACCGCGTCGAGGTTCAACCTGATGAACCTATCCCGAGAGTGCTGGCGCGCGTTATTTAGATAAAGATTTGCGTGCAACCGTGGCGCACTCGTAAGACGTCCATTTATCGTGCTCACTCGTGACCGTTACCGAGCTCGAGCACACGAGCCACCTCTTCGCAATCTCCGAGGGTATGCCGCCTCTGGAAGATACGGATCGAGGGACGAAGATCGTTCGTGGCTTGAAGATCTTCCGCGCCGGGACCTTCAAGGACTCGCGCGGTGTCCAGCGCACCTGGACGACTGACGACCTTCAGAACATCGTTGCCAACTTCCAGAAGTTGCAGCCCGTGTTCCCGAGCCCGCCCGTGCGCGCTGACCACGGGTTCTCGGTCGAGAAGGTCAAGGGTTACTTCACCGGCGTTCGCGTCGACGGCGAGTTCCTCACTGGTGACATCGAGTTCACCGAACCCGACGGCGCCGAGAAGTACGCCCGCAAGACGTACCGCAACCGCTCCATCGAAGTTGGCCCGTACGAGACCAACGGAGCAACCCCCGAAACGCTGTACCCGGCACTACTCGGGATGGCGTTTGTCGACATTTCGGCGGTCGAAGGCTTGGGCTTTCGCCGTGAATCAACGGAGGATCCAGTGACCACGACCTTTCGCATCCGCGGCGTCGAGACTTCTAACGTCGAGGACGTGCAGGCGTACATCGCCGAGCTCGAAAAGCGCCCCGAAGCTGGGCAGACGTTCCGCATCGCCGGTGCCGACGTCGCCGACTACGCGAAGGTGCAGGAGCACATCGCTTCACTGGAGACCGAGAACATGGCTCTCCAGACCTTCCGCTCGGAGCAACTGACGGCCGGTCGCGAAGCCTTCGTCGACAAGCTCGTCACCGACAACAAGGTTGGCGCTCCGCAAGCGGATGACCTCAAGACCTTCGCCAAGTCCCTCGACGACGCGGCGTATGCGGCGTGGTGCAAGACCTACGACAACGCGCCGACGCTCTTCAAGAAGCAGACCAGCTCCGGCGACGGCAACACCGACAACAACGGGGGCGCCAATGCTCAGGAGCAGGAGATCGCGAGTCTTCGCAAGACGATCTCGATGCACCGCTCCACCAACATGAGCGACGAAGCGATCAAGAAGACCGCTGGCTATCAGCGGTTGATCGTCCTCAGTCCGGCCGACGCGATCGTCTGAGTTCGCGTTTCCACCAGTTTCCTGAAAGAGATCACGAGGAGTCAGCATGACCACCGGCCGCTTCCAAAAGGGACCGAACTACCGCACGCCGTTCGGCAAGAACGAGTGGCTCGGCAGCACGAAGGGTCTGCGCTTCGAGTCGTGGACTGTCGCGTGTGCGGTTTGCCCGAGTGTCACGATCGACGGCAACGCGATGGTGATTCTCGACACCGGCCAGATCATGGCGAAGATCACCAGCGCCGCTGGTGGGACCGTCGCAGCCGACGTCGGCAAGGTCGGTCCCTTCGACAGTGGTGCCTCGGATGGCCGCCAGACGAAGGCGAACATCATCGGCATCAACAACACGTTCCTGCCCTGGCAGTTGAACGAGCGCGATGTGGACATCGCGATCGTCTACGAAGGGGTTGGCAACTCCGCCAATGTCCACGGATACGAGTCCGGCGTGCAGAAGACGCTCGACCAGCTCGTGACCGACTCGATTTTGGCGCTCACCGATTTTCAGGGCGCCAAGATGCAGATCATCTTCCGCCAGGCCGCAACCGCGGTCCTCGGGCCCGACTACGGCCAGTTCCCGCTGCCGTCGTAACACGCAAGATCAATCCCTGACGGGCCTGCCGGCAAAGCGACTCCGTCACAAACCCACGGTACGAGGAGATTCGGAAGATGGCGACGTTCCCGTCACAGGATCGTTTGGTTCGCAAGGAAGAGATGCTCGGGCTCATCCGCGAGCGCTCCTTCCCTGAGGATCACATCGGGCTCAACCTGTACGCACCGTTTGAGAGCGTCAACAGCGATGACGTGATCTTCCAGTACGTGCAGAACACGGCCGACGGTCTGGCCTCTGCTCGCGCAGAGGACGCTGAGTCCGAACTCGCAGCGAAGGAAGACACCTTCGGTACGGGGCAGGCGTCGCTCATCGACTGGGCGATCAAGGACCACTACCAGGCGAGCGACGTGTCGAAGTATCAGGAGGCGATCTACCTCAACGGTCTGCTTCCGTCCGCGCTTCCGCTCACCATCACGACGGGCATCCTCGACGACTTCAATCGTCGGTACGCGCGTGACGCGGTCCTTCGGCGCAAGAAGCTCGACAACCGTCTCGAGTGGCTGATCATGCAGGCCATGTGGGAAGGCGTGATCGCCTACAACGACGGCAAGGTCATCCTGAGCGTCGACTACAAGCGTCCGGCGGGTCAGCAGACCGGTGGCGCTCCGTTGTCCACGACTTCGGCTGGCGCGTCGGTGACGCCGTGGGACAGCACCTCTGCCGACCCAATCGGCAACGCTCTCACCGTCAAGCAGTTCATGCGTGACAACTACGGCGTCGAGATCACTCGTGCTCTCGCTTCCGAGAAGGTCATCCGCAACATCGTCACGAGCTCCAAGTTCGCTGCGCTCACCGGCATGGCGGTCGCTGGTGGTCCGTCGTCGGGGGTCATCGACCCTCGGTACGTGCTGCCCGACTGGGGCGACGGCATCCAAGCCGCACTCGCCGTGTTCCAGCGAGCGACAGGCATCTCGATTCAGCCGTACGACTCGGTGTTCTTCACTCGGGCGCACGGTGCGACGACGCGGACCATGCACCGCTTCTCGCCGGACAACAAGATCCTGTTCCTGCCTTCGCAGCAGTCGGTCGACGCGCTCGACGACGCGATGGGTTGGGGCAAGACGCTCACCTCGCCACACCCCGAGGGCAACTGGACCTCCGGGTACTACGAGTGGGAGACGCCGCCCTCGCAAGACCCGTGGGGCATCGACGCAGGCACCGGCATCAAGGCGTTCCCGGTGTTCCCTCACCTCGACCTGTCCTATGTGCTCGAGGTGCTTGCTACCTGATCTCGGGGGGCTGAGAGACGCCTCCGACCGTGGTTTTGCGGTCACGGTCGGAGGCGGGTCATCCCAACCAAGGAGAAATTCTCGTGGAACTCGCAGAACTGCAAGCCCAGCACGACGCAGCGGCCGAAGCGATCGGCGCGTTCGAGGCCGAGTACGCAGTCGTCGAAACCGAGTGGAAGGCCAAGCGTGTCGCAGTAAACGACGCGTATCGCAAGGCCGACGCGGCGTTGCAGTCGGCACTTGGTGGACCCGCGATCTGCGCGAGCTGTGGTTCGCAGTCAGGCGGAGAGAACTTCTGCAAGAACTGCGGCGCTGTGCAACCAGCAGCACAGGCGATCGAAGCCGATGGCGTAGTGGCCGAAGTCACCGCCGGGGAAGTGAGTTGACATGGCATCCGCCCTGTACGACGTTGCGAAGCAGGCGTTCCTTGGGACCGGAACGCGCATCGACCTCGACTCGGACACGATCAAGATCGGTCTGATCAACGTCGCCACCGACTACACGGTTGACCTCACTCAGACGTCGATGACGCCGATCACTCGGTACGCATCGACGACAGACCAGACCCTCGGTTCATTGTCGATCGTGACCAACTCGCACGTCATCGCATTCGACGCGGCTGACGCGACCTTCACGGCCGTTTCGGTATCCGGATCGAAGACCGTTGCTGCGCTCGTCGTCTACAAGTTCGTGACGAACGACGCCGGGTCGACGCCGATTCTCTACATCGATGGTTTCACGGCCGTCACGCCCAACGGCGGCGACATCGCAGTGTCCTTCGACAACGGGAACAACCGCATCTTCAGCCTGAACTGATCGGGGTTATCCGCCGGGAGGTAACACGGTGGCAATCACGATCACGAATGGTAGCGGCGCAGGCGTCACCTACGACGATGCGACCAATGCAACCTCACATCAGAAGACTGGACTGACGGCAACTGCCGCAGGAGCGCTTCTGATCCTTGCGATCGCAACGCTGAGTAAGTTTGACTTCTCGGGCAACCCGGAAGTCACGGGCGTCACCGACAGCGCCGGCAACACTTGGACGCGCATTGTCTCTTCGACCGCGGCGTTCAATCGCGAAGCGTCGATTTGGGCAACCACCAACGCCGCATCCATCACGAGTTTTACGATCGCGCTCGCCGACTCGACTGGTGTTCAATCGCAGTTCTATGAGGTCGCTGGCGCCGGGGCGCTTGACGTTTCTCACGCAGGAACGCCTGCTTCGAGTACGTCTCCGTCCTCTGGGTCGTCGGGTACTCCTGCCGGATCTGCGGACCTGGCGATCGGCTGCATAGCGTTTCTGTCTGGCAGTGGTAGTGCGACCACCGTGTCGTCGCGACAGTTTTCACCGTTCGGCGCTGGGACCGAAGTCACGCATGGAGCGCTGACGGCGTCATCGAACAACGCCATCACTGGGTCTGCCATTCTCTCTTCGGCGACTGCACAGACTTACCAGGCCACGCTCAGCGTCTCGGGTACGTGGGCGGCTTGTGTCGCCCTCTGGAAGGCGGCACCTCCGCTCCAAACGATCAGCCCGACTGGCGTCGCTTGCACGGTGACTCCAGGATCAGTCAGCGTAAAGAGCAAGAACACTCTTTCGACAACCGGAAAAGCCATCACGGTCACGGCGGGATCCGCAACTGTGAAAGGTATTTCATATATCTCGGCTACTGGTTTCTCCTGTTCGGTCGCGTGTGGTGCGCCGATCTTGCATCCGGGGTCCGTTTCGAGGTCGCTGACTGGGTTCTCGTGCTCGGTCAATGTGGGTTCGCCGACCGTCAAGGGACGTAACACTGTTGCCGTGACGGGCGCTTCATGCAGCGTCACCGCGGGATCCATCTCAATGCACGCAGGCGCCGTTACTGTCTCGACGACTGGGTTCTCGTGTTCGGTTGCCACCGGGACCCCTGCCGTCAAGTCGATCGCACACGTCCTTCCGTCTGGACTCGCGTGCTCGGTGACATGTGGATCTGTCGTGCTGCATCCCGGCGCCGTATCGATTTCTTCGACGGGGTTCGTTTGCTCTGTTACGCCAGGCGCGCCGGGTGTGAAGTCGATTGCGCACATCAGCACCACAGGGAAGTCGATTTCCTGTACCGCCGGATCAACGAGCGTGACGCCGAGCTACGCGATGCATCCCGCAGGGAAGGCCGTTTCTGTGACGGCCGGCAACACCGTTATTTCGCGAGCTGGCTCGATCGCGGTCCCTAGTCTGGCGGTTGCTGCCACCCCTGGCTCCGTGACGCTCCTTAGCACGATAAAGATTCATCCTTCGGGTGTTGCGTCGTCCGCGAGTGCTGGCTCGTGCACTCTTCATAGTCGTTACGTGATCTTGCCCTCTGGATTGGCGAGTGCCGCTGCCGCTGGTTCGCCGCTGGTGAGCTCGAACGGAATCATGGCAACCGGTGCGTCTTGTGTGATCCACGTCGGAGTTCCGAATCTTCATACACACGTGACGGTGTTGCCATCTGGCGCGGTGTGTTCCGTCCATTTTGGGGTGTCCTTCGCCGACTACGCCTCAAGGACGCTGTTCCTGACTGGTGTCGGCGTTTCGATGACACCGGGTCACGCCGTGGCGATGCACACAGTCACGCCTCCAGGCGTGCGAATTGCCCTGCACGAGAAAGGGCACGTTCGCTTGAGCACCTTCTATGTGACGAAGCAGAACTCCTGGTCGTTGCGGGACGCCTGAGATGGCCGCACTGGACCGAGTTCGATCGGCGCTTAGTGCCGCTGGCACTTCGCCTTGCAACATCATTGTCTTCGGGGACAGCGTCTCGCAGGGGTTTGGATCGAACAATCCTGGAGCGGCGTTTCCGATCGTCGACTCTCGATACTCGGCCAAGCTGGCGCGCAACCTTCAGGCCCACTATCAGGCCGGTGTGGGTGGCCTCGGGTATGTCAACGGCTCCGAGTTAAGCAACAACAGTCCTGCTGGATCGGCGTATTGGACCTGGTCGAGCGGCGATAGCGGCACTACCGACTCACGAAACTTTAATGGCGAGATTGAGACTATCGCTGCGAACGAAACGGTCACACTGCACTGGACTGGCACTTCGATCAAATTCCAACACCAACGCGGGATCAGTGGACTCGGCACATTGTCGGTAGTCACTGACGGGGGATCCGCTGACACGATCACTCCCGCCTCGACAGGAGGTCTCGACTATCAAGGTAGCTATACCTCCGCTCTCTACTCGCATGGGACCCACACCTCCGTTGTCACCCCGTCCTCCGGTAAGACTCCTTTCATCTGTGGTGCCCAAATTTTCGACAGCGATGAGGGCAAAGGTATTCGGGTCTTCAATCATGGCCGCGTTGGTCAGGTGTCGGGTGGTGTGGCCGATATGTTCAGCGTCGCTGGACTGACAGATCCGCTCTCGGCGACCCTCTGCGTGAACCCGGCGCTCTGCATCATTTTTCTCGGGATCAACGACTGCGTACTCGGCGTGTCGACGGCGACGTATCAGGCGAACATCACGCAGATCATCGCAAATGTGAAGTCGATGTGTTCTCAAAATCCATCGTTCCTGTTGCTTGGTCCCTACGACATCTCGTCAGCCTCGGGTCATCCCGACATCGGTCCCTACAACACCGCTCTGGCCGCAATCGCCGCTGCGGATCCGAGCAACGTCGCGTTCCTTGATCTACGGACCATCGGGACGATCTCGATGAGCGACACCGTTCATGCCAATTCGACGGGTCACGCCACGATCGCCTCTGCGCTTGCGACCTTCCTCATCCCGCCGACGCAGACACTTTCGTTGTCTGGCGTGAGTTGCACGGTTACGGTTGGATCCTCCGTTGCCAAGAAGATCACTCGCATTCTTCCCACCGGCAAGGCTGTGACGTGTTCTATTGGCGCTCCTGGCGTCAAGTCGACAGCGCACATCACGACCGGTGGCGTCGCGGGGTCTGCGATTTTCGGCACCGTCTCGGCGACTTCGACGAATCATCTGTTGCCAACTGGCGTGACGTGTGTCGCTGCCGCTGGTTTTCTCGCGCTTCACCCCGGTCCGGTATCTCGTTCGGTCACAGGAATCGCCTGTGGCGTGTTGGTGGGGGCGTCTTTCCTTCGTATGGGAACGCGCATCATCGATACGACGGGGGTCTCATGCACGGTTGGTGTTGGGTCTCCTGGGTTCACGCTTCACTACACACTTCATGTTCCGGGTAATCCATTCTCGGCACACGTAGGAGTGCCCTTCGTGGGAAAGCGCGTCATCAGCGCAACAGGCGCGTCAGCTTCGCTGACCGTAGGTGATGTGACTTTGAAGTCCACTGCCTATCTCAATGCGTTTGGAGTGGCGTGCCTTGTTCGTGTCGGGGCAACAAAGATTGAATACGTTCGTAAAGAGCTACCCGTATCGATGGTCGTTCAGGAAAAGACGCATATACGCTTACGTGGTCCGACCTTCGTGCCGTCCACGCCGATCTAAAGACGACCATGAATCGCGCCGTTTACAGTAAAGGCAAGTACTTTGATCTTGAGGTCCAATGGGACAACTCTGGGTACCTGCTTGACCTGACCGGGCACGTGATTCAACTCGACTGCTTCGCCTTTGGCGGTCCGGTCCTGTTCACAAAGACGACGGGCTTTACGATCCCGCCGCTCGTCGACAGCGTTGTGCAGTCGCCGAATCTCGTGGTGAGTTGGTCGACGACTCCGGGCGACGAGCTCGACGGCTTAGAGCCTGGCTCGTACGTCCTGAAGTTCACGGACGACCACAACAACGAGCAATACGGCGAGTTGATCTTCCGGGTCAACGCGCCGAACTTCGGCTACTGCGAAATCAGTGACCTTCTCCTTGGAGACATGACGCTCTCGCCCGACATCAACCACTACGACTACATCAACGGCACTGCTGACGAGATGAACGGAATGCTGGGTCAGCGGTACGTGTTGCCACTCGCCCTCGACTCGGCTCCCGCTTGGGTGACGCTCAAGCTCAAGACGATCAATAGCAAGCTCGCCACCGGTCGTCTGATTCAGAGCCTCGCCATCGCGCACGAGGACAACTCGGTGCACGACTACGGCCAGAAGCTCATCGACGGAGCCATCACCGACCTCAACTCCATCCTGAACGGTGGCACCGCGCTCCCCGGCCTGACGATCGAGCCGACGAGCTTCCAAGCGAACGCGCCGAGCATCACCAACCACGACACCTACAGCGCAGTGGACGCTTTTGAGCAGGCATTCATGCGCCCGCAGTTCCCGCCGCGGATCAGCAAAACGGTGTGGCGTCCTGGTGCTCCCGTTTCTGTGCCGCCACTCGAGACAGAGAGCACATTATGACGGCAATACCGATCCGAACGAGTGGACTCAGCGCCGTTGCTCAGGGCATCGACCCGACGAACGACCTCATTCCTATGGTCGATGTGTCGAACACTTCGATGGCGACAACTGGAACCGACCTCAAGGCGAACCCTCGTCAGCTCGGGATTCGCCTCAATGTGATGGCGTTTGGTGCTAAGGGTGATGGCAACACCAACGACACCACCGCGATCCAGAACGCCCTCAACGCATGTCCCAGTGTGGGCGGCACGGTTGTCTTCCCTGTCGGTGGTTACAAGATCACGTCGGGGCTCACCAGTTCGACGCCGAACATCGCCCTGATCGGCGAAGACGCCGGTAACGGCGGCTGGGCTGCGGTCGGGCTCGGTGCTGTCGTGATTCAGGTGCCAGCGAGTGTTGTCGGTTTCACCTTCAACTCGGCCGCTGCGTCAACGATCTTCCAGGGACCCGTCCTTCGAGGTCTCTGTTTCCACGACACGGCTGGGACTGCCACCGGCGCCATCCTCATCAAGCGTGCGAATGGCTGGATTGTCGAGGACTGCGCAGCGGTCGACTTCAATGCCGGCTACGGCCTCCGCTCGGACGGTACTGGCACTGGCAATCCGCTGTCGCAGTACCCCGAAGTGCGCAACTTCCTCGCTGCCAACTGCCTCATCGGCATCGACAACAACGACACCAATGGGTTGAAGGTCATCGGCGGATACATCGACGCCCACTTCAACGACACGACTGCATACGCGGCGAGCACGACAGGGATCCGCAACACGATCGGCGACACCCTGAAGGTGCTTGGGACGATCATCCAGGGCGCGGCCATCGGGGTCGACAACCAGAACGCTGGCAACTCACAGTCAACGGTGATCGGCTGCCGGTTCGAAGGTTGCTTCGTCGGCGTAAAGACTGCTGGCGACTACGACATCATCTCGAATAACACCTTCAATGCCTCTGCGATGGGTGGCACTGCGACGGGAGTCTCGGTTCTTTCGACCGCCGACGGAACACTTATCCGGAACAACAACTTTGTCGCCGTCTCGACTCCGGTCAGCAATGCTGGCACGAACACCGTCTGGGACAAGGGTGCCGAGTTACACATGAACACCGCCGTGATCCAAGAGTACGCCACCGGCGCTCTCGGGATCTACAACGACGTTTTCGTCATGCACAACCTCATCATTGGTGAGGGTTACGGAACGCCCGATGCGACCGCCAAGATCTCTCTCGGGGGTGCCGCTGGGCCAAGCATTTCTCAGGGGACCGGCGTGCCTTCGTTCTCTGCGGCGAAGGGTTCGGTCTACATCCGGCTGGACGGATCGTCGTCCTCGACGCGCCTCTATGTAAACACCAACGGCACGACCGGCTGGACGAACGTCACCACGGCTGCGTGATATGGCCGAAGCACTGATCAATATCGAGGTCGAGAAGGAGGATGTCGTCGCGGTCCTTGACCGTATGCGGTCGATCTTCCAACCCGTGACACTACAAGAGTTCCTGCGCGTCGGCCCAACGAAGACGCTGCAAGCTCGAGCACAAGCACGCTTCGACGCCGAGGGGGACCAGGCGTCAGGCAAGTGGGCGCCTCTGCGATTCAGCACTGTCGCCATCCGCGATCGCGCGGGCTTTCCCGGCGCGAACCCGATCAACAAGCGTACGGGCGAGTTGGAGTCGTTCATGACATCCAGCACTGGCGTCACGATGTCTGATGGCGATGGCGCCATCCTCGTGTGGCCGTCCAGTCCCGGCGGAGAACTATTCGAGAAACTCAACACGGCACAGCGCGGCAAGCCGAAGCAGGCCAACTTCGGAGCGACCGTTCCGCGCCCCGTTGTCGCAGTCGACGAGACCGACGCAGCCCTCATCCTGGAAGACCTGATGCAGTGGTTCACGACAGAGATGGCGCGAGGTAACGCTCATGCCCTCTGACGCTGCCTTTCCGGCCAACATCGTCGACACCCTCGTCGGTGTGAAGACTCCGACGCCCACAGGGCTCTGGACTCTCGCTGATGTGAAAACGATCGAGAAGAACGCGCTCGCAGATACTTCCGCGAACGGCGCCATTGGCGTGTTCACCGACAACTGGGTGCCTCTCGACTGGGAGATCGGCGCGGGTGAGCCGCGCGGCAGGTACTACGTCTATATCCAGACTTTGATGAAGCACGCAAAGCGCGACGAAGGTGCTGCTATTTCGAGCAAATTCGTAAAGTCATTGCGGGCGACCCTATACAGGGACTCCGCATTGAAACTAGCTTTGGGCGGTCTGAATGAGACGATTCTCGGAGTGACTGAGCGAGTCCTTCGCTGGGGAGTTCAAGGCCAGCGATACCAAGACAATCGCATCAATGGTGCGTTCGTCTTTGCAAGTGTCACGCAGTGTTGGTTCGAGACAGAAATCTCATCATAAGAAGTTAAACCGCAGGCCCACTGCCGGCAAAGCGAACGGGCCGCACAAACCCACAGCGAGGCAGATCATGGGGTTCACCGCTCAGTCGGGCAGCGTTGGTTTCCGCACCCAGGTGTCCAAGGGCACCTACCGCAGCCCCGGCAGCGGTGGCGTGTTCATGAAGACGCGCAGTGGTGCGCTTGCAGGCACGCGCGACCTGATCATCCCCGACGCCGAAATCGGTGGCGGTCGCGACGTGGTGGACGCGTACCTCGGCCCGATCGCATTCAAGGGGCAGTACGCCTTCTACCCCCGCATGGATTCGTTCGCGACGCTGCTCTACGGAGCACTCGGGACGAACACTGACACCAACAACAACCCCGAGTCCGGCGCCATGAAGCACGTCATGACTCCGGTCGACGTGAGCAACCTTCCTTGGCTCTCCGTCGAAGAGAACATCGGCAATAACTTCGACCACTTCCGGTACACCGACGCCAAGGTGAACGCGCTTCACCTGGAGGCCGACGCCACTGGCTTGCTCATGGGCACCTGCGACCTCGTCGCTCTCTCGCAGATCGCAGTTCCCACCGCGTCGGCGACGGCGAGCCCGAGCTTCGACAACACGCCCGCAGTGGTGGCGTCGAACTGCACGATCACCCTCGGCGGTGTTGCGCTTCCGGCGAAGACGTTCAGCTTCGACATCAACAACCAGCTCGAGGATAACGACTTCCGAATCGGCTCACTGTTCCTCGGGGACACTACCGAGAAGCGGCGCCTGGTCACCTGTGGCGCCAAGGTGCGTCCCGCGTCGGCGGCGTTCTACCGGGAGGCCGTGTTCGGCACGTCTTCCGCCACTGCCGCTGGCGGGCTCGTCACACACGAGCACGTCGTCATCACGGTCCAGACCTACGAGTTCATCACGGGTACCGCGGCGACGTTGTATTCGTGCTCGTTCGACATTGGGTCGGCCGTCATCAAGCCGTTCGGTTTGCAGCCCAGCGGTGACGACGTCATCGAGTTCGACATCGAGATCCAGGCCGTGCGCCCGGTCGCAGCGACGCCGATCCTCACCGCGACCCTCTACAACGACCTCGCCGCTGTCGCGTAATCCCGCAAGTCAACAAGGTCCCAACAGAGCACAGGAGGCTCATCATGACCGACGTAAAGGAACTGGACGACGAGCTCAAGGCGAAGCGTCAGGCCGTGCTGGATGCGATGCCGACGCCAGGCCACGGTCGCGCAGAGGATCACATCCAGGTCGACTTCTTCGGTGCTGCCGACGAGAACACCGTCACGCTTTCGGATGGGGTTTCGACGATCACGCACCGCACCCTCATGGAGGGTGAGAAGCGCAAGTACATGAACGCGGTCAACCGCGACCTCGTCATCAACCGCAAGACCGAAGACGCTCGCATGAAGCTGGCGCCCGGCGACGACCGTACCGAGTTGCTCAAGCTCGCGATCGTCGGTTGGAACCTTCTCAAGGATGGCGCGGCATTCCCCTTCACGCCGCAGAACTTGAACCTCATTCTGGAGAAGTTCCCACCGAAGGAACTCGACATCGTCGAGAAGGACATCCGCAAGCACAACCCCTGGTTGCTCTCCGAGGTCACCGTCGAGGGGATCGACCAAGAGATCGAGAACCTGAACGAACTCCGAGCCAAGAAGGTCGAGGAGGAGGAGGGAAAAGCGCGTTCCTCGAGCTAGTCGATAGCTGGATCGAAGCGGGCGACTCCAAGGCGGATCCGCAACCACTTCCCTGGCTTCCGGAGTCCATTCGGCTGTTCGCCCTGTGTGAAGCGATGAGCTGGGCGCACCTGCCGAATACCGGAGGGCTGTACGACCAGCACCCTCAATTTCTCGAGGACATCACCCTCATATTCAGCCGCCGAGCCATTTACGAGCGCAACAAGCAAGCAATCGAAGCAGAGAAGCAGGCGTACAAACAGCGCGGCGGTCGGTAGATGGACTCGGTTCTCAACATCCAGGTGGTGGTACGAGCCCAGAACCTCGACGCGCAAGTTGCAGCAATCAACAAGCGCCTCAGTTCTATTGGTCGTGGGCTCGGCAGCGGATCGATCACGAACACCTCTGCGATCGACCAGGCAATCGCCAAGGTCTCGTCTGCGATCAGCACCGTCGAAAAGTTCGGTCAGCGACTCCAGACGGCCGGTCGACAACTGACCAACACGTTCACCCTCCCGATAGTTATCGCGGGTGCAGCCGCGACCCATTTCGCTCTCCAGAACGAGACGGCGGGCGCGCAGTTGCAGCGCGTGTACCAAGGGCCGATCAAAGACATCACGCTTCTTCGACAGGGTTTTGAAGCCCTGTCCTCGCTCTACGGTATCCAGCAGTCCGACATCATCAACATCGGCACAGCGTGGGCCAAGGCGGGCGCTCAGGGCTCAGCACTACTCAAGCTGACCGACCTCACTGCGCAGGCAATGTTGCTGTCAGGGCAGAGCGCATCCGATGCCGCGTCGGCCGTGATCGCGCTCCGTCAGCAGTGGGGGCTCACCGCCGACGGACTGCACAAGGCCATCGCCGAACTCAACTTGATCTCGGATACGACGCAGGTCTCGCTCGCCGATCTGTTCGACTCGATGACCAAGGGCGCAGGAACGGCGCGCACGGTCGGAGTCGACCTCCAGCACTACGGCGCCATGGTGGCTGCGCTCGTGCCGGCGTCAGGATCCGCACAGAACGCCGGAACCGTTCTTTCGAGAATCCTGGAGAAGCTCTTCACTCCAACGAAGGCGACTTCCGACTTGATGAAGGAGTTCGGCATCAACGTGCTGGACGCCAGCTACCAAAGTTTGAACGGTGCCCAACGGCTGGAACTTCTCGCCCAGAAGTTCAACAAGCTGAATCCGGCCCAGCAGGCTTTGATTGGCACAACGGCTGCCAGCAAGATTCAGGTCAACGGTCTGGACACCCTCCTACGCGCCATCGTCGACCCGCTCTCCAACTACAACAAGGTGCTCCACGAGACGGGCAACCAGACCGACGCACTCAAGCGCATGACGCAGGACTTGAACACGATCCTGTCGTCGAACCCGCAGCGCTTCCAGATCATCAAGACGTCGCTTGAGAACGCCCTGGCTGACGCCATCATCCCGGCGTTGCCGGCGCTGTTCGAGCTCGCCCAGATGGTGACTCAACTCGTGAAGTCATTCACCAACCTGAGCCCCCAGACGCAGAAGCAAATTCTCTACTGGCTGGGACTGCTTGCGGTACTTGGGCCAGTCGTTCGCATCGTCGGCGGTCTCATCGTCGTGTTGGGTGGCGTCGGCAAGGCGCTTTTGCTGCCCATCAAGGCTCTTGGTCTACTCGCTGACACGTTCGCGAAGGTCCTTGGTTCCGAAGGGATCATGTCGATCCTGAGCGGGAGCGTTCAGGCACTTTTCATGGGCCTCGATGCTGTGCTCGGGGGTGTGATTCAACTCATCGCCGCCACTGTGGGAATTCTCGTAGGCGGTTTCCAGGAGGCGTTGCTCGCGCTCGAGCCGGTCTTCGCTGCGGCGGGCACCGCCGTGATGGGTGCATTCGAGACTGCGGCTACCGCTGCGCTTGTCGCCTGGGAAGACGTGATTCTTCCGATCATGGGTGACATCGGCGCCGCTGCCGCACTCGCATTCGAGACCGCGTTCACGGTCGCCCAAAAGGTGTTTTCAGCAATCGCACTTCCCCTGTTGGTCCTCTGGGAAGACACGATCGTTCCTGCGATGGCAACGATCGGGACCGCGGCCGGAGTCGCGTTCATCACAGCGTTTGAAGCCACGAAGGAGACCTTGGCTGCGCTGGCCGTAGCGATGTTGATCATCTGGGATGGCGTCATCGTCCCCGCCATGGCGCCGATCGGAGCCGCAGCAGCGGCCGTTTTCGAGGCGGCGTTCGCTGGGATCGGCATCACGCTTCCTGCGATCGGAGCATTCGCCGCGGAGGCTTTTGCCGCAGCGCTCGCCGCTGGCCCCGAGATCGCGATCGGCGCGCTCGCGGCAGGCGTCATCGCACTGCTCGCAGTTTTCAGCAGCCAGATCAACGACGGGATTCAATCGGTCGTATCGGCTCTCGGAAAACTTCCGGGCTACGTCGGCAACGCACTCCTCGGCGTTCTGCGAGTCGTCGTCCAGTTCGGCCAGGCGATCTGGCAGGCGCTCCAGGATTACTTGAACCCCTTCCAGCGACACAGTCCCTCTCTGGTCGACCTGGTTGTCGCTGGCGTGGACGTCATCTCTGCGAAGTACAAGTCGCTTGGGAACCTCGGGACGGCATTCCGGGCTGCCGTCTCCGACATCAAGGCCTTCAACGGCGCCATGACGGACGTCATCGCGGGCCAGCGCGCGCTTGAGAACGCTCAGGCCATCAAGGCGATCGGCTCACAAGGAGGGTCCGCTGCGGGGAACGCCGCGGCTCGCGGTCTTGGCATCGAGGGCACGCTCTACACAGACCTCGATCGCGTTACCGCGGCCTACGGTCGCCAGGAGATTGTCGTCGACAAGCTGAACGCGAAGCTCACTGCCTCGCAGAAGATCCTCGACGTCGAGCAGACGAAGCTCACGAATTTGCAGGCCGTCGCTGACGGGTTCAGTTCCAAGCTGAACGACGCGCAGACCGCCCTCGACAAATGGTCGAACACCCCGTTGCCCGGCCAAACGAAGATGTCCAACGCGATCTTCAACAACGGGATCGCGATTGACAAACTCCAACTTAAGCTCGACAAGCTCCAAGACGCCAAGGGCAACCTCGACGACATCCACGGCCAACTCGAGCTGCTCACAGGTCAACGCAACGCGCTCCGACTCCAGGGCGCAGGGTCCGATGTGCTCGCGCCGTTCAACGACCAGATCAACGCGATCACTGGTTCGGGTTCGGGTCTGTCGGACGCCGTCGACCAGATGACGAAGCTCGAGCAGGAAATCACGAACCTCCAGAAGAAGGGCGACGAACTCAACCTCCAGCAGTCGATCGAGTTCGATCCGCTGACTCGCCAGATCAACCAGGCCGCGACCGCCATGAAGGCGATGCCGTTCGACCGCATCATCGCAGGCGTCGAATTCGAGAAGCGCAAGGTCGACGCCCTCACGACGAGCTACCGCTTCGCGAACGACCGCGTGAAGGATCAGGAGGTCGTCGTCAAGAACGCCCAGGTCGCGCACGACAAGCTGAACGCGACGTACGAGACGCAGAACGACAAGCTCTCTGCGCTCGGCGATACCTACGACACGATCCAGTCGATGATCCAGGCGATCGACCAGACGTTCAAGAACGCAGCATCGAGCGCAGGAGACTTCAACAGCGCGCTCGCCGACGCTGCTGGCGCCGGGAACATCAAGGTACCGGGTTTGCCGACATCCGTGCCGTCCGACCCCGAGGATCTTCAGAAGCTCGTCGACTCATACCAGAACGGAGTCAAGAAGGCATTCGGCAGGGTGAAGTTCGGCGACATCTTTACGAAGCCTTTCAAGGACTCCTGGAACGAGTTCGCTGGCCCCGGCGGCTGGTGGCAGCAGCACGTCCAGACGAAGCTCGACATCCTGAACATCCACATGCCGAGCCCAAGCTTCGACGAGTTCAAGCAGAACTGGCACTCATTCCAGGACTGGTGGGACAAGACCGCATTCCCTTGGATCAAGAGTCTCCCTGGTGCGATGGTGGACGGGTTCAAGAGCTTGGGGAGGAATCTTTGGGAAGGTCTCATCGGCGTCGGCGAAGCGATCATCCATCCATTTGTGTGGGCGTACGACAAGCTCCTCGGTCACTCGATCATCCCCGACATCGTCAACGGGATCGAGACCTGGTTCAAGAAGCTGCCGTCGAAGATCGTGCACGCGCTCGGCAACATCGGACGTGACCTTTTCAACTGGGGCGAAGGCCTCATGGTGCAGATGTTCGGCGGCATCGGCCAGGTCTGGAATCAGTACATCCAACCGTTCTTCGCTCGGACCTGGGATCGGATCTCAGGCGCCGTCGCAGGCACCGGTGGTCGGTTCCTGACGTGGGGATCGAACCTCATGAACGACGCGTGGAACGGCATCCAGAGCGTGTGGAACAACTTCGTCTCGCCCTTCTTCTCGGGCTTGAAGAACACGATCCTTGGTGCGCTTGGCGACACGTCTACGTGGCTGCTGGACACTGGCAAGAGCCTGTTCGGTGGATTGCTCACGGGCATGCAGAATGCAGCGAAGAACATCCCCGGCGTGGGTGTCATCGAAGGTCTGCCAATCGTCGGCCCGATCGTGAAGTCGGTGCTCGGGTTCCACCTGGCCGAAGGTGGCATCGCGCAGCCGGTACCCGGCGGCATCCACGCACGAATCGCCGAAGCCGGCCGTCCCGAGCTCGTGGCACCGTTGCCGTCTGGGTTCTCAATGTCTCGACTCGTCGGAACGATGGACCGCATGGAGAAGTTCATCGACAAGGGCGGTAACACGCTCGTGACGAGTGGTTCCTCGAAGACGGAGAATCATTTCCATGGCGACCTCGTCTTCCCGAATGTCAAGAACGGCGACGACGCGGAAGCCTTTATTCGGAACCTGGAGTCGATGTCGTGAGCAATCCCTGGCCTGTCCCACCGCACGCGATCGGTCCCACGACGCAGCAGGGTACCGACACGCCGGTGCTCAGCGCGAACATCATCAACTCGACCTTCTCGCCGTTCCCGTTCATCAAGGTCGAATGGCAGTGGGCGTCGGACGCTGGTTTCACCACCAACACCGGAAACTACGTCGAGCCCGACAGCGCACTCGCTCAGGTCGGCACGATCCACAACGCGACGATTCCCGACGCGCAGCGCCTGAGTGTCGGCACCTGGTACGTGCGCGCTCGAGCAGTACCCGCCGCCAACGGAGGCATTTGGGTCGCGAGTGACTGGTCGCCGTATGTTGTCTTCCCGATCTCGCATCCACCGAAGGCGATCAATATGTCGCCGTCGAGTCTGGCGAGCACGGCGACCTTGTATGGCTCGCAGGTGTTCGCTTGGGGGTTCAACGACACAGATCCCGGCGACACGCAGACCGCCTACCAGATCATCATCTACGACCACACGTTGACGCCGATCGTTGACACCACGAAGGTCACGTCGCCCAACAACGTGATCAGCGGCATCTCGATTGCTGTCGGCCACAAAGGTGAGCAGCTCTACTGGTCTGTCACCTTGTGGGATCGGGACGGCCAGCAAGGACCAGTCTCCGACCTCGTACCGTTCGTGTTGGCCGACGCGCCGGTCATCACCGTCACCGCTCCCACCGGAGCGATCACCAACCCGACGCCGACGGTCACCTGGACGTATTCGGATTCGACGGCTGGTGCGTTCTATGAGGTGATCATCTACGACGTCACCGCCGGTGGCACCGTCGTTTACCTGTCAGGCGTGCTCGCGGGCAACCCGCTCTCGTTCGCGTTGCCGAGCGGGATCCTCAAGAACAGCAACAGCTACACCGTCCAGGTCAACGTCACTGACGGAGTTGGTCTCACCAGCGACGGGACGCACGCGTTCACGACTGCCTGGTCGTCGCCAGCGGCGCCGTCGTTCACGGTCGACCCCTCCCCCTTCGCCACTCTTGGTTACGTGACGGTCGCGTGGACCAACGCCTCCAAGGACAGCACATGGGTCGCCTGGTGGGTGTTCCGTCGTCGTCGCTGGGATACCACGGTCACCGGCTTCGGCGGCATCGTCGATCCGAATCAGTGGGAACTTATCGACGTCGAGACGGTCAACTCGTCGAATTACACCTTCCACGACTACGCCGCAGGAGATCTGAACGACTACAAGGTTGTGCAGGTCGCGACGCGGTTCGGCGCGAACGTGCTCTCGGATCCTACCAACGTCCAGACGAACATCGCTGCGATCAACTCCAACTACAGCCTGTTCCTCGCGTCGAACCTGGACAGCACGCCGGCGAGCTCGTACGTGCTTCGTTCAGTTGGTTCCTTCTTTCTTCTAGAGGGCGTGACAAGCGACGCCTTCGACGACGAGTACGACACGAACGAGTTGCATCTGCTCGGGCGTGGGCGACGCGTCGAGTACAGCACGAAGCTAGGAGTGAACGGCTCGCTGACCGTGCACCTGACCGACACCGCCTACGCAACCGCGCGCGAGAAGCGTCAAATCATCGCCGGTCTCAAGGATCTCGCGATCAACGAGAGCTTTGACCTGATGATCCGCACGCCCTTCGGCGATGTCTACACGGTCGACGTAGACAAGATGAACTTTGCGCGAGAGGCCGGGTTGAGTGTCCGTGAATACGGCGTGCTGACGATCCCCTACATGGGCGTCCTGCCGAACACGAGCACACTATGAGTCACGCAACCCTTGGCGAGACCGTTGCGGGACCGCCCGGCATCCAACTCAACATCCAGGCGCTCAGCAGTACCTTTCCACTGACATCGTTCCCTTTCAACATTCTGATCGACTCGGAACAGATGACGGTGACGGGGCTGTCGTATCCTTCCGATCTCACCTTTTGGAATGTAATCCGGGGCGTCAACGGAACGTCCCCTGCTGCGCATGCGTTCGGTGCTGCCATCACCGACCCACCTACTCCGGCTCCAGGGGGCGGCGGCGACACCGTCGCACTTTTGGCCGAGTCGGGAGGTTCACTTCTTCTTGAATCGGGTCAACCGCTTGCACTTGAGGTTGTGGTCCCAACCGGCGGCGGGGGCTCTGGAGGTGGAGGGTCGGGCGGCGGGGGCAGTGGCAGTGGCCCTGGCGGTGGCACCGCCGGTGGCCCTGGCGTTTCTCTTCTGTTGGAATCCGGCGCCGAACTACTTCTCGAAAACGGACAGGATCTTCTCCTCGAGTACGGCACCATTCCCGGCGGCGGTGGGAGCGGCGGTGGACCACCCTCCACTGGTGGACCTCCAACCGGCACGGTCGGTGGCGGCGGCATCGGCACCGGTGGACCGCCCACCGTCTCGCAAACGAAGCGACTGCTCGCCGGCCGTGTGCAGATTTCGCGTCGGTTGGAGATTTACGAGGCTGATCAGTCGACGCTTTGGATGCCATCGAGTGCGTGCCCGATCGAGATGAACGCTGGTGGCAGCGTTTCGGTCGACATCACACGCGATGAGCGCCGCACGCTCGACATCAACTTCGTCCCCACCGATAGCCGTCTTCGGATCGGTGTCGGACAACTCTGGTACGACAAGATCATTCGCGCCTACTACGGCTTCTACTACGGGAACTCGCAACTCTTTGAGGTGCCGATCGGCGACTTCATGATCGACCGCGTCGAAGACTCGCATGTGCCGTCGACCATCCACGTAACTGGACGAGATCTCACGAAGCGCTTGATCACTTCCCAGTACGCCAACACAGTGACTTTCACGGCCGGTACAGACGTCGGAGTGATCGTCCAAGCCGTCGCTGCCGATGCCGGCATCACGAACGTGTCAGTGCCGTGGGCGGCGGGTACGGCGCCGCGTCTGGCGTTCGACCAGACCTTCCAAGCCGACAGCACGAGACTGGCATCCTTGCAAACCATTCTCAACGCTCTGGGCTACGAAATCTTCTTCACGGCGCAGAGCACCTTGCTTGTGCGACCGTTCCAAGATCCCACGACCTTCGCTCCGGTGTGGACCTTCAAGGGTGGCGATCCCGATGGCAGTTTGGTCGCGGGCGATTCGCCACCGGTGCGCAGCACGAACGACTCCAGCCTCTACAACCACATCGTCGTGCGCGGATCGGGCCAGAGTAACTCCCTCGTTTTCGCCGAGGCGTTGGTCACCGACCCGAGCTCGCCCGTGTACGTCGGCGACGCGACATCTGGCCTGGGTGACGGAAGTAACCCCGGCATCGGCGACCGGACATGGTCGTTCCTGTCGAGCCTGGTCGCCAGTGACCAGGAAGCCGCCACGCTCGCCGCGGCCTACCTCAAAGTCATGGCGCTCGAGAGCTACGAAATTGACTTCACGAGCATCGTTGTCCCCTGGCTCGACGGCGGCGATGTCGTCTCGTACGTCGATCCTGATCCCGAACTCGGTCAGCCGACCAACTACCTGTTGTCGAGTTTTGAGATCCCGATGGGGATCGACCCAATGACGGGCGTGATGAAGAGGGTGGTGTCCGTCGTATGAGCGCGACCTTCAAGGATGTTCACGTCGCAGCGCGCATGCGCGACTACATGCGAAAGATCGCGACGGACACCGTCAACAAGCTCGTACCTCCCGACGAGTTTGGAGTCGTCCAGGTGGTCGACGACGTGTCGCGCCACGCAAGCGTCCTCATGACCGGAGCGACACTCCCCGTCTCAATCGCCTACGGATTCGGGATCGCTCCCGTCGCGGGCGACACGGTGCGCGTGGTCGGGCGCTCTGGGTCGCGCTACATCGCCGGGCTCGGCGCAGACTCGTCTACGACAATCACTGTGCCTACTGACATCTCTGGTCTGACCGTCGCCGCGACGCCCCTCACCGGCGGTGAACAGCTTGAAATTCTCCAAGCGGGCGGAATCTTCAGCACGACTACCGAGGACATCGCTCGACTGGCAGTGAGCAGTCCCGCCATTACGCACTACACGATTTGCACGTCGACCACACGCCCTGCGTTCCCGGTGGAGGGCGACTGCATCTACGAGACTGACACCGGGAATACCCTCTATTTCCAGGACCCCATCATTGGTTGGACACCGCCATGGAATACCTCCTGGGGTTACATCAACTCGCTCTTCAACGGCATCAACCAGGGGTCGATCACCACCGAGGTCGATGTCCTGGCGAACGGAGCCGTCCCGGCCGCATTGACTTACACCTCGTATCTGAATCGCGTGTACGAGTTCCGGATCAGGGCGCTCGTGTCGAACAACACGAACGATGGCGACTGCGTGATCCGACTCTGCACGGACACCAACGTCGAGCTCGATCACGCGGTGCTGCGCGTTCCCAACGCTGGTGACTTCGAAACGCTCAACTGGACCTACATCGAGGCGGGCATCGGCAACCCTGCGGTCACACGCAAGTTGCGTGCCACGTGCGCGACTGGAGTGATGGGGATCCAGAACGCGACGACGTTCCTCTCGTTCTCGGTGCATGACATCGGAAGACTTGGTGCACCCCACTAAAGACGCGCGCGATCACTCGCACCGAGCGTGGCGTCCTTGACAGAATCACAGGACCGCACTTGTGGCGGTTCGGCGCTCGCGGGCCGTCGGGGAAGAACGGATTCGACCTCGGCGGTCGCGGGTATCACGTAAGTCGCGTTGGGGTTGCCGTGCCGCAGGAACTTTCGCAGTGGGTTGCAGGCGGCGGCGTACTCGGCTTGTTTGCCGTCGTTGTGTATCTCGTTATCCAACTCATCGGTGCGAACCGAATGAGCCGCACGCAGTTGATCGATCCGCTCAGAAAAAGATGTGAAGCCTTGGAAGCCGAGAACGCGCGGTGCGATCGACGACTTGAAATGCTCGTCGAGGCGATTCGCCGCGACGGTCGGATTCAGATCCCACAGGAGTTCTTCAATGATTGAGCCCGACCGCGACGACGCACTGCAACGGAGTACCGACACCGTGCACCTTCTGTCACCTCGCACGCTCTGGTCGGCGCTCTTACTCGCCTTCATCATCCTGATCGTGACGATGACGACCATGTTCGTCTCGTTCAGCAGCGACAACAGCCTGCACGCGGTTGCGTCACTGTCGTCGCACGGTGACTGCAAGTCGAAGGTCGCCGACGATGCCGAGCAACAGTTCCGCATCGACATCGGCAAGATCATCCTGGCTTCGTTCAACCGCGACGACGCGTCAGCCCTGGCCTCGGCCAAACACCTTCAGTCGGCGCCGAACGTGTTCGACACCATCAAGGCGAAGTGCGGATCGACCTAACCACGGGCGATCTCTAGGATCGCGTCGAGCCAGTCCCGCCAGTGCAGTTCCATGTCGAGGGCTTCGACGCGAGCCCGATTGTCACGCCCGACCTGGATGCGGTAGTCGGCGTCGGCGAAGCAGTTGAGTGCTGGCTTCCAGTACTTAGGCTTCCGAACAACGTGCCCGATCAGGTGCGCTCGAGCGAGCCATTCATACTCGGGTGTGCAAGTCGAAATGAACGGGATCCCTGACGCTGCGTACTCGAGCCCCTTACAAGCCGACTTCGCTGCGTTAAAGGGAATATTGTTCAGCGGCACGACTCCGATGTTGAAGTTCGCAAAGAATTCCGGGTAAGTCAGGATCGAGCGCATGGAGCTGGCTCGAGCTCGCCGGCCCGACGCACCCATCAGCTCGGGGATCTCGACTCCTTGATTTGGCATCGCTCCACCGTGGAAGAACGCGCTCTCGGGATGCGAGCGTAGGAATTCCTGCACCGGATGCACGACGGTCTGTAGATCTTCAGACCGATACGGCGTCGCGCCAACCCAGCCGACGATCGGATCACCCGAGACATCGCGCGCTTGCCATCTCTCCAGGTCAATGGCATTGCGTAATAACACAACACGCTCGTTCAACTCCGACATCTTCGTCTTCAGAAACGGCGTACTGACGGTGATGCCCGAACTGGCGCCGAGCACCTGCCGGTAGATGTTGCGGTTCGACTGAGGGCTGTAAGCCGGGTGTGTCACCTTCCAGGCGGCGTTAGATGGATGCAGCCCGTCGAAGTAGTCATCGACGTCGTTGATCACGACCTGCCCCGACGCGCGCGCTGCACGAATTGCGTCAGGAGCTATGTGGTCCATCCAGCGAGAGAGGACGACGAAGTCGAGATCCTCGTAGGAGTTCTCGTCCCAGTCTGTCGTCGTGAAGACTTCCTTCTTCACGTCGAACCAGACTCGGTTGCCGAGGATGAACGTATGTCCGTGCTCGGCGGCGTGCTCCTGGAGGTACTGCACCGGCATCGCGAGCCGGTACCAACCAGAACCCCCTGGCGTCGGGTGATCGTTCTCATCACGCATGCCCGACCAATCGAGAGAGATGTAGGCGACTCTCACGAGTGGTACTTCTTCTGGAACCGTTCCAGGTCTTCCCAACCCGGCGCTTGAAGTTCAGGGTGCTTAGAGAATGTCGTGCTCGCAGCGTGCTCGAGCGCGAGTCCCTCGACGCGGTACGTCTTGCCGCCGTGTAGTCTGATTTCCTCCACGAGCATGTCATCGCCAGCCCAAATCTTGTAGGTCTCGTCAATAGACGGCAACGGATCGTTCAACAGTTCGGCGCGCAGAGCGAAGGCTGCCCCCCACATCCCACCTTGGCGGTACGTCCCGAGCGTAGGTGTCAGCCTGAACGGCACGTTGCCGTCCTGCTCGATCGCCAGCGTGTAATCGGGGTACGTGAGCCACGCGTCTTCGCGTGAGCGCAGAGCGTCACACAGCCGCTCTACGAAGCGCTTCGGAATCACGATGTCGTCGTTGAGGAGAACGAGGTTCGCGGGGTCACAAACGATTGGCGTGCTGTCGAATTCAGAGATCTTGTGCGCGGCATATCGCCATGAGCGATTCCACGTCGAGTAGAAAGATCCCAACCCGGCACGGTTGCGGTCGTCCATGATCAACAGGTCGTCGAAGCCGCCCTGCCGGACGAGCTCATCGACGAGCGGGCCGAGCAACTCCGACTCGCCGAGCGTCGGGATGCCGACGACTGTTCTCACCACGGGACGCGCTCCGCTCCGCGGCCTTCGACGCCACAGGGGCCGACGTGCTCGCACAACAAGTCATGCCGCACCCAGGTCTGGTAGCCGAGTAGTTCTTCGACGTTGCGCTGGAAGGCCGGATCGTCGGTGTTGCCAGCACTCAGGTCGTAGTTCCACGCGACGCGCGAGAACACTTCGGACGCGACCATCAGGCAGCCAGCGCTGTCCCAGTGGATGCGAGTGTCGCCCGGCGCCGTCGGCACGCTCGGCCCGTCATACCAGTGCACGCCTGCGTACGCGCCGATGAAGCCGCCGACGATCGGATGATCGAGTTCCAGCAGCTTCGGGATCGTGTCGCCGGGCACGCGCACGTCGCTGTCCACGAACAAGATGTGCGACGCGCCGTTACGTTGGGCGTACTCGTGGGCCATGTTGCGTCCGCAGCAAATTCTCAAGAGTCTGTCATTTCCGGTTACGGCGGAATGACCATCATCCATTGCGAAGCGCCAGTAGTCACATGATGTCTCAGTCACTCGACAGACGCCCTCGTAATCATCGAGGAAGTGCGCGTAGGGGTCCAGTCCTTCGCCGTCGACCTCGATGGCGGCAAAGAATCGCACCTCTGTGGGATCGACTGAATCGACCATCTCCTCGGCGTTCTCTAGCCAGGTGTTGACCTGACCGAGTCTGGCCTTCCAAGGCGCCATCGTCGTTGCTACAACGATCATGAATGCGCCTCCAGGTTTTCGCGCTTCTTTTCCTTATGGGTCTCGCGGTATCGTCGATCGTTCTCGCGTTTGCGATCACGGTTCTCGACATTCCATCGACGAACGGCCGCTCGTTTCTCTGGTGGTGTGACGAATTCGTCATCAGAAGTAGAGATCATGAGCGCTTCGTTCCCTTCCACGTGCCAAGCCACTCGTCCTCGACGATCATGGCTTCGGCGTCCCAGTACTTGATTCCGTAATCAGCCTGCGCGCTCAACCGCCCGGTGAAATACTCCAGGCTTTGCGGGCACCAGAACGAGACGTGCGTCGGATCCGCTAGGGCTTGCCACGAAGGCATGAGGGGAACGATGATCGTGAAGACCCCACCAGGCTTGATTACGCGCCAGGCTTCGTTCATCACGTTGATGCGGTCCTGGCCGGCGGGGATGTGCTCCATCACGTGACTCGCCATGATGGAGTCGAAAGTCTCGGGCTCACAAGGCCAGGGCGCGCTTTGGGCGAGTCGACGCCACTCGTTCTGCCCGTGCACGGGGTCCAGATTCACTGCGTCAGGAGGGCAGAGATGCCCACCGCCAAGTTCGAGTTTCATGCTACATCCAAGTAGACGATGCGCGTCTTGCCGCCGTGACCGTGCACGTATTCGATGTCGGTCATCGAGGCCCACACGCACGTCTGACGAATGTCGGTCACGCACCAGCGCGTCACGCACACGCCGTCAGGGAACTCGATACCCCAAGCGACGATGCCTTCGCCGGATACACCGGTTTCATCCTCATCTCGCTCTAGCTGGAATCTTCGCAAGTGCTCACCTCTGATGGTTATGGCCGGCCCACTGGACCCAGTCGTTGGTCCAGAGGTTCTGCGGGAAGGTCGAAACGGAAACATCTTCCAGTGCGACGGGAAGGGAAAGCTGATCTTGCGTCACGCCCCAGTGGGTGATCTCGCGCCACCAACGCGCTATCGCAGCGTTCACGACGGGATCGCGGTGATCGCGAACGATCACACCCGAGGCATAGAGCGGGCCGCGGTGCACCGGAAAGCCGTAGCGTTCGTAGTCGGCGACCATGTCTTTCATTTCCTGCACTTGATCTTGGTATTTCGGGAGGGTCTCCGAGAGCTTGAGTTCGTCGTAGATATTCGTGCGATCCGGGTGCGCCCAGAGTCCGAACGGCAGGTGCTCGAGCGCCATCCGGACGAGCGCTTCCCCGTCCGGAATGACCGCCGAACTGTCGACCCAGATCGAGACGTGATGCTGCAACGAGTGGAGTTGACATTTGAAGGCTTTGGCCTGGAGGCGCGGGTTGGCTTGTGGCGGGACGACGAAGACGTGGTCGGCCAGTTCGTTTGCTCGCCAGCGACAGGTCTGGTCATCAGTGAAGAGCACCCGGTCGTACAGGTCACTCTTCGGGAGGTCAGCCAGTGTGTGGAACGTGTCGATGCCGCCGAAGTTTGCGGTGTAGATGGCGAGCTTCACGCGCTGCGCTCGGCAAGCTCTTTGTACGACAACACCGCGTCAGCGAACGACTGCATCTGAAGACGCGGTCGCCAGTCGAGGAGATCCCAACCCTCACCCTGCGCTTGGATCTTCGTCGGAATCTCGCCAGGGCGCATCGGCATGTGTTGCACGCCGCTGTGCTGGTTCATCGCTACCATGTTCACCCAGCGGGCCACCTCGTTGACCGTCATCGAGGTACCGGTACCGCCGTCGAAGGTCTCGTCGTTGCCAAAGCCGATCGCGTCGACAAGCAGGTGAGCAAGATCATCGGTGTGGATGAGGTCGACCGTCTGCTCGCCATCACCCCAGATCGTCAACGGCTTGCGTTGCCACGCTTCCACCGAGAACGCCGGAACGATCTTGCGCGGGTGTCCGTGTCCGTGCGCCTGGCCGGGGCCGAAGGCGTTGAAGGCCTTCACGTGCGACACCGGCAGCTCATACTTGTTGTGGAACGCCGACGCCAGTCGTGTCGCACAGACCTTGGTGGCTGTGTAGATCGACGGGAAGACCGGCGGCATTGCGATGCCGGTGTAGGTCGCTCCGGCAGCCACGCACGCACGTAGGACGTTCAGCGTGCCGTGCACGTTCACGTCGATCGCGAGTTCGGGCGTGTCGAACAGTTCCGACGTTCCGAGCACGCCCGCCAGGTGAATCACGGCGTCGCAGCCGTCGATTGCCTTCATCATCGCCTCGGCGTTGCGTACGTCGAAGGCCCACCGGTCCTCGGCGTTGTGGCCGTCAGTAGATCGGTCGATCGAGAGCGTGTCGTGACCCAGCCCGTGGAGGCGATTGACGGTGGCACGGCCCAAGAAGCCTGCGCCACCGGAGACTGCGACTCTCATGGATTCCTCTCGTGAGCAGGCTTAGACTTCGTCTTGACGCTTGGCGAGCCGTAGTTGCGCGTGATCAGTGCGCGCAACGACATCTTCTGCTCGTCGCTCAGTTCCGACCCTTTGAGCAAACGGTCGACTTCGGTCATTGTCAAAGATCCGTGGCGAGCAACAATCTCGGCACCGATGACCTGGGCGGCGCGCTCGGCGTCAATTCCGCGGGTCTGGCGCGCCCCGATCTCCATGACCGTCTGGTCAGTTTCCAGGACGAGCGTGTCGTGCTCGCGCGCCCAGTCGATCAGGTAGTCGTCGATGTCGTCGAGGACTTTGCCGATGGCAGACTTTTGATCGACAAGCTCGCGGCGAAGATCGACTGCTGCGACGGGGTCGTCCAAGGAAAGGGGTCCTCCGATGGCAACGTGCCTACGAAGAGACGCACAGATATCACGTCGGATGCACCAACGACAGTCAGCATTGACGCGCTCCTTCGCGGTGTTGTCGGCGATGATGCGCTCGGCCAGGTGTTTGAGGTACTTCCACGTCGTGACGTTGTCGTCGCGCGTGAACACGGTGCCGACCTGGTCGTAGCGCAGGAGGTCGAGCGTGACCTTGATCTTCGGTGCGTCGGGGAACTTGATCGCTGCGGCCAGGGCATAGAGCCGCGGTTGGATCCGGTGCTTGAGCTCGCCCGGCTGAATCGGCTGCGACACCGTCTTGTAGTCGATGACTTCGACCGTGCCGTCGGCGTGTTGATCGAGTCGGTCGTAGATGTAGTTCACCCGCACGTCGCCTATCGACGTCGGGAGTGGGAAGAACTCTTTCGTCTCGGTCGACAAGACGGTGCGCCCAGTCCAGTCCATGCGGGCGTGCCAGGTCTTCAGCATGGCGACGCCTTCGTCGTAGCGTTCGCGATCTGTGAAGAGCTTCCAGTAGGCGGTGTTGAAGTACTCGAGAAGTTCCTTCAGACGCGGTTCTCCGGCAGGTTGGCCTGCGTGGATCATCTCCTGGACGAACAGCTCGAGCGCTTCATGACAGGCCGTCCCGATATCCGCCGCGCCGGATGCGACTTCCTGAACGCGTTCGCCCTGGTACTGCGCCTTGTAGCGCGCCGGGCACGACTCATAGCAATCCGCCGCGCTAGCCGAAAGCGTTCGCAGCTTCATTGCTCATTCGCCGCGGTAGAAGCGTTCAAGTGCTGGCAGGCGCCATTGTCCAGACTTGTCTGGCTCATCGCCGAACACCAGTGTCAGCGTCTCCGACGGGGAAGCAACTTTTTCCCGCTGCACGAAGTGCGGTCGAGCTTCGCCGCCCCAGATCCCGTAGTAGGACTTCGACTTTTCGGCGTACGCCCGGCACTCGCGTTTGACCGGGCACGCGGCGCAGATCGCCTTGGCTTCTTTCTGCGCTGAGCCGCGTACAGGAAAGAAGAGCCTCACCCTTTCGGCAACGGGCATGTCGAGAGTTCGACAGAGCGCACGTTCTCGCCATTCGCGATCCTTGTCGTCGAACGTGAAGAACCGCGCAATTTGCTGTCTTTGCGGGTCCTGCGGGGGCACCGCAGAAAGCGTGTCAGAATCGTGTTTAGACTTTGAAGCTGGTGGGGGGGTCTTTTATTCGTATCTGTATTCCCGGTCAGCGCGACGCTTCAAGAACTTCCGCGCAGCCGCGATGGACTTGCTGTGCGGCTGAAGGCATCGGAAGTACCAACCCCTGGTCGCTTCCATCTCTTTGAGGATGGCGATCAGGAGCTTGCGTTCCTCATTCACCCAAACACCTTCTGTTCTAGACGCCTGCGCGAACCCTGCACATACTTCTCGTCGAGTTCGATGCCGAGTCCGCGTCGGCCCAGGTTCCGAGCGGCAAGCACCGTGCTGCCCGAGCCGCTGAACGGGTCGACCACCAGGTCGCCGGGATCGGTGCTCATCTCGATGAGCTTCTCGATGAGAGCTACGGGCTTTTCCGAACTGTGGATGTGGTGCATGTTCGCAACCTTGTCCACGGCGATGATGCCTGAGCGTCGGAACGGCACGTCGCGCCGCCCGCGCTTACAGTACATGATCAACTCATGGCCGCATCCCCAGCAGGCATCGATATCTCCCTGACCAGGGACGCCCTTCTGCCACACAAGCAGCATTTTATAAGAGAATCCATGCCGCTTGAGGTCGCGGATTGCTGGCAGCCACGTGTCGATGATGTCGTAGTTCGTGAACACGTAGAGCTCGGAAGGGTCACTGCACTTCGGGAGCAACAGGTCCATCGTCTCGCTGAACAGCGAGATGGCACCCTCAAGCGTTTCGTCGCCGGCGATTTCCTGAGCGAAGGTCTTGCCGTGCGGAGTGATGGCACGGTGCGAAAGGAAGTTCTTGCCGTAAGGCGGATCGGTGATCACGCACTGAACGGGCTCGTCGATCCGCTTGATCAGTTCACGGCAGTCGCCGTGGCGAATCTCGTGTTGGATCATGAGATCTCTACCCACGATCTACCGTTAATTTCAAGGTTCGCGCGCGCCAAGGGTCCGATCCCGAAGGAGGGTGGTCCGATTTTGACGAGCACGCACGGCTCTGTGCCGATCTCCTGCTCAACGATGACGGTGTTTCCACTCACGACTTGAACGTCATTCAAGAAGAGAATTCCACGAAGCGCCTCTTTCGACTTCTGTAGCGCGTCCTCGGTGGCCTTCAGGATGTTCGACCGGTCGGCGCGGTGCGTCGTCTGTTTGCGACCGCTCTCGGTTTCGTACTGCTCAAGCTCTCGCCAGATCCACAGGTCGAGCGCGATGTCCTCGGTGGTGGGAACGACGTCGGGTCGGATGTCGAGGATCGCCTCGGCGAGCGCACGTTGGTAGATGTCGAGCGGACCATTCTTGAACGTGACGGTCTTACTGCGACCGCGCGTAAACGTCGGCGCCGTCCACGGCTGAGGCTGAACGCCCTTCACGAGATAAAACGTCGGGGTGATCATGATGCACGAACCTTCCAGAACGCGTTGTAGTGACGATCGATCTGACGATCGAGGCGCGCTGCGATACGTCGTGCACTCCAATTTGCCCAACGCTTGGAGGGGAGCCACTTCCAATACGGAGTCCAATACGGAGTATCATAAGTTTTGTTGAGCCTGCGCCAGCGCAACGTGTAACCAAAGGCGATGTGCTGCACTGTGACCTCGGCTGGCTCGCGTAATGTCATGCGCTTCTCCTCATTCGCTTGCGCTCGCGTTCGGTCGTGCCGCCCCACACGCCGCCGCCGTCGTTGCTTTCGTCCGAGACGGCGACGTGGTAGCGAAGACAGTCGGTGATCACTGGGCAGACCTTGCACACAGCGATGGCTTCTGTGCCGCGGCGTCCGTGCTCAGGAAAGAACACTTCTGTCGGTAGACCCTTGCAGGCGGCGCGCTCAAAGAACGTCGTTGTCACGGGTCCACCTTCGACAACGACCAGGTGATCTCGGCAACGAATGTCGTCTCATGGCCGGTTTCGCGGACGTGGGTTTGTGCGGCGTCGATTGCAGGGCCGCGCTCATCGGTCGGAGAGATCGTGAATGGGCAGCGACTACAGACCGCGGTCCAGTTGGACCCAGAGACGATGTTCCGCACCTTGTCGCCGTCGGGACCATCGTCGTGACCGTTCTCGGGACGCGTCGTCATGCGATCTTCATCTTCAAGTAGGCGCTCGGTGCGATCATGTACTTGCGACGGTCGCCGTCTATTGAGAGCATCATCATCGCGACGGCACCATCTGTAACGATGTGGCGACCAATGATTCTGCGGTTGCCATGATTGTCCTCACGACACCTCCCAGTAGCTCTGACACGAGATGCAGTGCCACGTCGTCACGTTGCCGACGCCGTCACCAGTCCACGGCACAACCTGAGACTTCTCGGGCTCGCACGTCGGGCATGACGGGAGAGGCGTCTTCTCTCTCGTCGCTTCGTTCTCGCGCCGTGACTTCCACCGTGCAGCCGCAACCTGCTTCACGATCTCCTGACGAGGGAGTGCTTCTGTGCGCGTCATCGCGGCGTCGTCGAAACGAGCGCGCGCCGTCGAGCTTGAATCCCGTACTTCCCGCACCGCGTCATCCATCCATCCTGGCGCCAGGATCCGATCCGCGATGTCGTCGCCGTAGCGCTCGCGCAGACGCTCGGCGAGTGTGCGTCGTTCCTCCTCCTTGATTTCGACGGTCATCAGAACTCTGGCGTGTCGGGATGAACGACGTACTTCCCGCACCACTGGTCGGGCTGCACGATCGGCCACTGCGACACGTTGATCGGCGAAGGGCTGTTCTGAATCAGCGCCGCCGCGCCGACCGGAACCGGCGGGATGATCACGTGCACGCTCGGCGGCTCGAGCCGGCACTCCCCCTGTCGTTCAGTCGTCGGATGAAAGAAACGACAACTCGAGCATTTCTCGTTGAGCACGTCTTCTCTCCCTTTGTTTGTCGGACGCTCGCCACCGCTCACGCTTGAGTCGGCTCTTGCGCTTACGTCGATCGTCTTCCGTGAGTCCCGCCCAGTACCCGGCCTCGTGGTTGCGGGTCGCCCAGTTGTCGCACTCTTCGTTCACCGGACACGACGCGCACACAGCACGCAGTCGACTGATGTGAGCCTTCTCGTTTTCAGATCCAGGCTTGAACCGGCCCTCGAAGAAAAAATCAGCGAGGGTAAGGGTTGTCACCGTGCGGCAGGCTCCGTACTGCTGCCAGGAGTTTGTGTCAGGGTCAGTGAGTATCTCTTCGTGAAGTTGTTGCAGCATGGTCTGGGCTGCTCCCCCCGATAGGCACTTGGATTTGGGCTGCTTTCATCTCTTTGACTGTGATGGCTGAACCGAACTGGAGTTCCAGCTCGCGGTTGAACCGCTCGATGACCTTGTGTCGGTTCTCGGGCGTCGCTGTCGTCGTGAGCGTCACGTGGAAGTGAAGGTCGACAGGAGCATTGCGGTCACCGACCGGACCGAACTTCGCTGGCTGCATCACACGACCTCCGGTAGATACACGTGCTCCAACGTCTCGCGGTCCTGACCGTTCAGTCGGAACATGCGACCGTCGTGCTCGATGCGCAGGAACGAACGAGGTGAGTCGTAGGTCTTGATCACGGTCCCGTCGTTCTCCATGAGCGTCAGGAGCGCGCGGGCGATCGTCGGCTCGACGTACTGCAAGTGCCTCATGCGAACACCATCCGATGGATCCAGTGGCACTCGTGATCGCATGTCTGGGCGTCGGGGCCGAAGCTGCCGACACACCCGCAAGGGAGTTCCCAGGTCTGCTCAACCATCGGGATTTCGTCAGGCATTCACTCGCTCCTGCTCCTCGACCTTGTGCCACTGCTTCATGGTTGTTCCGGGTGGCCCAGTGAAGTCGGGCGTGTACTCCCACCCGAGCACACGCATCTCGCGTAGGAACTCGTCCCAGTGGTTGGCTTGCACGCGTCGGATGGCGCGTGCTTTCGCTGCGGCGAGAGACGGTTCGTTCATGACGTGCGATCAGCGCTTGCACGCCACTCCCGAATCACGCGTGCGATCCGCGCTGACCGTTCCTGGTCGCGCGCGAGGTTGTTCAGGACGCCGGTGAGCGGCGCCACGTCGGTGGCGTCTTGCTCCAGCTTCGCCCGGCGCGCCCCGAGGTGTCGCGCATAGCCTTCAAGGGCCGCAACGATGACACGTTCGTCTTCGGCATTGAGGTTGATTGCGGCCATCACGCAACCTCCATTGGCATCAGCCAGGCGGTGAACCCGCTCTCGTCCGTGAACTTCACTGGCTTCGCTGCGTTGGGTTCAAAATGCAGGTGCAAGCTCTCGCGCGCGGCGTTCTGCACGACGCCCAGAAGGTTCGTCGGGTTGAAGAAGATCTGGAACGGCGTCTCGGGACCGTCGGTCACGTCGATCTCGTCTTCGGTCTCCCCCACTTCGGGAAGCACCATCTTCATTTCGAGAGTGTCCTTGTGGAACGAGCACGTGACCTTCGGGTAACGCTCGGTCTTCACGAGAACCAGCATGCGCTGGAGCGCATCGAGAAGTTGCTCCCGCGAGAACGTGAGCTCGTGCTCGAGCACAATGCCGGCGGTCAGCCGTCGCACATCTGGATACGGTTCGGCGTAGAGACTTGCCGTGAGTTGAATGTCGGGATCCGGCATGATTTCCAGTCGCCGGTCGGTGACGCGCAGCTTCACGTCGTCGGCGTTCCGCATCACGTTCACCAGTGAGCCGAGGGGCACGCTGAACGGGCTAGGACGGCCTTGGTCGTCGCTCGGCACCGGACAGACCAGCGGCATCGTCACGAACCGCACACCGTCACAGGCGATCAGTTCGTCGCCGTCGAAATACACACCAGCGAGAGCGCCGGGTTCCTTGCGAGTGCACCACTCGACCTGCTCGACCCGTCGTGCGAAATGCGGCACGTCGGCCAGAAGCGCCGGATCGAAGGGGGTGATCTTGGGAAAGAACTCTGCGGGGAGCAGGCGCAGCTTCGTGCGGGACCTTCCCGCCTTCATCTGCAATCGATTGTCGTCGTCGGTCTGTGTGAGCACGATCTGCTTGCCCGCGCTCATCGGGAGGTTCGACAGCCAACCAGACGCAAGGGCAGAGGGCACACGCCACTTCACCGGCTCGTCGCCCACCTCGACGACGGGCACGCGCTGGTAGTAGGTGACGTCCAAGTCGGTGGCCGAGACGCGCAAGGTGCCACCGTTCTGTGGGTAGACCTCAATGAGCACGCCCGCGGCCTTGTCCCACGCCGCGCCCTTGGTGGGTGCAACGCGCGCGGCCCGCATGACCGCGTCGGCGAGAGTCGCCGTTTCGAGGGTGACGGTTTTCACGCGAACGCGTCTCCTGCGAGCCCATTCGTTGTAGGTCGCAGTTGCAGTGACGGGTAGACCGGATGTTCGGTGCGCGCTACGAACACTGCGCGCTTGATGCCATTCGGCACCTCGGGCCACAGGTGCGACACGATTTGGCCGGGGATGAGTTCCGCGACGGTCGTCACGCGTCCTCCGTCTCGCGTTGAAAGAAAAGATGCCACCTGCTGACGGTCGACTGCCCTTCAAGCGGCGGCACAACGTGCGTCAGTCGCCAGCCACGCAGGTAGTCGGCAATCTTCGCGTCGATCTCGTCAACACCACACTCGACGTGCTCGATGCGATTGACGTAGGGCGCGCTCACGTCTCGGGCCATTCGTGCTTGAAGGGCGTGTACGGCGTGCTCAGTAGGTCGAGCACGCGCTGCTTGTAGAAGAGAAGTTCGTTCAGCGTGTCGTAACAGTCGGGCACGGCTCGGTGGATCTTGCGAGATTCCGGCAGGTGTGCGTACACCGGCGCGCGCCAGCGGCGCGTCAGTTCCTTCACGCTCGACACGTCGATGTTGCGGTAGTGGAACCGCTTCTCGACATCAGGCATGTGGACCTTCAGGAACGACCGGTCGAACGAGATTGTCGAACCCACGAGTGGTTCCTGTGCGACCTCGATGCCGAAGCGCGACTCCTGGTCGTCTAACCAGGTGAAGATGCTCTCCTCGACGGTGCGCAGATGCGGCGCCGAGTGCTTCGTGAACTCCAGCTCGTCCCATAAGCCGGACTTCTGGTGCATCTCCATCACGACATGTGCCGGATGCGGCTCGCCGGTCTTGCGGGAGTTGATCTGCCCACCCCACCAGGCGAAATCGAACCTGATGAGGCTGTCGAACCGACTGAGCACTCGCGTCAGGTCGTCAGTGACGTGCAGCAGCGCGATCTCGAGCATGAGATCTTCATTGGGGTCAAGGCCTGTTGTCTCGCAATCCAAGATGATCACAGTGCCCTCCAGGCGACGAGCGCGACGACCAGCCAGAACACGCTCCCGAGTACCACGCCGAGGATGATTCCCTTGGCGGGGCTCAGTGGGTCATCGATCTCATTCACTTGCTTGCCTCCACAAAATCCGTGATGTTCTGCCGCGTGATGCGCCAGTTCTTGCCGTACTTCTTCGCGTTGAGCTTGTCTTCCTTGATCCACTTCCGAATCGTCTCGGCGCTCACCTGGAACATCACGGCGACCTGCTGGATCGTGTAGAACACCTGCTCGGGCGTCTCTGCCTTCTGCGTGAGTTCGCCAGCCGTGCGGGGCATCAGAAGTCCTCATCCATCAGGCTCTCCACGAGAGCGCGCTTGAACTTGTCGTTGTCTCCGATCAACGTGCCGAACAACTTCGATTTGCGTTGCAAGATCTGGAGCACGCGCTGCTCGACGGTCTTACGAGCGATGACCTCGATGATGGTCACCGTGCTCTTCTGCCCGATGCGGTGCAGACGATCTTCGGCCTGGATGTTCAGCGCGGGCACCCAGAGCTTGTCGATGAAGATCGCAGTCGAGGCAGCGGTCATGTTGAGCCCGACGCCGGCGACTTGCAGCATGGCGACAAGTGCGCTTGGGTTCTTCGGGGTGAGGCCCTGGCGCGTCGCTGTCGCCTCCCATCGCTGCACGGTCGGCACGCGATCCTTCATCGGCGTATCGCCGTTGAGTACGAACGATTCGTGACCCAACTTCTTGAGCCGCTCGACCATGCACCGCTGTACCTCGCGGAACTGCGTGAAGATTACGACTGGCTCGCCCCCCGCAATCACTTCGCACGCTCTCTCGACAGCAATATCGAGTTTGGAAGAATGGTCGGGGTAGCCGGGAATGCAGGCCGTCGTCCCGCAAATCATCTTGAGGCGCAGCATCTTCGTGAGCGCGTTCTCAAGTTCCATCGCATCCGGGCGATCCGGCAACGTGATCTGGAGTTCCTCGACGGCCTGCTTGTAGAGCTTCGCCTGCTCGGGATGAAGGTCCACTACGATCGGGATGCGGATCTTGTCGGGCAGATCGAGCACGTCCTTCTTCTCGCGCCGCAGCATGACGGAGTTGAGCTTCTCGGACAGCTCTCGGTGGTGCTTCACACCGACGATCTGCTTGCCCTGGTAGCCACCCATGACGCAAAATCTCTGGATGAACGAGTAATACTTGGGGAACAGATTCGGGTCGATCCGGTAGATCAGCGACCAGAGATCGTTGGCCTGGTTGAGCAACGGCGACCCGGTCAGCAGGAAGAACCGGTCAGCCTCGATGCCCTGGAGAGCCTTCGTGCGCTTCGCTTTCGGTGACTTGATCAGGTGCGCTTCATCGGCGATCACGATGTTGAAGTGCAGAGCGTTGATGTCGTCGAGATGGGCGACGACTTGTTCGTAGTTGACGATCAGGATGTCGAACTCGTTACTGGAGAACTGGAGCAACTGCATGTCGCGTTGCTTGCGCGTGCCGTCCAGGATCAGGCAGTTGAAGTAGGTGAAGGCCAAGATCTCGGCTTGCCAGTTCCACTTCAGGGAGGCGGGCGCCACAATGAGCACGCGAGCGTTCGGGTTCTTCTCGAAGTCGATCGCTGCGACCGTGAGCGCCTGGATGCTCTTGCCGAGCCCCATCTCGTCGGCGAGAAGGAAGCTGCTGCGGCGCGCGAGGGTTCGGATCCCGTCGATCTGGTGGGGGTACAGCGCGAGATCATCACGGATCTTCTTGAGCGACCCGCGGGTCGCCGTCGTGAGGGTCATGATCTGAATCCCGCGTCGACGAGTGTCTGAGCGCTGACGAGCCCGCGCTGGCGACACCGAAATACCGCGCGCTGAAGATGCTTCATCGTCAGCCACGGATGGCTCGGTTCTCGACGCGCTCGGTTTGCGGCGTCGAGGATCTGATTGCGTGCCTCGACTCGGCTCTTGATTTTCATCCCAACCACTCCGCGCTGACCCACGCACCCGGCGCGTACACGTGCACGCACTCGGCATTGTCGTCGTCCAACGGACGGTCGTAGCAGTAGAGCGCCCCCGCCAAAACGGTGAAGATCGCCACGCCACGCACGTCGTCCTTGTGCCACGGATGGCTCGCGAGCCATACGCGCAGGGTGCGCTTCTTCATGAGGGAGTGTCCTTGTCGGGTTGGTTTTCGATGAGACGTGCGAACTCGTCGTCGTGCTTCTTGCCGCACGACATGCACACGCCGAACACGGCATTGAGGCGCCCACGGAGCACGCCGATCCAGAAGGCCGCGGTGACTGCTTCCAGGGAACTCACGTTCCCAGCATCACGGACCTGGGCGAGCACCTTGTAGAACACCGTGCAGTGCTCTTCGTCGAGCTCGTTCATCACGCGCACGACTTGATGGTTGGTCAGGTCGCTCTGCGCCTGGGCCTCGTCCATCTGCTTCTCGCGTTCAGCGCGGGCGGCGTTGTACTCGTCCTCGCTGCCGTAGCCGAACATGGCCCAGACCATCAGCCGAGCACCATTGAGAGAAGGAACCCGAACGCAACGCCTGTCGGGAAGTACGGGATGTGCCATCCGCACGCACCAGTGATGACCATGAAGAGCCATCCCCACCAGAAGGCAGAGATGACCCAAACCAAAGCGATGACGATGATCACGGCGAGACAGCCGTTGCCGTCCAGGGTCTTGCCGGCATTACCTCTAGCAACTGCCTTCAGGAACCACATGCCGTACCTCGATATCGGGTTGGGTTTCCACGCGGAGATAGAACGGCGGGTCGGCCCCAGCGGGGATGCTCAACGAGGTTGGGGGTCCTCGCGAGCGATGGGGCCGACCCAACGCACGTCCGTATTGGGGGAGCCGGACGCGCGCGAAGAACTAAAAGGGAAGCGGCCCGTCGTCGTCGGCATCGACATCACTCGCAGCTACGGGAGCTGGTGCGGGCGTGCTCTTCGCCGTAGACGTAGCGGGAGTCGCGTCGGTATTCTCGTCATCACGAGACCTGGGCGTCTGCACGAACCTGCGCATGCCCTCGTACGTCGTGACGTACTCGCCGTACTTGTCGACGTCGGTCTGCTCGCCGGGCTTGCTGAACCTCGGCACGCTGTAGGTGACGGTGCCGCGCGTGTTCACGTCCAATTCGACGTGCGTGACGCAGTTGAAGGGCGGGAGCCGATCACGCGTGAAGCTCGTCAGGTACGCCCTGGTCGGCTTGAGCCCCGATCCCTGCACTGTCAGGATCGCCGGGGAGTAACTCGGCGCCAACAGGATCGCGAGCACGATCTGCTCGTTGCACCACGGCACCTTCTCGCGCGCCGGGTGCGAACCCCAGTCCTTCAACGGACACGCGTCGCAGGGGATCGTCTTGTCTTCGGTTCCGAGGATGACGGCCTTGTCGTAGCCGCTCTGCTTCCAGGGGAACTTGTCCTCGTCGGGATGACCGCGGTCGAAGTCGTACGACCGGCACAGCGGGTTCGACTTCTGGTCGCCCATCGTGGCGGGCCACAAGATCCGCTGCTTGATGATCCCGAGGATGATGATGTCGACCTCGCTGAACTTCTGCGAGGTCTGGCTGTCGATGAACACACCTGCGTTCTCGTTCGACCCGATTGCCAACCGAGGCATCGTCAGGTCTTCAGGACTGAGGTCGTCCATCCCGGTGTAGTTCTCGAGTCCGGGCGCGCTGGGAACAAGGGCCATCTGAAGGTACTCCTGTGGGTTCGGCAAAGGCAGGTGGCGCGCGTTCGCTTTGCCGGCAGGACGCGCCGCCCCCTGGTAAGAAAGCAAGCTATTGCGTGATAGATCACGCTTCAAGCTGGTAACCGTCATTCCTAGAAAATCTTTATTTCTGCTTGTGGCGTGAGCAAATTCGAGTGTCTTGTGCTCAGTATCCGTTGTTCTCGTGTTGTTTTAGGACACCCACCCGCGCTGGTGCAGTCGAAACCCCTTGTGCTTCAACCAGCGCGCGAACTCCTGCTCAGCGCATCGCCAGTCGGGAGCGTTGCCCTTCGGTGCGATGTTGCGAACCAAGATGTAGTCGGGGTAGTGCGGCCCGAGCGTGCGTCCCTCGTAGTGGAGGTACCTGCTCTTCAGGTAGCCCAGGTCGACGTACAGAAGGGCGGCGACCTGATCGATCGAGTAGAGGAACGGCCTCGGGGGTAGCTCCGGCGTGTGCTCGTAATGCTTGCCGCCGCGAAGGGGGTCGGGCTCGGGGTCTTCCTGGACGATCAGGTCCGTCACGAGATCGCAACCTGACGCGGTGAAGGACCTGGATCGCTCCAGGCCCTCCACGTGTCTACCAACCCGACAAGGTAAGGGAGACGGCACCAAGCGTAGTACACCGGCCGCTCCACCTGGTAACTACTCCGCCGCGTCAGCCGCAGCCTCGATCGCGGCCTGCTTCGCTGCCTCGGTGTCGGCGTCCTTCTGGGCCTGCTTCTCGGCCTTGCGCTGGTCCTTGATTGCCTGCTTGAGACCGGCGATACCGTGCTCCTTCGCCTGGGGGGTGAAGTCGACAAACGCGTACGGCCTGGAACTCGTCTCGGCCGCACCGACGTTGACCCACCGGTCGAGCACCGCCGAGACGGCACCAGTGGACGGCGCCTTCGCGAGCCCCTCGACGTTAGTGAGGGTCTTGGACAGAAGGTGCGGCGTGAGCGGAGCGCCGACCGGATCGATCGTCACCTCACCCGACTGGATCGCCTTGATCAGCTTCTCGATGTCGGACTCGAGCCACCCGCGAGGGCGACGCTCGTCGTCGTCGAGCTGCTCTTCCTCGGTCGGCGGTTCCTCGGGCGACTCCGTGCTCGCGTGCGCAGGCTCGGGGTCTTCCCAACCGTCGATTTCGTCCTGCTGCTCTTCGACAGCTTCGACGGCCTCGACCGGCGGGTCGGCGACTACCGGGGCTGCGATGCCCTCACTCCCGTCACCAGCTTCGACTTGCTCTTCCTCTTGATCGCGGTCGCGATTGAAAATACTCATTGATCTGCAACTCCTGTGGGGTTCGGCTCGGGAGACGCTTTGCCGGCAGGTCCCGATGAGGCTGGTACTTCTGTTCCGCCCGACCCTACAAGAAGGGGAATGCTCTTCTACAAGCTGCTGGATGGATCTTTATCTATTACAACGGCTGCGTTCGACTATCGATCTCGATTCGCATACCGGGGTATGGCACAAACGGGTGACCCTCGCCGCACATCACCTCCCAGTGCGATTTTTCTGGTGACCCATCAGCACAGAACACGCGTCCAGCGGGGTGATCTGGTTGCGCGTAGAACACAAGAATGCGCGAGCCGCATGTGCCGCACTCGTATTCCATCACAACGCCTCCACCGCGTCACGCCGACGTGCTTCCGAGACACTCGTGTAAATCTGCGTCGTCGCCGGATCCGCGTGTCCCAACAACTGCTGGACCGCGAGCAGATCCTTCGTCGCGTCGAGCGCCGCGGTGGCGAAGGTGGCGCGCAGATCATGCGACGCCACACGCCGCCTGAGCTTCGCTCTCCGGGCAATCGACGTGATGGACGCCCGTGCGGACCGTTCACCTGTTCCGACGAGCGTAGAGCGCCCTACAGCGCCCGCGATGCTCGCATCCAAGACGGCAGGCATGATGTGCATCCATGCTTTGCGTGAGATCGGAACGTAGCGCGTCTTGTCACCCTTCCCACGAACACGAAGGAGTAAACGGTCGATGTCGATATCTTCTGGACGTACTGCGCACGCTTCCGAAACGCGCAATCCGCACAGGCCACACAAGGCGACAAGAGCTTTCTTGGATGGCGTAACCGGAATCTCGAGCATCCGGTCGATCCCTGGTATTCCCTCCCTGATGGGGTGGGGCTCTTGGTCAGCCGCCTTCGGCGCCCGGTAGTTCTCCAGGAACGTCGGCTCCCCCTGGAAGCGCGCCCAGGACCGCACCGCTGTCAACTTCCGGTTGGTCGTGTTCGCGCTCCAACTCGAACGGTGGGTCGTCAAATAGGTCGCTATCCGAGTCTCGGTAGTCGCTTGGGCGTCCGGGTGCAGGTCCAACCAACTCGCCATCGCTCTCAGGTCCGACGAGTAAGCCCGCACGGTGTGTGGGCTCATGCCCATTGCGCACAATGAGTCGAGGTACTGGCCGATAGAGCCTGAGCAGAGAGTCGTCGTCATCGGTTCCTCCTTGAAGATTGTCCTGAGCGCGTTCATCGAGTGCCGCGCAGATCGGTCGGGCTGTGCTGATGGCGCGTTCCCAAAAGAGGCGCATTACCTCTAGTTCGTTGGCCGTCATGTTCGACAGGGTGATCGGAGTGGGAGCGCGGTTCCCGTTGCGGATGAGCACTCGCACGGACGGGATGCCGGGCGTCTCGATGTGGTCGTCGTTCTCGGGATCGCCGTCGCCGACGAACAGGGTGAACTCTGTTCCGTTGAGTTGCGCCCAAGAGTCGCGGCCCTTGTTCCACTCCTTCTTGGCGTAGTAGCCGGGCTGTGAAGATTTAGCTATCCGGCGCGGCATTCTCATCCACGCCCAACTTCGCGGAGGTATTTGCGAATCTCGCCGATGATCGTCCAGCGGACGGTGGCGTTGTGAGCGTATGTATTCTTCTTCTTTGGTGCGGCCTGGTCCACCTGTTGAAGTAGTTCGATAGCCTCTTCGTAGTTGCGCTCTAAGGCGCCCTGGAACGTACTCTTGTGAGGCTCTGGAAGCCGCTCAGCCATCGAATTTCTCCTTGTCGGGTTGTTTCTCCATGATCGCCCGTCTGCCGATACTCGTGTGGGCGTGCCCATGCGCGTCGGCGAACCGGGTGCGGTTGTAGTCGGGGTCCTTCTTCATGCACGCGCCGCACACCCACGCGACGACGCGGGCTCGGACCGTCTGTGGACCTTTCCCCATCGTGCGCCACTGGATGTGCTTCACGAAGAGTTCGTCACGCTTCTTGCGCGTGCCGCACTCGTCGCAGCGGTAGTCGATGTTCTCGCGACCCCGAACGCGCCCCTCCGTGCTGATCAGGTCGGACGCGCTCATACTCGTCGCGCCGTCTTCCGGTTTACTGACTTGACTGCCCTCGGCGGCAGGTTCTGCTGAATCTCGTTCAGTCCTCCTGGGATCGCGTTTCCGGACTGGCTTCTGAGGTGACACGGATAACACTCTCCGATGTATCGGCGGTAGTACGTGTCGACCAGTCTTGCGCGTGCCATCGAGGATCCCGCGTATTGCACATCGAACCGACCATCGTGATACTCGCCCCCACAGTGCCCCTGGCCCTCCTTCTCGATTGCGTGCAGGTCGTTCAGGATCGCTGTGCGGATCGCGTAGCGGCCGTCGTACTGACCGACGAGACAGAGCACATCACCCATCGCGAGATGATCGCTAGGTGCGGCGTAGTGGACGGTCCCGATGTGGTTGGAGTCTTCGGGACCGACGATTACGGGGATCGACCAGGGTTTAAGTTCGTACGCGGCGACCGTTACTGTCTTGAACATCGGTACCCAAACAGAGCCGATCGGGAGATGAATATCCTTGTTCTCACGCATGTAGTTGAGGACGTGGTCGCAGGCGAATCTGTCTGAACACTCAATGCAGTAGAGAGCGTCGTCGTTCATGTTGACGAGTGACACCTTGGGAGCGCTGTTCACGGCAGGATCCCCGCGCGCTTCGCCTCGTCGTACACGTACTTCAGGTCACGTCGCAATCTCCCGACACGACGTGCCGAGTAGGAACTCCGACCGGCAACCATATCGAGCACCCGAAGTAGACCGGGCGAAGTCAGCTCGAGCAGCGGGCGCCGGCGTGCGAGCTCCCGCAGCTCGGCAGGCGTCTTCGTCTTTTCGCTCGCTTCGACGAACGCACGCACCAACTTGTTGTCGGGGTCGTACAGGGTTCTACCCTTCGGGGGCATCGCTCACCTCCTCGGCGTTTAGAATCTGGAGAACGGCGTCGACTGACGATGCGGTCGGTCCGAAGTAGTCGAGCGGTAGATATTCCTCGTCAGATTTCCACGATGACGCGGGCACACGCTTGCACTCGCACGGCTTCTGGAGACACACCAGGCAGCGTTCCTGGGGCACTTTCTTCTTAGCCACGACCGACCTCCTCGCTGCCGGTCGTGAGCTTCAACACTCGTCGAACGACCGCGGGCGTCACGGTCTGAATGGTCTGGAGGTACTTCTCTAGCTTCGCGACATCGGGTGGCCCGGAGTTCACGAACCGATTGACGATTTGCATGCACGTGAAGCAAACGTCACGACCTCCGACTGTCTGCCAGACCTCGGGCCGATCGGGTTGATCCACAGTGTGACCGCACCGATCGCAGGTCCATCGAGTGATCTCTTGCTGGCTCATCACCAGGTCTTCAATCGAGCGTGTGCCTCTTTGATGAGCGCCGAGATGAGGTCATACGGGAACATCTTTGAGCGACCGACGATCCCCCACTCGCCAGCGAGCCATTTCACCTCGGCCAACGGAAGCGCGTTGAAGTGGGTGCGATTGAACTGCTCGTAGTACTCGGGCAGTTTCGCGACCGGCTTTGCCTTCTTGGCGGGCGCCTTCTTCTTGCCGGGCACGCGAGCTTTCGCAGGAGCTTGTCCGTGCTCGCTGAGCTTCTTGCCGTTCGGGTCGACCTGGCCGACGACACGCGCCGTGCGTTCTGCGGACCGCAACAACAGGCTCTTGTCCTCGCTGGTGGCGACCTCGATCACGACGTAGCGACAGACACGCATCTTGTCGTCGTTGCTTTCGGTCGGCACACTCACGACGTCGCGTGGGTTCACCTTCACCTTTACGACGCCACCACCACGAGCGAAGTCCTTGGCGAACATCCAGTTGGCGACGTGCAGACCCGTCGAGCACCCATGACGCGGATCGTGCTGGACTTCGTTGCGCGGCATCTCGATGACCGAACCAGGTCGGTTCGGGATGCGACCCTGGTGGACTTCTCCGTTGACGATCGCCCGGCCCGAGTTGCTCGAGAGCCAGCCGGTACCGAGCCCCTTGTAGGCGTAGAAGTCGCCGTCCGGAGCGATGGCGAAGTCGTGCTTCTCCAACCACCGGAACAAGTTCTGGCGGCTGTGCTCAAGCGGGTTCGTCTCGATCTTCTCCATGAAGTTGACGAGCGGCTTGTAGTCGTCGAGGCCGGCACTCACGTACCGCAGGATCTCGGCCGTGATCGCGTTGTCGACCGGCATCATGTCGAAGTAAACCCGACCCGCACCAACACTGATGCGATCGGACAGCCGGTTGAAGTGCTCAGCGAGCTTGCGGGACTCGTCGAACAAGCCTTCCAATCCACTCACGAACGTGTCAGTGAGATCCGGACGTTGCTGCGAGACCTCGCGCACGATCTGATCGAACTTCGGGTGCTCGCGCGTCGCAACCAGTGGGTCCTTCCCAGGAATGAAGACAGTCACGCTGGACTGCTCTCCGTCGTTTTGGACGATGTTGTATTTGAGTGTCATTTCGTTTCTCCCTGCTTGGGTGAGCGTGTCGGGTTGGTAAAGATCGATCGGCACGCGTGCGCGAGGTGCATCGCGTTGATGTAATCGAGAACGTGCTTCGGCGTCGTTCCGTAAGGTCGGGAACTCGCGAGCGGGTACCGACGCGACAGTTTTTGGACTCGCTGGTTGATCTCGTTGAAACCGGCCTGCGTTTCGGGCAACTTGACTCGGGGCGCCACGCCGCAGAAGTTCGCGACGAGCCAACGCAGTTGAGCAAACTCAACGTGCAGACCCTTTCCGATCACCTGGCTCACGGACTGGATCAGGTCACGCACTTCAGGGTCGAGCACATTCGCGCTGCCGCCGGGCAACTTCGCGAACGGCGTGTGATCCCACGTGCTCGCGTGACACAAGAACTGCTCGACGGGTGTCAGGTTCACGAACGGGATCAACCGCGTGAGCACGTGCTGTTCGATACTGACAGCATTCGGGATGTCCTTCAAGAAACCGTTGAGCTGTGGCTTCTCCACGATCACCAACGCATGGCCCGACGTGACGCGCTTGCGTACCTCTTCGCGCTTGACGAACTGGATGCCGGCACCCATGTAGACGACGCGATCGAGATGATTCTGAATGATCTCGTCGGCCGGGTAAACCTTCTCATCGCCGTACTGCATGACGACGCGGTACGAACCCTTCGACGTCTTGGTACGCGCCTTGCGCGCCATCCCGTCGTCGGGCAGCTTGATCTCTCGGATGACCGAGTAGTCGACCGTGAGGCAGTCGTCGAGCCACTTGCCGTCAGTGAGCGCCTCGGGGTACAGCACCGCATGCTTGACATCGAGGTTGTTCTCCTGGATGTAGAGCTTGATCTTGTCCTTTACGGTGGCACGCAGGCCGTAGATCTTGGATCCGACGACGTGCAGTGTGGTGGGGCGCGACAGGAACTCGGCCTCGAACATGAACTTGCCGTAGACCTTGTTCCAGTTAGACGAGACTTCCCACGAGAGATGCTGCTTGCTCGAGCCGTCCTTCGGGATCATGAACCCGCTCGGGATGCTCTCGCCGCGGTAGTTCAGATTTGGGAAGAGCTTGAGCGCCTTGTTCCATGACGCGGCAACGCGCAGCGCCGCGGTGTGGGTCGGCGCCGCGTCGATCTCGTTTTGCACCCGGCGTTCCAGACCGCCGTTGATGAAGGTACGCGCTTCGTGGAGCACCTCCTTGGTGCGCTTGGTCATGTTGAGCGCTTCGCGCGACGGGGTGAAGTTGACGCTCCCAATCGGAACGCGCACCACCGCGTGCGAATCGCCTCGCACCAGAGCGTCTTCTTCCCACGGCACCTCGTAGGGCACGTTGCCCATGACGACGTAGTCGTGCTCGAGGTGGGTCGTGATGAACACGTCCGGGTCGAGCACAAGGTCACGCGGGCCAGGAAAGATGTTCGTCGGCAGCACACCGTTGACGAGTACAGACCCGCGCTCCCAGAACCGGAAGAAGAAGTTGGCCTTCGCGCAGAAGTTCGTGTAGCCGGTCGTCGGGATGGTGATCTCAACACCGTTCGGTTCATCGGTCGCGCAGGTGTCGATGATCTGGTATGCGCCGCCGCCGGACTCTTTCCTGGTGACGAGCACAGTGGACTTCGTGCCGTGCTTGACGGCGACCATCGTGAACTGACTCGTGTACGCCAGTGGCGCCTTCAGGCCGAGTCCGAGCATGCCGACTGCCTCGTCGGTGTCGCGTTTGTCGGAAGCGCCGTACTTGAAAACCCGTTCGATGTCGTCGGGATCGAGACCGACGCCGTGGTCTCGCACGACGTAGGTCATGCGCAGCGCGGACGGGAGCTCGACTTCGATGGGTCGCAAGTTGCCGGCGGCGACGTGACTGTCCGCAGCGTTGGTGGCGATCTCGCGGATCGTCGCAAGCTCGGAGTCGCCGTACAGGTCGATGAGGATGCCCTCCAGAACCTCGGTGGCGTCCTCGTCGAACTTGATCGTTTTCAGATCGGCAGTACCGAGCGTGCCTTCGTGTTTGATGTCTAGGTGGGTCTTCATGGCACGCGCACCCCGAACGCGTCGACCTCGCTGGTCTGGCCGATCCGCGACATCGCCGCCGTGTAGTGGAACTTCGGGGGCCAGTACAGACACACGCGCACGTGCACGTCCGACGTGGTGGTCGGGTGCCCAAAGTCGCGAGCCAATGTGCGCAAGTACTCATACGCCGATTTGGTCGCGGGCCGTTTCGTCGTCGGGTGCATCGGTGCCTCAAAGATCTGCGTCATGCAGCGTTCAAAAGAGGTTCCCTGGTTCACCACGAACTCAGCTTCGTAGAGCGCCATCAGTTCTCCCTTGTGTACCGTGTCGGGTTGGATTTCTGGAAACGCCTAGCTTGATCTTTTATTTCGGAGCGTCAACGACCCATACGCCGTCGAATGGCAACGAGAGTGTTGCGCGGTCGTGGTCTGAGAACCTGGTAGCCGTGCGAACGTCTCCCCATCCCGTAAAACCCTCGACGTCGTTGTGCCAGTAGCCACGGTCGGAAAGAAGTCCTGACGGGTTCCGCTCCTGGATGAGCCAGACTTCCGAATCATCTCCGAAGATCACGTCGGGATCGGAATGCACCTGAACCTCATTCACGTGCATCGAGAGGTCGCCGAAGATCGGATGGATCATCAGATCATTCCCGCCATTGAGAACCTTCTGCCACTGGAACTTGTTGCTGCTGATGTGAACACCATCGGGCACTTCAAGCAACAGTGCTACTGCGACCTTCATACCGCTTCCTCCAGTTCAAGAACGTCCCCAACCCACGGGTCGATCACGTCGGCGAGGCCGTACAGGACTTTCGAGACCGCTGCCAGTTGTGCCTTCAACGCGAAGCACTCGGCGTCAGAAGCACGAAGAGCTGCGACAAACTGCGCGCAGTCGCTACACATCATGACCTGCCTTTTCAGGATCAAACAGGTCGGGCTCGAGTACGCACAGCGTGTGCCACGGGCACAACTCGATCCAGATGTCGTCACTTAGTTTGATCTGGTACTCGACGGCGCGCTTACATCTTCTGTAGACGCCTTCAAAGAGGTGGTCCGTCTTCTCGCATTGCTTCGGGCCGGTATCCGGCGGAGGTATGCGGTTCATGACAACCTCGCGATCACCTGAACGATCGGACCTTCGACGCCGTCGTTCGTGTCGACGATGATGCGTTCTTCGGTTTGATCGAGGTTGTCCGTGAAGAACTCGTGTGCGAGCTTGACGACCTCGTCGAGATCGTCAAGCTCGACGCAATCATCTTCGATGTCCAGAATCATGCAACCTTCGGCGCTTGTGTACGTCTCGCCGTCGTTCAGAACTACGACTCGCATGATTCCTCCTCGTCGGGATCGCTCTCGCCGAACGAACGGCAACACGACGCGCACTCGCAGTCCTGCGGGTGTTCGTCGGTGATGATCTTCTCGAACTGGTAGTGCTTCCACTTGCTCATGAGAACGAACCTCCTGCTTTCCAGTTCTCGTACTGGTCGTCGCTGCACACGCAGTCTTTACGAAGACAGAACACACACATCAGGGGCTCGTCGTCTTCGACGTGAGCTTGCACGAGTGCTCGAGCTGCTTCCCGTCTGGCTATATCTTCGAGAACCTCCTGCACGGCGTGCTCGAACGCACGGTCCAGATGTGTGATCTCGTAGGGCAGCACCAAGTTCTGGACGAACCCCGGACGTGATGCCGTCGCAATGAAGGCGGGATCCTTCATGGTCTTGCCGTTGCGGTTGACCCACACGTTCAGAGTCACATCACCGATTGTCGTCTGCCGCCAGGTCTTGCCGATGACGACTTCCAGTTGGTCGAGTGTGATAGGGGTCATGACTCCATCCCCTTGAGCATCTTGAGCACAGCAATGCTCTCGAACAATGCGACATCGACGCGCCGGATCATCTCGTCCCGAAGAAACTTCTCGTCCACTGCGCGAAGCATGTAGACATCTCTCGGCGCCGTGTACTTGTCGGGGATCTCCCACATCCAGTTGCCGTGAGTCACGAGCACACGTGTCACATCGGCGTGGGCAGCCGGGATGACACTCGCGGCGTTCATGTGCGCGCCCGCTCGCACATCGACATGGCCTTTATTCGGGTGCGCGATGTGACTCCCGAGGCAGGTGCTCACAAGACCCGTCACGAACTGCTCGGGGTTTCTCTCGATGTCACCGAGCGCGTCGTTGATGATGAGAACTGGCGTGTTGTAGCTCATCAGATTCTCCCCGCGTCGCACGCTTCCACGTCGGGATTGATCACACTCTCGTATCCCGAGATCGGCGTGTAGATAAGCGCCTCGTCGATCTGTTGGAACGCATCTTCTTCGTCGTCGGCGTCCACATAGAACGCGACCTGGACTTCAAACCGTTTCATCATGTACTCCCTGTTTCTGTGTCGGGTTGGTCTTTACTTCACTTCGGATAAACGCACGTACCCGAACTCGTGAGCACGCCGTGGCGACTCGCACACTGGCTGTCGAACGAGTTGACGGCCGAGATCGCATAGATCCCGACGATCACGAGTAGTGCCAAGACGAACGCCAAGAACAACGCAATCCACTTGAACATGATTTTCACCTCCCCCTAGGAAAATTGAATCTTTCTTACGGAAGTGCTTCGTCGGCATCGAACCTGATGCCGCAACCTTCACAGTGATCCGCGTAGTCATCGTTGACTCGATCACAGTTGCTACAGCGCCACGTCTCGACGCCATTGACATCCTGAATGCTCATCTCGACAACCTCCGTTGCAGATCCTTCACAACTCTCGGCACATCGCTCACGTCGTCAATGACGATCGTCTCCAGGCCGAACTGTTCCGGCGAGTTCGTACCCACGCCGATGCCGACCACGCCGATATCTTCTCGCTTGCAGAGGTTGATCTCCCGCAGCAAGACGTCCTCAGCGTCGTGAAGCTCGCCGTCTGTGAAGTACATGATCGTGCGATCAGTCGCGCCGGACTTCTGTGCCTGCTTCCGGTAGAACTCGAGCGAGTGCGAATCAATGTTGCCTCCGCCGGGGATCAGATCGGCGAGGCGTTGCTTTGCGTTCGCGTCCCACGGATCCCGTTCGCTCTTCACTTCGATGATCTCGACACTCATCCCACCAAGGCCCGAAGCGCGATCCTGCGGCCGATACGTTCCAGTGTGCGCGTACACGGCACACTTCACGCCGAGCCGGTTCATGAGTTCGGCCATCGCCATAGCTGACGCCTTGAGCACCTTGATCGCACCGTTGCTCGCCGTCGAACTCGAGATGTCGAGCCCGATCACCACGAAGTGGTCACGCTTGCCCGGACGGACTCGCTTCTGAAAGAGCCGCGGATCCTGAACAGGCACACGCCTGCCAAGAACACGTGTGTTCACGTGTCCCGACTTCAGGTTCGTCTCGTGCTTTGCGCGCTTGTTCTCGGTGAACACAGACCGAAGCGTCTGGAGTGCCGGCGCCAGAATGTTCTCCGGCGGGATCGACACCTCTAGGTTGTAGTGATCGATGTAGCGATAGTCGCGCTTCATCTCTTCGCTGGCGTACCCGAACTGCATCTTGCCCGGCCCATACGCATTGTCAGGAAGATCGTCGTACGTGCGCGTCACGTACAGCGCGGACACTTCCATGCTGGGCGCATCGAAGTACTCGTTCTGATTGATCGCACGCTTGACTTCCGGATCGGCGTCCTCCCTAGAGCCTTCCTGATATTCCTCAGGACTCTGGGGCATGTCGTCGTGACCAGTAAACTTGTCGAGCATCTCCTGTAGATCATCCGGCGAGCCCATCGAGTCGTAGTCGTAGTCGTCTTCCGGCTCGGGATCGTCTTCCTCGGGAACGCCGGGCGCGCTGGTCATCTTGGCGCCGTGACCTTGACCCATACTGTCTTCGGTCAGATCGTCAGACTCTTCGTCGTCATCGTCGTCGTACAAGTCTTCGTAGTCGAGGTTGGGATCGTCGTACTCGCTATCCTCACCGTCTTCGAGATCATGTGATTCTTCAGCCGGCTGGTCGTTCTCGAAATCAGCATCGCCGATGTCGGCAGTACCGTCGCCGACTTCGTCATCCTGGTCTTCGTGTGACTCGTTGATCCCCCCATCGAGTTCTTCTTCCGACATTGTGTCTATGTCGAAGTCGGAATCGTCCGAGTCATCGGGGTCCTGTTCGTCGATACCGTCGGCCGCGTCATCATGCTCATCTGAACCCGCGTCAGTACCGTCGGCCGTAGGCTCAGGATCGGCCGTAGGGTCGTCGTTACCGTCGGCCGCGTCATCTGAGCCTGTCGCGTCATCGGTCGGCTCAGGAGCCGATGTAGGGGTCGAATCTTCGTCGTCGTCTTCGGGAATGGACGACGCGTCAGGCGTACCTTCGCTGGAACCCGCGCCTGATTGATCTTCAGATGGCGTGGGACCGGATTCGCTCTCGCCGGCACTCTCGTCATCGCTCGGCTCTTCGCTCGGCGTAGGCTCCGGAGGACGCGCATCATCTTTCGGATCTTCCTTCGCCTTGCAGAAACCGTGCTTCCGCAGGTTCTCCAGAACCGGGAACGCGCTGCGGTAGATCGTGCCAACGTCTCGAGCACTCTCGATCCTGCTCAACATCGACACAAGCTCGGGATCCTGGAGTGCCTGCTCAACCTCGGGATTGAAGTAGCCCGTCACGTCCAGCCCACTTGCGACCGCGTAACAGCCAACGACCACTTGGGCGTTCGGCTTCATCTCGGACCAGAGACCGCGTGTACCGTCCGGGCGTTCGATGCCCTTCTTGAACGTCTCGATGTTGAGAGCGCGGAACATGCTCTTCGTTCCAGGCCGAGCCCGATACATCTCGGCGTTGACCCGCGCGTCTTCCAGCGCGTTGAGCAGCATCGGAAGGTACGGACTGACGATCTGTGCAGCTTCGAGATAGTGCTTGACGGGTTGGGCATCGAGGCGTGCCTTGAGCTTGCCAGCGCGAGTCGGCGGAACGTAGTCACAATCGTCAGCGTGAGGTTCGTTCTCGTCACGATGTGCGCTACAACGCGGGCACGTTGCTTCTTCGCTCACACCCACTTCAGTCAGCGCCCGCGTCACAAGCTCTGCACGATCTTCTGGTGTGACAGTCTGGAACGAGTCGGCACGTATGTGCGACAACTCGTGGTAGAGCACGATCATCACGTTCTCGTGAGCCCGGCAGGCTGCACACTTCTGCACACTGTCTTCGTCGCGCTCACCGCATACCGAACGGTCATGAGTCAGCACATCGCCCAACTCTGCGGGAGGGTGCATGAAGACCGTGTTGCCGTCTGTGCACGGAGTGCCGGCTGTCATCACGACGCGCAAAGTCTGGTCGCCAGTCAGGGCTCTTCCGAACCCCTGGAGACCAGGCAAGAGCTTGCGCATCTCGCGAACTGCCCGCATGGCGCGTTCTTGGGGACTGTCTGGAGTAAGTGTCATGTTCATAGTGAGCGGCGCTGGAGTCGAACCAGCATCGGGACCATTCCGCTCTTCATAAACCCTGCTAGGTGGGACACGCGACAGGGATGCACGCGCCCACCTAGCAGGGGATCTCGTTACGGCTTGTAGCGAGACTTCCAAGGCACCCATCCGAGTACCAAGAGAAGCTCCAGCGCTTGCCGATGTTGTTCTTCTGGCTCGACGCCATACCACTCGATGCCAGCGATGGCTTGAATCGACTCCATGACAAACTTGTCCTGAAACAACGCGCCAAGGTTTCGACCCTCGCAGCCGACAGACACGCGAAGTTCGGGAATCGAAGCGTCTTCGGGCGTTGGCTTCGCGCGCCACACCCAGTCGATAACGGCCGAGTGATCCACGACGAGCCCAAGAGACTTCACCACGCCGACGTCGTACCGAAACAGCGGCGAGGTGTTGTTGAAGACCTCGTAGGTAGTCATGACGCGTGAGCCCGCACGACGTCGAGAATCTGGGTGGCAATCTGCGGCTCGAAGTAGTCGGCAACGGCCCGCTTGTAGGCCGTCTCCAGCTTGTAGAACCGTGTCTTGCGCAACACTGCGATGTTGGGACGAACGCCCCACGAAATCGGGAGACTCCCCTGCTCGATCAACGATCGAAGTTCGCTCGAGATCGCCATCACGGTGTCCAGCACCTTCTTCGGCGGTGGTTTGCCGTTCGTGTCCTCCGAGTACCGACGCATCAAGATCTCACGCTCGATGTGATCGGGCGGCATCTCGACCTTGAACTTCGTGAGCCGGTCGACTAACGCGTGATCAAGCTCGGTCGCGCCGTGGTACTTCGGATCCCACGCGGGATTGATCGCCATGAGCATGAAGGCGTAGGCGTTCCGGACAACCGGTGGTGGTGTCACGAGACGGCGTTCGCCCGTTTCCGGGTCCTTCAACA